>Ga0209491_10005365_pt1 | contig 18834 bp, 19 predicted proteins | sample BON02_FD_187213 | JGI IMG/M metagenome (GOLD analysis project Ga0209491, IMG submission 187213) | Freshwater microbial communities from Lake Bonney liftoff mats and glacier meltwater in Antarctica - BON-02 (SPAdes) (version 2) | ecosystem: Environmental > Aquatic > Freshwater > Ice > Glacier... | reverse complement strand
TTGATAGGTCAGATCATCATCGGTGAATCCATGCCCTAACATTTGGCGAATGGTCTTATGATTGTTGACCAATTCCTGCAGTCGGTCGTAATCACAATTCAGATTCAGGCGCAAGGTACCCATAACCAGTATTTTCCACCCGTCCATGCCTGGACGACCGGTTTCGGGATTGACCGATTCAGGCGTCAGCTTAGCGAGTACTTCGAAGATCTTTTCCCTCAGCTTTTTATCGGTATACAGATATTGCAAACCGCGCAGCAGTTGCGGGATATCATCACGTGAACGGGGGTCAAGACGGATGTTGGTAATATCGAGTTCGCCTAACTGCATTTGAAGCTTCGTCGTTGCACGCATGTTAATTGGCCGAAGTTTGGGTGAAATAGGTTGCTAATAGCCTTATTATCTCATTATCGGGCTGCTATGGCTAAAACTTCGTCCGGTGAATTGGGTGATTTTTATCGTGTTTTCAAATGCTTAATTCTTTTCGTTCAGGCACTAATTAGAATTGCTGATCAGTGATAGCGGCGATTGACATGGATATATTCTAACAGAATCGCCTTATGAAGGGTGCGAATATCGCTTAAATTGCCGAGCTTTTTTGATCTCAATGCCATCGAGCAGCAGCTTGAGCTGGGTCCAGTTCTGCTGCCGTTTTTCACCTGGCGCACCGCGCACTACAAACTGATCCTGCTCAAGTTTCTTCGACCAAATGCAGTATCCGGAGCGGTCGAAGTACAAGCCCTTCATCTGATTCTGGCGCCGATTGACGAACACGAATAGCTCGCCACTGAGCGGATTGCCCTGGAGTTTATTCTTTACCAGAGCGCTAAGGCCGTTATACGATTTACGCATGTCTGTGGGGACAGTACACAACCAGATTCTCACCTGAGAGTCCGGGAAGAACATCAGGTCGTGCGCAGCCGTAATACAATGCCGGCACCCAGCTCTAGTTCTACCTGCCAGTCATTATCGCGCACTGGGACGGGATGTGACATTGGCACATTGGAGAGTGGCTCTGTGACATCGATAAAATTGGCGTCACCGGCGTGATCATTAAAAAGCTGCTGCCACCGATAGAGGCTACTGGTGGCAATTCGATGCTTTTTACAAAAAGCTGCCCGGGTGAGTCCGCTGTTATTGAACTATTCCAGCAAGGCTTTCCATTGATTCTGTGTTCGCATAACGCGTAGCCTTCGCCTTGAAGTAGGTTGTGGCTGCGCCTCTGGGTGGGGAAGAAAATGGGTGTCTGAAGTTTGTGTGATCATAAAAGTTCTCCTGTGTTTGGGGAGAAATATAATCGGTATTTACTTGGGGGAGAATGACGTCCTGGAATGAGCGGTTACCGCCAACAGGCGTATATCGGACTCGTTGTAGGCTCGCTTGAAACCGTTACACCGCGCTGGCTTCGTTGAGATGACACCGGTCTTAACGTACTGCTGTATCAAGCGTTTGGTCTGGGCCAGAGAGTAGCCTGTTACCTTCATCAGGTAGCGGGTAACAATTCCCCGGTCGGCTTTGCCGAGCAGTAAGTATCGGTGCTTTACCAGGGTCTTCTGTACCCATCGATAGCGTTCCCGCTTATCGGTGGCCACATTGAAGACAACGAACCGTGTGCCCTGGAGAAATTGTTTGATGGCATCCAGGGTGGTCAGTTGTTCTAAGCTCATGATCGTTTTCATCCCGTGATCATGAACGACGGCAAGGGTTATTTCAGGCTCATTTTATATTGGAAAAGACTCCCGCTATGCCCTGGTCCGGTACATAATGAAGCTCGGAAAAATGAAGCTCGGAAAACTGTTTGATGTCGATCATGGGGTCGTCCTCTGCAGGTTTGGCGATCAATATAGTCGAGAATTCATCGCCGCGCGTCGGTCATGATCGCCGAAGCACGCATCATGATAACCCGATGCTCTTGTTTGCTGGTTCGATCATCGGTGATGACGCTCTGCGAAACCGCAATAGCTGCGTGGCTGCCGCTTGCAGGGGTAATATATCCGAAAACTGGGATTTGGAGGCGCGAATGGACGTACCGGAAAGGGATGCAGAGAGCGCTGTTGAATCTGACTCGCAGTCAGCCGTGCAGATAGTCGTTCAGGGTGTGTTGAATGGCGTGCGCGACGGGCGCTACGAGCCTGGGCAGCGCTTGATTTCACAGGAGCTTTCTCACGAGTTCCATGTGAGTCGCGCGCCTGTTCGCGAGGCGTTGCACGTTTTGGCTGGCGAGGGCATCGTAGATCTGGTTCCGAGGCGCGGCGCCCGCCTGGTGCGACTATCAGTGTCCCAGCTCATAGATTTCCTCGAGCTGACGGAAGCGTTACTTGTGCCCGGAATTCGTTGCGGAACGCCGAAGATGCAGGTACCTGAAAACCGCCTCGCGATGGAACGCGCATTTGAGAGCGTTCGGCAATGCGCTGAATCGCGCTCTGCTCATCGATTTATGAATAGCCTTTACGCTTACCATGTAGAGCTAAATAGTATTTCGGGGAATTATTTTGTCGACATATTTTACCGGCGGCCGTACCTGATTTTTTACAGCCGACTGCTCGCTGACTACCTTCCCGGGGGTGAATGGGAACAGTACATCTTCAACTACACCCGCATTCACACGACGATTCTCGATTGTGATCCTCATGCGGCAGTTGCCACCTTCGTATCACACATGCAGTGGCTGGTTTCACTGATGCGAAAGTAATCCGACACCAGTGAGAGGATATTGCATACAATATAATTTTGAGGCCTGCGAAGTTTCCCCAAGGTGAGCTTTTCAGAATTTAATTTAATAAAATCAATAATTTAAACTTAGTTTTCGCTGCTTTCCGAGTGGTTTTTATAGCCATTTAAGGCCACTAGGTCACGCTTTTCCCGGTGATTCTCCGTTATTAACTTAAATTAAATTTGCTTAATCGTTGTTATTGTATACAATTAAGGGTAGTGTGTGTGCAGTGTTGGGAGTTCGAATATCGTCAGCGCTCAGGTGACAAAAGCTCCCGATAAGGGTCTGTTGTCTCCTTGCTTGACGCTGAAAGATCCGTTCGAGCCGCTAAGGAACCGCTAGAAAACGAAAAATAAAAGGAGATCACCATGTGTGCACAAGTGGCAACCGAACCCCAGCGAAACCATGCAATTTTGCCGCAGAGCCTCTCCGAGGAGACTTCTCGCCAGGACTTCGTTCGCGCTTTCAAGCTCCACCTGGCACATAACGTAGCCCCGGGCAATCGGCTGGCTTACGAGCTTCATGCGGCACCAGAGTTCGAAAAGAGTCATGGGCAGCGCCCCGCAGACTATGCTCAGGTCCGAGAGGCGATGAGAGATGAGCCTTTCTATAACTTCTGGAGTGCAATGCAGCGCAATAGCCAGGAGATGATGTGGAGGGCGTGTCAGCTTTCCGTCGAACGTCAGGCAGAGACGTTGATCCAAAGATATCGTGAAACTGATGCGGGTCACGGTACTTTGACGCTGGATCCTGAATTGCCTCTACCGAACTATCACAAGGCCGTAGATATCCACTGTATGCCTGGTGGATATCACACTGAATTTGCTCCGGATGATGTCGCAAACGGTGCGGTTTATGATCGCGCCGTGTGGGTTTATGTCATGGGACGCATGGGGCCTCTCAACGACGACATGGGGCAGAGCACTGTCAATTTTATCAAGACAGTCCATCCGGAATTCAGGCCCAGCCGAATTCTTGAATTTGGTTGTGGTGTTGGGCATTCCACTTTGCCATACGCTGATGCGTACCCTGATGCAGAATTCCACGCCATTGATGTTGCTGCTCCGGTGCTTCGATATGCGCACGCCCGCGCAGAAAGCCTTGGTAAGGCTGTGCATTTCTCTCAACAAAACGCGGAAGCGACCAATTTTCCTGACCAGAGTTTCGATTTGATCGTTTCACACATATTTGTGCATGAAACATCACACAAGGCTATGCAGAATGTCATGCGTGAAACTTATCGACTGCTCAAGCCTGGCGGTCTGGTGGTGCACCTCGAGACCCCCCCATACAGTCAGATGAAGGATCCATTTGATGCTTTCATACTCGATTGGGATACATACAACAATAACGAGCCGTACTGGCAGGGCTCACACGAAATAGATGCTGGCGAAATGGCTCGGGAGTTTGGTTTCGACACGGAATCCACTTTTGAGGTAATGCAACCCAGTGCCTTTGAGCAGGCCGATGCTCATCGCACCCGTACATTTCAGGGCGGCGATTTCGCCGGAGCAGGCGTCTGGTACCTGTGGGGTATGAGAAAGCCTGCCGACGTGGAGGTTTGATGATGACCGTGAATATGCAGAAAGCTGCTCGCGGCAAGCGCCCCAAGTATTTTGATGATGAGGCCATCGACCGGTGTCTCTCCATGGTTATGGCGCTGGCTCAAGAGGTCTGGGTGATGCGCGAGCGATGCAGAGCGAGAGTCGTCTGGACCTCCGCGGCGAGCTACGCGACGCTCTCAAAATTGCGGATGTCGGAGATGGCTACCTTCTGGAACTGGGTATCTTTTTGGGTAGTTCGCAGAGCGTGGTTTGACCTTAAAGAGCTTGATGCATTGGCGAGGAGTCAATAAATGTCACTTTGGCTGAACAGCGATGACTTTACGGACGGAGACAAGCTCAACGACATGCACGCATTGTCCAAGGACTTCGGTTTTGGCTGCGACGGCGGCAACCTGTCTCCTCACTTGTCCTGGGGTGGGGATTGTTCTGAGGGTGCCAAAGGTTGGGCAATAACGTGTTTCGACCCAGACGCTCCCACCGGGTGCGGATTCTGGCACTGGCTGGTACTGAATATACCCCCGCAGGTGCGCACGCTGGAACGAGGTGCCGGGAATACTGCTAGCGGTCTCCTCCCAAAAGGAGCCGTTCAAATGCGCACGGATTTTGGTGCAACAGGATACGGCGGGCCCTGTCCGCCACCCGGTTCTTCGATTCACCGCTACGTGTTTACTGTGCACGCTTTGAGCGTTAGCGAACTTCCGGTACCAAAAGACGCCACAGCCGCGTTGGTAAGTGCAAACGTTACATGGAATAGCCTTGCCAAGGCGGAATTGATAGCAGTTTACCGACGGTGAACCTCATGGGTTAACCGTATTTCTTGTCGATCTTATTTTGGTTTTAACAAAGGTAAAAAGTGATAACACCCAAATCAAGAACCCCGCCGCAAGCAGCGGGGAATTAGACCCCAAAAGGGATTAAATAAAGAGTAGGAGTTCATTATGACAGACCGTGTAGATAAAAAATCCGATGCAGGGATTTTCAGCATGCGTAAGACACTATCGCTGGCAATCGCCGCGGTTGCCGTGACCATGGTCGATGGACAGCAGGTCAGCGCTCAGGGCCTGAAGCTGGAAGAGGTCTTCGTCACTGCACAAAGAAGAGAGCAGTCATTGCAGACAACCCCAGTGAGCATCACAGCATTTTCGTTTGAAGAGGTGAAGCTGATGGCCACCGCCAACGACGTGATTCTGGCGACGCCAAACCTAGTAGGTGGACGTCAAATCGCCAACTCCATGGCGTCGACCTATTTTCTTCGAGGAGTGGGTCAGGATGACGCCAATACCCTGGCTGACCCAGCCGTAGGCTTTTACGTGGATGACGTCTATTTTGCACGCCAGGTCGCAAACAACTCGTACCTGTACGATATAGAGCGAATCGAAGTGCTCCGCGGGCCGCAGGGCGTCCTGTATGGGCGCAACACCACTGGCGGCGCGGTGAAGCTGGTCACAGTAAAACCTAACGATGAGTTTTCGGTGAACGGGGAGGCTGCGTTTGGCAATTACAGCAACCAAGAGTTCCGAGTATCGGTAAACCTGCCGATAGCCGACGGACTGTACTCCCGCGTTTCTGTGTACTCGCAAAAGCGCGATGGCTTTATCGACAACATCACGTTGGGACAGGACAGTGATGACGCGGATAACTGGGGAGCCCGTGTCGCACTCCGCATGGAAGGTGGTGAGGCGCTGACCGTCGACTTCACTGCGTCTTTTCAGAATTCCGATACCGCTGGTACTACCTCGAGCAACCTGTTGTTGCCGGTAACTGGCCAGGACCTGTTTGTTACGGAAAGCGGGTTTGAAAACCCATACAATCGAGTGCAGGAAGCCCGTGCGGATGTGACCGCTACCTATACGGCCTCGGCCTTTACCTTTAAGTCTATTACAGCGTACGCGGAAACTGAGTGGGACTTCTCCCTGGACTTTGGTGGCGCGCCACTACCGATATTTGTGCTCGCGAATGATATTACCTCTAGACAGTTCAGTCAGGAATTCAATGTAACGTCTACGCTCATGGACGGGCGACTCAATCTCACAGGTGGCCTATTCGCCTTTACAGAGACTAGCGAAAATGGCGAGCTGACCAGTCTTTTTGGTGGTGCTGTTGAATTGTTTAAGGACTATACGCACACGACCAACGCTTATGCACTGTATGGTCAGGCAGTGTACCGGCTTACCGAGCGCCTCGGTCTCACAGTTGGCGTTCGCGCAACGCGGGAAGACAGGAAAATTGATATCACACAATTCTTTGGCAACCCGGCAAGCGGAAATGCCGCTATTATTTTTGATACCAACACTCTCGAAGATATCGGGATTCCGACGCAAATTGACCAGGACGATGTATCGCCGAAGTTCGGCATCGAATATGAGCTGAGCGACGATACCTTTCTATTCGGTAGCTATACAGAGGGCTTCAAGAGCGCCAGTTGGAACCAGCGAGCAAGTGCGGCTGCGGACTTCCGGCCCTTCAAGCCGGAGACGGTACAGGCCTATGAAGTGGGCATAAAGTCTTCCCTCTTTGATCGGCGGATGACGGTGAATGTTTCGGCCTTTTTTAATCAATACGACGACTTTATAGTCAATCAGATCAATCCTGATACGGGTGAATTTATCACCACCAATGCCGCGGAGGTTGAAGTAAAAGGCGTGGAGGTCGAGACGTCGGTTAGGATACTAGATAACCTCGACTTGATCGCTTCAGCCGGGTTTATGGACGCAGAGTACTCTGCGTTGGATCCTGGTGTCCCCTTTACGACCGATACAGAGCCAAAGTTCGTTCCTGATATGACGGCGAATGTTGGTTTGCGTTACGGTGTTTGGGATGGCCCGGCGGGCTCATTAGACTTAAATGCCGATTTCTTTTATTCGGATCGCTATTATGTGGGTCTTCAGAATTTTGAATCTGAGTATGCGCCTGAGATTAAAATCTATAATCTGAGCTTGGTTTACGCGATGGCTGATGACGACTGGACGATTACGGCTTTCTGCCGAAATTGCGGTAATCAGGAATATTTCGTGTCTGCCCTGGCAGTAGCAGCTTTGGGTTTTGAGACTCAGATTGCCGCGCCTCCTCGGGTTTACGGTTTACGCATAGGCTTTCACTTTTAGAGCGAGTTTTCTGATGGATACTAAGGTCTGCAAAGATAAACCCATAACCATTCGAAGCGCCTGGAAATCGGATTGGACGGCCATTTCTACGGATGATGGTAACGTTCCGGGCCCGGTGTTGAAGCTTCTGCGCGAAGACCCTAGAACTGGCGCCCAGACATTCCTAACTCATTTGCCGCCGAATTGGTATGACGCTACTCTGGACTGGCATCCTTCAACGGAAGAGGGGTACATAATCGCAGGTGAGGTTGTGTTGAATGATCGAAGTTTGACAGCAGGGTGCTATTTGTACCGCCCACCGGGAATTCTTCATGGTCCGGCAGGGTCACCCCACGATCTCGGTTGCACAATCGTCCAGCGCACGAGCGGGCCTCTTCGAATACTTCGATACAAAGGCACGAAGTTCCCCCACAAGGATTTGCAACCGATTACCGATGAGTATTTAAGCTCTGACGTTAAATGGACCGAGCGGCGAGATACGCGCAAGCTGCGATGGCAGGGCATAAACAAGGGTGGTTGGCGTGGAGCTCGACTTCGTTGGGTGCATCGCAACCGTCGCACCGGTGGTGGGTTGGTGATGCTTGATTTGCCGCCGGGATGGCAGGGCAAAGGGAGCGAAGCTCGCGGTCCTGTTGAGGAGTTTGTTCTTGACGGTGAGATTGTAGCCGGTGGCACAGAATTTGGTAAATGGGGCTACGTATATCGTCCCGCCGGTAAAGCTGCAGGCCAGTACAAGACGTCCACCGGCGCCAGAATGCTTTCTTGGTGGAACGGGGCTAATGAACTTTAGTATTTCAGGGCGGCGCTGCAGGGGAGCGTTCGCTTGACGCACAGCTCCACGGAGGTGAGTCCAGGTTGGCACGAACTGCGAGGGCGTCCGTTACTTACATTCGGCTTGTGCTTGTTTGGCATGACCTTATCCACAGCCGATCAGGCACTGTTTTCCTACGCAATTCCAGGAATACTTCGTGAGTTTGAGGTCGGGCTAGAGGTGGTCGGATTTTTGCTGTCCGCGTCATTCGGTGTAGCGGCATTTACCGTGGTTATCGCAGGTATGCTAACCGATCGTCTTGGGCGCGTCCGAGTTTTTGCCCTTCTGCTCGCGGCATCTGCGACGTGTGTTGGCCTGCATGCCCTTGCTGACGACATTAGCGCACTAGCGATTCTGCGCATCTTGGGTTTTGCCCTTGCTGCCGGAATGTACCCTATAACGAGTACCATCGTCCTTGAGGCGTCGCCGGACCGCTATAGAGGAATGTTAGCGGGACTTTTGCAACTGTCTTACCCCTTGGGCTTTTACCTTGGGTCCATACTGGCGTCTTCCTTGCTAGACACTTATGGTTGGCGGTCAATTTTCTACCCCGCGTTTGCAGTTATTGCTGTGGCCTTGTGGATAGGCCGAAGCCTACCTGAGCCCGAGGCGTTTGCAGCACTGGGCAGGGAGCGTAAAGAACATGGTTTGGTCACCGTACCTAAGCTTCGATTTTCAAAGTTATTTTCCGGAAAATGGCGCGCTCGAGCATTGATTTGCTTGGTAGCGAGCGCCGTCATGAACCTTTCTATCGGCGGCTTCACGTTTTTCATTCCCACGTTTCTAACTGAAACGAAAGGCCTTTCAGACTCGAAGGCGGCAGGATTGGCAGGTCTGACCTATTTGATCGGAGCGCTTGGTTACCTGCTTTCTTCCTACGTGGGTCAATATGTTCTAACGCGACGGAATACATTGATAATGTGGATTTGGCTTGGCGCACTGTTTTACGCTCTGGCGATCTGGTATGCGGAGACGGTCGCGGGTTTGACCCTGCTGCTTGGTCTTACGGTGATGTTCTTGTTTGGGTCAGAAGCTGTGCGTATGCCTATGGTGGGCGAGCTTTTCCCTACAGAGCTTCGAGCTACAGCATCGGCTGCAAGCGGCTCACTGGGCGTGACGTTGGGGCTTCTGATCGCGCCCTTACTAATTGGCTATCTGGTGCCAAAGGTCGGCTGGCATTTGACGCTTGGTTTCACCGGTGTGCTTCCACTCTTTTTTGCTGGAGCTCTATTTCTGTTTATCGAAAATAAAAAGTCAGATGAAAAACTGGAAGACTATTTTTGAAATCATGCCACGTTGGATTCCTAGGCCGTCCATCGTTCTGATATTTCGACGCGATCACCATCGGGTGCGAGGAAAGTAAAAGCATACCCGCCACCATAGGGCGACTCGCTCATACTTACAGGCTCCGTCAGTATCTTTGCCCCAGGGTCGTTGCAGACGGCACGATATGCTCTATTTAGGTTTGTTGTTGTAAAGGTTGTCATGCAACAACCACCATCGAGCCTGTTCGCAATTTGGGGAGCGATATCCAAAAGAGTGCTGTCAAAACACCGCATCTCAATACCGCCTAAGCCGAACCCCGGGGCATCACCCTTGAGGATGGACATGCGCACTTCTGGCGCTGATGGATCAAGATCCCATGTATCGTAGAACAGTCCGTCACTTAGAATCTCATCAAACACCACCTGCATGCCCAGCGTGTTCTCGTAAAAATTTCGACTAAGCCCGGCCTTATTTAGATCCAGGTGAACGTCAAAAATATGCCCCACTTGGTTTTCTGTCGTCGGGAACTCGTAATCCTCAGCCTCGGTAACTGCCATAGTAAACATGGCGTGGGTCAGGCCCGGCGTGCGGCCATGAAAAAATGCATGTACGTTTGCACCAGCGTGGGTAAAGTCTGCTTCATCGACGGGTTTGCGCAAATCAAATGCGGGATGCCTATCGAGGCGACGAGACAGTCCTGCCAAATCCTCTGATACGACAATTTCAATGCCGCTCCAGCGGCGTTCTGTGCCCTCAACCACACGAATCATGCCCCGATCGGTGTTCGGTGATCGCATGGTCGTCATTCTTCGGCCAGCACTACCGGGGCTATTCCCCACATTTTTTCCACGTTGCTGTCGAGCGCGCTTTCACAATAGATCTCCCAGCCACAAGCATCCGTCATTAAGCTAATTAATTGCTCAGGTTCCGGGCAGGAGATGGTTACGCATGACATTGAGGTAACAAGCGGTGTGAGTATATTCCAATAGAGAAATGATACTGAACTCTGGGTCTTGATAGCAGCCATCCATGTGCTTGCTATGCAGCCTGATTACTCTGTTCAGAGATGGTTTTAAAGAGTTGTTGTTTGGCGTCCTTGAGTTGTTTAGCCGCTTCATTATCATTGATTGAAAAAGCAATTGCATCCAATTGCTTTATAGTGATGTCCGGTTTCAGATATTGGCTGGGTTTGTCGAGTGATTTGAACTTGTCATACGGTGTCATCATGGCGTCATAGGGGTAAGTTTTTATCTGCTTCCCTTTGGCGTTGGTTTTGGTTACCGGGAAGAAGCAAGGCCGATGATAATTGATGTAGGGGTTCAGGTAGTCTTGATGAAACTGATTAACCAGTGGTGCCAGGTGTTGCTGGATGTGGCTGTAACCCAGATGTTTCCTGATGATAGATCCGTTTTTGGATTCGACCAAGGCGTTATCGTTGGAGTGTCGAGCCCGGGATTTGGTCAATTCTATCAGGAGTTTCTTGAGTAGCTTGACCACATGCCTATTGATGTACTCGGAGCCGTTATCGGCATGAAATTCAAGAATGACAAAGGGGAACTGATCCAATAACTGTTCGAGTACCGGAATCAGGTAGCGTTCGGATATTTTCTCGACGGCACAGACAACTTCAACCTGGGTGACCTCATCCACGGCATTAATATGGTAGAGCCCTTTGATACCGTCCAGGTCGCCTTGATGAACCGTATCGACTCGAATATAGCCGGGCTGGCCATTGGGCTGTGGTTTGCGCCGCTCGCCAATAGAGGAGGCTTTGGGTCGTGTTTTATCGAACTGGCGACGATTCCTCTGATAAGTTTTGGAATGCCTCAGATTGTAGAGGTGTGATACGGAGATGCCTGCCAATCGCTGATAGCCGGGGAGTTTAAACAGTTGCCAGGCACGCTCGCAGAGCTTTTTGGTGGCGGGCCCGGAGAGCGTGCCATGCAGCTCATCCAATTTAGCCAGAAGGTGCCGATCCGCATCCGTGTATTTGCACGTAAAGCCATTACCTGCACTGGATCTGGGTCGCAGCTGTCCCCGTTTGAGCCAGATTTTGGTCAACCGCTTTACCTGAATCCGCGAATAGCCACTGACATGTGTCATGAAGCTGAGCAGCAGCCCTTTATCGGGCTTTGACAAGCGGTGATAGGCAAACCGAATGAGGGTGCGACGAATGAAGTCGTAGCGTTCAGTTTTGGTGTGCAGGGAGAACTCGACACTCTGGGTGCCGTCAAGAAAGGCACGTACCTGCGCCAGCGTTGGGAGTGTTAGAAATTCTGTGTCAATCCTATAATCTATACGAAAGAGGATTACACAATGACAGAGAAATTCGATTTTGAACAGGCGTTAGCCGATCTAAAAGCTGGCAAGCCAATCACCGGCAAAGACAGTGTGCTGGGACCGTTGGTTAAACAACTGACTGAAGCCGCCTTGGAAGCCGAGATTGATACCCACTTGGCGCAGGAGATTGCTCCCAACCGCAAGAACGGCAAGACCCGTAAAACCATGAAGAGCAGCTCCGGTGCTTTTGATTTGGAGACGCCGAGAGACCGGTCAGGCACTTTTGAGCCGCAGCTGGTCAAGAAGCACCAGACCCATGTCAGCGATGAGATCGAGGCCAAGATTTTATCCATGTATGGCCTCGGTATGAGTTACCGGGACATGGCTGGCCACGTTGAGGATATGTATGGCATCAGTGTCTCAACCGCCACGCTCAGCGCCATTACCGACAAGATCATTGACGAGGTAAAGGAATGGCAGCAACGACCACTGGATAGCCATTATCCGTTCGTCTGGATGGATGCCATTCACTACAAGATCCGCGATAACGGCCGTTATGTGTCCAAGGCGATTTACACCGTCCTGGCCTTAAATATCGAGGGCAAAAAAGAAGTTCTTGGCCTGTATCTATCTGAAAGTGAAGGAGCTAACTTCTGGCTGTCAGTGCTAACCGACCTCAACAACCGGGGCCTAAAAGACATCCTGATCGCATCGGTGGACGGCCTGACGGGCTTCCCGGACGCCATCAACGCCATATTCCCAGATACTGAAGTTCAGCTGTGCATTGTTCATCAGATCCGCAACTCGCTGCGCTACGTGGCTTCCAAACACCAGAAAATGTTCATGGTCGATCTGAAGCGAGTTTATAAGGCGGTATCGAAACAAGCCGCTGAAACGGCGCTGGATGATCTGGAGGAACGCTGGGGTCAAAAATATCCGATTGTGATCAAGTCATGGCGCAATAAATGGGAGAATCTGACGGTGTATTTTAAATATCCAGAGGAAATCCGGAAGGTGATTTACACCACCAATTCGATCGAGGCTGTGCACCGCCAGTTCCGCAAACTGACCAAGAGCAAGGGCGGTTTCCCCAACGAAAACAGTCTGCTGAAACTGCTGTATCTTGGCATCCAGAACGCCAGTAAAAAATGGACTATGCCGATCCGGAACTGGAATCTTGCCCTGTCTCAACTGGCGATATTCTTTGAAGGCCGACTTGATGATGCCCTGGAATTATGATTTTATGAGTAAGCAGGAACTACGTTGACACAGAATTCTGAACGCCCTCCCAGCGTTTTTAAATGATCGTCATTCATGATGGTATTCATCCTTCCATCATGAACAGAATCAGGCTACTTCAGTATCATTTCGTGTTAGAAACACGACCCCCGTTCAGTATCATTTCGTATTGGAAGAGGCTGGGGGTTGCTATTTTATCGTTTGATGCAACATGCTGTGGCTATGCAGCCGACTTCATATCAGGATATAGTCGAAAATCATGACCACAAGATATAGTGGCGACTTTCGTTAAGTGCATAGCCCATTTCCTGTATTTAACCGATCGCAAGAAAGAAGTGATTATCTCGGGTGGGTTTAACATTTATCCGGCAGATATAGAGCAGGTTTTAGCAGAATTTCCAGAGATTCTGGATGCAGCCGTGGTCGGAGTCCCGTCTAATAAATGGGGTGAAACGCCGATAGCATTCGTGCGTGCACCAGGGAGTGATGCACTGGAAATCAAAGAAAAAGTAAATTCCAAAGTAGGGAAGTTTCAACGCGTTGCTCAGGTGGTTCTCGTGGATGATATACCCCGCAGCTCCATCGGCAAGGTGTTAAAACGGGAACTACGCGACGCATTTTTGCGTGAAAGCGAAGAGCATGCTGGCAACAACTCTGACGCTACTGCCAAGATCAGGAAAGAAGTATGAAAACAAGAGCAGCAATATTGACTGAAATGGGTGCACCTTATCCATACGCGCAATCGCGTCCACTTGAGATACGTGAGGTTGAACTGGACCCACCGAAGCAAGGCGAAGTTTTGATTCGTATTGCTGCAGCGGGGCTTTGCCATTCGGATCTCTCGGTGATCAATGGTGACCGCCCTCGACCGATGCCGATGGCACTGGGGCATGAAGCGGCAGGCGTAATTGAGCAGGTAGGGCCAGGAGTCGAGGATTTGATTCCGGGTGATCATGTGGTCATGACTTTCATGCCAAGTTGCGGTCATTGTCTTCCTTGCGCCGAGGGGCGACCGGCACTATGTGAGCCTGGTGCTGCGGCAAATGGAGCTGGCACACTGTTGGGGGGTGGTCGTCGTATCCATTCACCTGACGGTGATATACACCATCATCTTGGCTGTTCTGCCTTTGCCGAACATGCGGTCGTTTCACGCCGTTCGGTCGTTAAAATTGACCCCAAACTGCCGCTTAAAGAGGCGGCTTTGTTCGGATGTGCCGTGCTGACCGGCGTAGGCGCTGCGATTAATACTGCACAAATCCGGGCAGGACAGAGCGCCGTGGTGATCGGGCTTGGGGGTGTGGGTTTGTCCACCCTGATCGGCTGTTCAGGAAGTGGTGTCAATCCACTGATTGCAGTTGATCTTTCACCTGAAAAACTGGATCTGGCCCTTACTCTGGGTGCAACCCACGCAGTCAATGGTGCAGATCCCGATGCAGTCCAGCAAGTCCGCGATGCCACTTTAGGCGGTGTCGATGTTGCTTTTGAAATGGCGGGATCGGTCAAGGCGCTTGAAAATGCAATGGCGATGACCCGCCGCGGCGGAACTACGGTCACCGCCGGTCTGCCACCGCCTGATGCCCGCCTGCCGGTTGATGTGGTTTCCCTGGTGGCGGAAGAGCGCACCTTGAAAGGTAGCTATATAGGTAGCTGTGTGCCGGTCCGGGATATCCCGCGCTACATCGCGCTTTATCGTGCGGGCAGGTTGCCGGTTGATCGATTAATGAGCGGAACATTAGCACTTGAGGAGATAAACACGGGTTTTGATCGCTTGCATCGAGGCGAGGCCGTGCGTCAAGTTATTGTTTTTGATTGAGAGGCAGAAAAATGAGTCGTCCCGAGCCCCCTGAGCGCAATGTATTTCCCCGCTTTGTCGCCATCACCACCCGATGGATGGACAACGACGCTTACCGGCATCTGAACAATGTCGTTTATTATTCCCTGTTTGACACCGCAGTAAACCAGTTGCTGATCGAGAATGGTCTGCTGGATATTGACGCCAGCCCTTCCATTGGCTTGGTGGTGGAAACCGGGTGTCAATACTTCTCTTCCATCGCTTTTCCTGATCGCGTTCATGTAGGTGTTCGAGTCACCAAAATTGGCCGATCCAGTGTCCGTTACGAGCTCGGGATCTTCCGTAATGAAGAGGATATCGCGGCAGCAACAGGACACTTCGTTCACGTGTATGTAGATCGCGAAAACAGAAAGCCTGTCGAAATATCATCTGATCTGCGTGAGTTTTTCCAGACACTGGAGCCTGATGATGAGTAGAGCGGTAATTGCCAGATAGATTAAGGCTCTAGTATGACATACTAGTATTTTGGCTACCTTTCATTGGCAACTACATGACCGCACCCACCAAGAAGATCAGCACTCGCAAGCGGCAGTACCGGACAACCACCAAGAAAACAGCATCGGAACTCAACCCAAAGGACCTACAAAGCCTGCAAACGCGCAACGAAATTCTGGACGCCGCGGAGGAGCTTTTTGCGTATCACGGTTTGTACGGCGTTACGGTACGCAATATAGCCGAGAAGGCAGGTGTCGATACTGCCTCGGTCCACTACTATTTTGGTACCAAGGATCAGGTATTTGAGACCGTTTTTGAACGACGAACCCACACAATCAATAAGGCTCGCTTGATGGCACTGGACCATTACGAAGCAGAAGCGGGAGATGCGATTACGGTTGAAGGTGCTGTACGAGCATTTCTGGGACCGATTCTTGATAATGATCAGCAAAATGATGCGGGCTGGCGCAATTGGTCAGCTTTGGTCGCACTAGCGAATAACAGTAAGGAATGGGGCGGAGAGATGATGAGCCGGTACTTCGACAAGGTGATTCACCGTTTTATTGAATTGCTGCGCAAGGCCATGCCGGAAGCGCGAGACGAAGACCTTTATTGGGCTTACCAGATGTTCTCCGGTTCATTAATGGTCATTCAGGCATCGACAGGTAGAATCGAGCTGCTATCGGGAGGCAAGTGTAGCTCTGATGATGTAGATGCTTTTGGTGAGCGATTGGTTGCTCATGCCACCGCTGGGTTTGAGGCGGTATGTCAAAAATAAGGACACCAGGTCGATTGCAAAACGATTTAGTTAATACTTTCCGACTTATTATTCTTGCTAATCTGGGTAAACTCATTGGTTAGCTCAAACTCGCAACGGACAAGTCCGCTATGAGTCAAAACACCCTATGCCAACGGGACCAGGCATATCTTATTCGAACCGCTGGATTTCATCTCCAGACTGGTTGCTTTGGTTCCCAAGCCCAGATTAACCTCACCCGTTTCCATGGCGTCTTCGCCCCCCAACAGTAAACACCGTATGCAGGTCACCCCTGGTAACGACTTTCAGGTCAACGCCTATCTCACTCCAACATCGCGTCAGTGTCGAGTTGATAGCGGCGTTTGAGGGCCTCGCTTACAATTAGTAGATTGGCATAGAAACTGCTGGGCCGACTACTTTCCATACACCACCTGATTGTCGCTTTGGGTAGCGCCAGTCTAAGTGATATCAGTGCGCAGCTACAACCGCATGCTACGAGTCCTATTTCACTCCTCCAGAAGCGAGACGCAGGCTTCGCAAATCCTTGAGGATCGCGCACACAAGGAAAAGCAGGCCGGCATAGCCCACCGTCGGGTAGATCAGGTTGAGCAGCTTGCCGAAGGGCAACAGCATGCCGCCGAAATAGCCCAGCAGCGTCAGACTAATCACCAGCAGCCGGTAGCGGCTTGTGCCCTCCTCGGAAAAGCGCTCGCAGACGGTCCACAGCAGCGGTGTAACGGTGGAGTAGATACCCAGGAAAATTACCACTGCAAATATCAGCCCGTAAATGGGCAGTACTTCGCTGGCCAGCGCCAAGATCGGTACATCCGCCTGATACACCGCGGTAATATTGCCCAACAGCGCGAGCACTACCAACAGCATCGCGCAGATATAGAGCCCGGGTCCCAGAATAGACGAATAAATCAGGTCTTTTTCGCTCCCCGTAGTTGCAGCCACCGCGGGCAGAAAACTGGCCAGACCCGGCAGGGTCATGCAGGCGTAAAGCAGTGCCGATAACAACCAATGCGGGGAAGCCCTTAATAAATCGAGTTCGGACACCAGACGCGCACCGGGTTTAATATCGGGCAGATGCCCGGCCAGGGCCATCACCGCAATGGTGATAGTCAGTACCGCGATAAGTGGTCCGATGCTGCTGATAATATCGACGATACGACTCAGGCCCAGCAGCAGGGTCCCCAAGGAAAGTAACGCCATCAGGCCGCTGCCTACATAAAACGGTACATCATAGGCCTGCCGCAGCGTTGCCCCAGCACCCGCCAACATGATGGCGTGAACTGCAACTATGAATATCATAGTGTACCAGGTGAGGAAAATACCTATAAATTTGCCGCAGTAATGCCCGAATACATCCTCATTACGAATGAGCCTGTAATTTTTCCCGGTCCTCATCAGCGAGGCGCAGGCATAGAAGAAGACCGACAGGGATAGCAGGGCACCTACGACCCCCTGTAAACCATACGCGACGAAAAACTGCATGGCTTCCTGGCCAGTGGCAAAACCTGAACCAATTAGGAACGCCAAAAATACACCTGATACTCTGGCGACGGTCAGCCAATTGACAGATCCCCGGCACCGGACGGTCATGAAATCAACCTTGGCTCAAGCCACCGTCCACCAGCAGGTGGGTGCCGTTTACAAAACCAGACTGGTCAGCACACATCATAAGCACCACGCCGGCAATATCTTCTGGCGTGCCACAGCGTTTCAGGGGTGTGCGTTCCAGGAACCAGCTCTTGGTCTCCTCTGGTAGCCCCCCTGCCTTTACACCACCGGCGCTGTTGGCATCCGTAAGCTCGGTTTCTACCAGGCCGGGGCACACGGCAAGGCAGCGAATATCATCCGCACCGTGGTTGACTGCTACCTGCCGCGTAAGACCAATTACGCCGTGCTTGGCCGCAGTATATTCCACGCTGGTTTGTGGCAGAGCCCGGGTACCCAATATTGAGGAGTTATTGATGATAACACCGCCACCGGTTGCTACCATCGCTGGCAGCTGGTACTTGATACAGTAAAAAACCCCTGTCAGGTTCACATTGATCATCCGTTGCCAATCGGCGTCCTGTATATCACCGATCGGGACCAGATGGCTGTCGATGCCAGCGTTGTTGAAAGCGTAATCCAGGCGCCCGAACGCCGCCACAGTCTCATCGACCATCCTTTTGCAGCTGCTGGTATCGGCGACATTCACCACGCTGCAACGGGCCGCGCCGCCCTCCGCGCAGATACCCTCAGCAGCCGCGGCCACGTCTTCCTTCAAATCCGCCAGCATGACACTAGCGCCTGCTTTGGCAAATGCTCTGGCCGTGGCCAGGCCAATACCCTGTGCCGCACCAGTCACCAGAGCGACCTTGTCGGTTAAATCAATTGGCTCCTCGCTGTTTCAAGTGGGTAACCCAAAATTGAGTTTGCCACCGATCAGATAAATCATGGCAATGAGATTTCGGTTGGTGCGATATCCCCGCGCTCTGGCTTTGGCTGACTGGACGAGACTGTTGAACCCTTCCAACATTCCGTTGTTGATTCTGGAGTGGAACCAGCGAAGCACACCGTCCCAGTGCCGCTTGATCGTATATGCTGCATCTATGATGGGTTGCAAACGGCTATGGGTTGCCCAGAAATACCACTTTTTAAGAAAGGTTTCCGCTGTCGCTAGTGGTTGAGTAAAAAAATCAAATCCGCCTCGTCAGAAAAATACGTGGGTAGTTTTCGGCACGGGTAAAGCCCCAAGCGTATGATACAAGGCGATTTCAGCTGCGTGATAGGTTCGAAAACCATAGGCTCTTCTGGTAGT
>Ga0209491_10005350_pt1 | contig 18863 bp, 15 predicted proteins | sample BON02_FD_187213 | JGI IMG/M metagenome (GOLD analysis project Ga0209491, IMG submission 187213) | Freshwater microbial communities from Lake Bonney liftoff mats and glacier meltwater in Antarctica - BON-02 (SPAdes) (version 2) | ecosystem: Environmental > Aquatic > Freshwater > Ice > Glacier... | reverse complement strand
GAGCTGGTCAAGAAACTCAATAAGGGCAATTCTTTTCTCTTCTTGGGCAAGTATGTCGGTGACGTATGAGGAAAAGTTTGATTGTGAAGCACGCTCTGCAACACGAGCCCTAAGGCCAGTGGGAATGGTGATACTCACCTTGTCAAATGGCCCTGCCAGTAAGTCGGCTAAGGCTTCTTCGACGACCGAGGGTCGAACAGCAGGATTTTCGAAGGATTTTTTTGATTCACTGGATGGCGCCACTCTCCAATCCTACCCACGGTAGGATTGCGCTGATAAATAGTTCTCGTGAGTGGGCTCTTAGTGAACGGATGCAATTAATTGCGATTAAGCAGCTGCGCGGCTTGCAGCAAATTCTTTTGCAGCAGCGATTGATGCTTCTTTGTGTGAAATGAAACCTTCGAGTGCTGGGACGACTCCGGCAAGACCAAACTCGACGGTGATGACCTCAATGTCGGTCGCGCCCATGGCCGTTGCGAATTGGCGCAGGTATCCGGATGCGTAATCCCAGCCGGCCTTGGGTGTTCCTTCACCGTAGCTGCCGCCCTGCGCAACAACAAACGTTACTTTCTTGCCGGCGAGGGTCGCGGTGCTCTCGTCGAAGACGCCGGGAATGATCACGTTGTCAATGTAGGCCTTGAGAACCGAAGGAACACTCCAGTTCCACATGGGTGTGGAAATCAGAACTTCGTCCACCCCGGAAATTTCCTCAATGAGGTACATCCGGGCGCCCCACTTGGCGGCCATTGGCTCACTGCGATCGGTTTCCGGCATGAAACCGGCCGAAATTGCTTCCACATCAAGGTGGGGGACCGGAGTCTGATCCAGATCCCGGGTGATCACGGTGCCATCGGCGTGGACGGTGCTCCAGGAAGTGACGTACTCGGCGGAGACCGAGCGGGAAAGTGAATTCTCAGCCCAAGGGCTGACCTCAATATGCAAAAGCGTCGACACGGGAACTCCTCCAATAAATTAGTTGAACGATCAACTAATAGTACTACAGGCGGTAATGCTCCACCACCACGGGTCCGTCAAAGTGCGGTCCAATCAGGGTGCGCCATTGGGTGTACTGCTCGGATTCACGGAAACCCACCATGTGGTCCTCGAGTGTTTCCCAATCGATCGTGAACAGGTAAACATTCGGCCGCTCCAAGCACCAACCCACATTGACAAATTCAATGAGGCCAGCGACGTCGGGTAAAATTTGATCGACGGCGTGAGACAGGTCTGCCACGAATTGTTCATGCGCATCTTCTCGGACGGTGACCTGTGCAACTTCACGAATCATGGTGAACTCCAATCGTTGGCGATGTCGGTTTTTTCAGAAGCTCCAGTCCTGGGTGAACATATCTTCTTGCAAAGTCATCCGCAGAGGATTCATCCGTAAAATTCCGGGAGCACCGTCGAGCACGTTCTGCAACCCGTGCATTAAATCGGTGAAACCGACGGATTGCCGATGCAGGATTTCCGCCTCTTCATTACTGAATACTTCAAACAACCAAACAATGTCTTCGCTATCGGGGTCAACAAGCACCGTGTACACCTCGGTGCCGGGCTCTTCACCGATCTGGTCTGCATAGGTGTTAAGCAGGTCAAGCAGTTCAGTGCGTTTACCTGCCACCACGTTGAGTCGCACCAGTAGCGCTTGTCGATCCGGCAAAAGCCCGTCAAGAAGCATTGTTCTCCAGGTACCAGTTATAGGTTGCTGCAAGTCCGTCCCCCAGTTTTATTGACGGGAACCAACCAAGGGCGTTGATTCGACTGGTATCCAACAACTTACGGGGCATACCGTCAGGCTTACTCGAATCCCAGGCGAGTTCACCCTCGTAACCGACAACGCCAGCGACGGCTTCTGCGAGTTCACGAATGGGCAGGTCGTCGCCCCAACCGACATTGATAGTTTCATGTGAATCGTAATTCTGGAGCAGCATCAGGCAGGCGTCGGCGAGGTCGTCGACATGTAAAAACTCGCGCCGCGGTGCACCGGTTCCCCACAGGGTGACCGACGTGGCCCCACTTTCCTTGGCTTCGTGGAAGCGTCGAATGAATGCGGGGAGAACGTGCGAGGTCTCTAGGTCGAAGTTGTCGCCGGGACCGTAGAGATTTGTTGGCATCGCTGAAATCCATTTACGACCGTACTGGGTACGGAAAGCCTCGATGTAATAGATCCCGGCGATCTTTGCCATGGCGTATGCTTGATTGGTTGGCTCAAGTGGACCGGTCATCAAAGATGATTCGCGAATCGGCTGGGTCGCGTGACGCGGGTAAATACAGCTTGAGCCCAGGAAGAGGAAACGTTCAACGTCTGAGGCGTGCGCACCGTCCATGACATTGGTTTGAATCAGCAGGTTGTCTTTGAGGAACTCAACCGGATACGTGGAGTTGGCCATAATTCCACCAACGCGAGCGGCGGCGTCGATTACAATGTCCGGCTTGGCTTCATTGATCGCGTCCATGGTGGCCTCACGGTCTCGCAAATCAAGTTCGCTCGAAGTCCACCCGATGACTTCGCCGACGCCAACGCTTTTCAGGGCTCGAATCAACGCGGACCCGACAAGTCCTCGGTGCCCGGCCACATACACCTTGGTGGCGGGCCAATTAATGTGCGTTTGAGAGTCACTCACGCGGTCATCTTTCCATAGTGGTTTATCGGCTGTGCGTCGCTCTAAGGTAAAAAGTAGGGTGACGCCATGCGTGTTGTCACTGTGGAAAAACTTCAATCGATTCTTGCTCGGATCGGAGACAACCCGCGAATCGTCGCAAGTGGGAACTTCGCCGCCCCAAAAACACTCCTGCAAGCGGTGGATTCCGTGTTTTCGACCTATCGACTTCACATGCTCAATGCGAATTCAGGAATTCCTGACCGAGAGGGTGTCACTTATGAAACTGCATTTGTCGGAACAGGGATGCGTGATCATGAGCGACTCGCCTACATCCCGGCAAGACTGAGTCTGGTACCGGAACTATTTCGGGATCATTACAAGCCAGACGTCGTGCTGCTGCACACATCAACCCAGCGTTTTGACACCGTCAGCCTGGGGACGGAGGTCAACATATTGCCGTCGGCTATTGAAGCTGCGCGTGGACACGGTGGTTTGGTAATCGCGCAGGCTAATACCCAAATGCCGTACACCTATGGCGATTCACAGGTGTACCACGACGATATTGACTTCCTGATTGAAGTGGATGAACCCCTTGACGGCCACGAGCCCGTTGCACCCAGTCCGGTGAGTCAATTAATCGGGCGTGCAATCGCGGCGCGTGTTGGAGACGGATCAACCTTGCAAATGGGCATCGGCGAGGTGCCCAATGCGGTATTGAGTTCCCTTACTGACCGTAAAGGGCTGCGCATCTGGTCGGAAATGTTCAGTGACGGAGTACTTGATCTTCATAAAAGTGGTGCCTTGGATCACGACCGACCGCTGACCGCGTCGTTTCTTTTCGGCTCGCGTGAACTCTATGACTGGGTGCACTTAAATACACGCATTCGCATGATGCGCACGGAGTTCACGAATAATCCGGGCCGGATTGAAAAACAGGCGCTCATGACCAGTGTGAACGGTGCACTTCAGGTGGATCTCTTGGACCAAGCGAATGCAAGTCGAATTAATGGTCGAATTTATTCGGGTTTTGGCGGCCAAACAGACTTTATTGTCGGCGCCCTGCATTCGCGCGGGGGTCAATCTTTTATTGCCTTACCGTCCTGGCATGCAAAGGCCGACGTTTCAACGATCGTGCCCTTACTGGATGAACCGGTGACAAGTTTTCAACACAGTGCGGTAGCTACGGAGAATGGAATCGCTGATATTTTTGGTCGCAGCCAGGCTGTTCAGGCAAGGAACATAATTAAATATGCCGCCCACGAAAGCGTTCAAGACGATCTAACCAAAGCCGCCGTGGACATGCGTTTATTTGAGCATTAAGCAAACTGCACCGGGTACCGACTAGTCTTGACGAGTGTTTGGTAACCGAAATAAAACGCCACTTCCGCCATCGAAATACCGCATGGGTGGGAAACATTTTAAAAACGATAAAGCCTTTATTAAGACAGCCGTACGCGATGTCAAGCGCTTGGAGAAGTACTGCGATCTCAACCCCGAATCTTCATTGCTGGATTGGGGTTGTGGAGCGGGCCGATTAGCGATCGGTGTTAAAGAATATTTTCCGTCCATCCGGGACTATCACGGGGTAGATGTGCAACGTGAGCTTATCGACTGGGGGCAAGAAAACCTGGCCGGTGACGGTTACCGGTTTACTTACGTTGACGTGAGCAACGAGCGTTACAACCCCGATGGTTCACCCGAACGCACCCTTAGCGCGGATCCGCATAGCGTCGACGTTTTTTACGCATATTCGGTGTTTAGCCACATGAATGCGGCCGACACTGCGGGGTACCTCGAGTTACTCGGAGCGGCACTGACCACGACGGGCACGGCATTCGTGACCTGTTTCGTTGAAGAAGACGTGCCCGATTGGGACGAAAATCCGGCCGGATACGGCCCACTTGAGTGGAAAGGTCGGCTACACTGCACCCGCTTCTCCCGCCAATACTTCGAATCCCTGGTAAATGCTGGCGGACTGGCAGTTGACCGCTTCGAATACGGCCGGGAAACAGATGGCCAGAGTTTGTATATCCTGCGGCGACGTTAATTTCCCGTTTGCTCACGACCTCACTGGTACCGTGTCCTCGTGAGCGTCGAGAGATCGGATCCGATCAGCGATACGGGCACGTGGCGTCGCATTGCTCGGGAGGCCCACACAACCCAGGGGTGGGCAACTACCGATCGGCATCGGGATCGCCCACACGAGCCACGTGATCCGTTGCGGGTGTACGCAACCCGCGCGGTAATTTTCGACTCCATAGCCATATTCGCAGCAGCCGTCACCGGCTTCGTGCTCAGATGGACGATCCCTTACAACTTAGATATCTCGGACCGCACCTACGTCTATTTCGCACTCGTTGTCGTTTTTTCGTGGATCGTGGCTTTGGTGGTGCGCGGGGCATATGACACTCGAGTTCTCGGTGCAGGCTCGGAAGAATTTAAACGAGTAGTCACCGCTTCGGGTGGTCTCTTCGCCGTGGTTGCCATTATTGCGTTTGCCTTAAAGCTGGATCTTTCCCGCGGTTTCGTCCTGATCACTTTCGTTGTTGGAATGGTTTTCCTGTTGGGCGAACGCTGGGGATTGCGCACCTGGCTGCGACACGAACGTAGGTACGGGAATTATTTGCATAGAACGATGGTTATCGGTGAAGGGGACCGCCAGCAGGAAATTGTTGACATGTTGGACCGGGATCCAGTCGCGGGATTCACCGTGGTTGACGTTTCACAAGAACCAGCAGAAGATTCCACCGAAGAGCAACTCGTTCGCTGGCTCGATGAAGTCATGGCTCGCATTGGCATTCATGACGTGGACACCGTGGCCATTGCTGGGACACCACTTCTGGGCCAAGATTTAATTCGCCGTTTGTCCTGGAGACTTGAAGGCCCGCGTATTGATTTACTGGTCGCACCGACGTTGGGTGATTTTGTTGGTCCCCGCGTCACCATGCGCATGCAGGCAGATCTACCGCTCATTCACTTGGACGAGCCGCAGTTGACCGGGTCAAAACGAGCGATTAAACGAGCGCTGGATCTGGTTTCCGGAGTGTTGCTCCTGATTCTTTTCTTGCCGTTCATGGCGTTTGCCGCTATTGGGACGTTTTTTTCGGGCCGCGGTCCGATCTTTTATCGCCACCAACGGATTGGGCGTGGCGGTGAAGTGATTGATGTCGTGAAATTCCGGACCATGTACGTCGGTTCGGATGAACAACGAACGAGCGTGATCGGTATGCCGGATGAAAATATCGGCAATCGATACCAGAATGACCCGCGTATTACACCTTTTGGTAGAATTTTACGCCGTTGGTCAATCGATGAAATGCCCCAAATCATGCATGTGTTGAGGGGAACCATGTCCCTTGTTGGCCCACGCCCGGTGTTACTCGACGAAATTCCACTTTTTGGAGACGCTGATCACCGTCGTCATTTGACCAAGCCTGGCTTAACCGGTTTGTGGCAGGTATCGGGTCGCAAGGCGGTTGACTGGGATGAGCGAATGCGGCTGGATTTGGACTATGTCGAGCACTGGTCCCCGGCTCTGGATCTGGTGATTGTGGCGAAAACCGTAAAAGTGGTAATTACCGGCAGCGGTGCGTACTAGGTCATAAGTAGACTACTTGAAATTGGTGTGGTTAATCAATTTTTTCAGCCCTTGTGTTAGGTTTTGAGAGATCAGTTTCTCACTTCCCAAACTTGAAGGGTTTTCTATATGCGCCGTGCGTTCATTGCCTCCGCTCTTTCCATTGGATTGGCAGCCTCCGTGGTGGTTGCAAGCCCGGCCTCGGCCGACGGCCCGATCAACAAGGTGCAATTCGGCATGCATGTGCCAAATATCTCGATTGGGGTTGATCCCGGTGTGAGTTACGGGGCGATCCGGCTGTGGGATTCAGGGGTTGCCTGGGGTCAGGTTCAGCAGGGGAAGAACAAGTTTTGGTGGAATGGACTCGATGCTTCGATTGCCAACGCGAACGAGCAGGGCGCCGAGGTTCTCTATGTCCTGGGAAGTACCCCGAAGTGGGCAGCAACAAATAAAAAACAAGGAACTTACCCCAATAAGGGTGCCGCTTCCGTCCCGAAAATGGCTGATTGGAAAAAGTGGGTCAAGGCCGTTGTTCAGCGACACGGGAACAGCATTAACGCTTATCAAATCTGGAATGAAGCCAACCTCAGTAATTTCTGGGCGGGTACACCCAAGCAAATGGCCAATCTCACCAAAGCTGCATCGAAAATTATTCGTAAATATGATCCAGGTGCAAAAGTCGTCAGCGCAAGCAGCACCGTTCGCTTGGAGAGTGCCTACAAGCGTTTCTTCCCCGCGTATCTCAAAGAACTCAAGAAGGCTAACTGGCCGGTTGACGTAATTTCGGTTCACACCTATCCCGACGGTAAAGGAAATCCTGGCGACAGGGCGAGGTATTTAGATCAGGTGAATAGCCAACTTCGTAAATCTAAAGTTCCTTCTTCAAAGTTACTGTGGGACACAGAGGTCAACTACGGAATTAAAGGCCCCGGCAAAATTAAAGGTCAAAGAATTGTTGGAGATACGGCAGCCGCGTGGACCGCGCAGACCTACCTAGAAAATATGGTTCAACGTGTTGATCGTGCCTACTGGTACTTCTGGGATAAGCCCAATTCACTTCTTGGCATCGCACTGCAGGATGGAACCCCGGGCGCTGTTGGTTACCAGACCGCTTACATGTGGATGAATAACTCCTACTTTTCCTGCATCGAGGGCAATGTCAATGTGTGTCAGATGGGTGATTCGATCCAGCCAGATGTGGTCGCGTGGTCAAACGGAGGCGGCGGGACTTACACTGTGCCTGCGAACGCAACGGTGAAATGCGATGCAATGAACCGTTGCTCCACAGTTAAACCCGGTGACTCAATAGCGATTGGAAACATGCCCCTATGGTTCGGAAGCGCACAGCAAAACGATCAGAATCAGGCAACTCTGGTTCCAACACCGGCACCGGTTCCGGTGCCGGTACCAAGTCCCGTAATTACGCCATAGCAAGTGTTTTCGCAGCAGGAGCATTGCTGTTGACCGCTTGTGGTGGCGGCGCCGAAACAACCGGTAGCGAAACTCCAGCTCCCACCGAGTCCGCGGCGATTGATCCCAATGCGGTACAACCTTCTATGGTTGGTTTGCACATCGAGGGCGCCGAAGGTGGCGCCTGGGCTTCTGCCCCATTCGGTGCTTTGCGTCTGTGGGATAACGGGACGGCGTGGTCCCAAATTGAACTGGCCAAAGGTGAGTTCAAGTGGGACAACCTGGACGGCGTAGTCGACACGGCTGAGTCAAGGGGTCTCAACGACATTCTTTATGTCATTGGCACCACACCAGACTGGGCCGCAAAGGACCCAGAGAATCTTAATGCGAGTGACTATCCGCAGCCGGGCGCAGCAGAAGCACCGGCCAACATCTCTGACTGGTCCGAGTGGGTCACCGCGGTCGCCACGCGCTACCAGGGACGCATTAGTTCCTACCAGATCTGGAATGAAGCGAATCTGGCCAACTTCTTCAACGGAACGCCGAAGCAAATGGCCGAGTTGACCAAGGTCGCCTATGACATTATTAAAGCGATCGACCCTGAAGCCCAAGTTGTGTCCGCGTCGCCGTCGACGCGTTTGGTGAAGTCATTTGATCGGTTCTTCCCCAAGTACCTTGAAGAGTTGGCAACACTTGGATGGCCGGTTGACGTAATGGCGATTCACACCTACCCTGACGCCACCGGTGACCCTACTGTTCGTGCCGCACTTATTGTGAAGGCCCAAGACTTTCTGAAAGCATCGGGTGCACCCACCCTCCCGCTGTGGGATACCGAGTTGAACTACGGACTCGCCGGTCCTGGTGATATTCCAAAAGAGGAAATCACCGGTGCACGTGCGGCCGGCTTTGTGGTCCGGACCTATATCGACGACTTGCGTTTGGGAGTAGATCGCAGCTACTGGTACATCTGGACACTCAAGCCATATGACCTCCTCGGTGTGCAGGCATATTCCGGTTCCGACGGTGAGCAAGGTTTCTTCGCTGTCAATGACTGGGTTACCGGGGCAACTTTCGGGGGCTGTACCGAAGCTGATAACACGGTCTTATGCGACTTCAGCAGAGACGGCACCAATTGGATCGTTGCCTGGGCACAGTCCGGTGAAGTCACCTACACAACCCCGGAGAACTCACAATTAGTGTGTGATCCGTTGGCTCAGTGCAGCGAAGCACCGCCATCATCTGCCCTGGCACTGACCGAGGTCCCAGTCCGGATCTACCTCCAATAACTATTAGCTCAGACGTACACTGGTTTAATGCCAAGCCTCAAACCGATCTCCTGGGTCCTCCTGGGGGCTGGAGTCCTCGTTGGAGGGTTCCTGTTCTGGTTGCAAATGGGCCTAGTCGCGGCGTTATCGGGTTTTGGTCTAAACGGGGTCAGTCTGCAGGGGCATCTTTCCTCGGCCGCTGATTCCCTGGTCGAAGGGGACTACCAAAGGGGTGAGGCCGAGTACACCTCGGCCCAGAATTCAGCCAATGCCCTGATGGGGACCAGTGAAGTCCCCCAACTCGCCGTTATGAGTGCCATTCCAGGCCTCAATACCGCGGTGGAGAACTGGCAACGAAGTGTGAGCGCAACCGGCGCGATCACCGAGAGCACCGGTGATCTGATCTCACTCTACGGCGACCTGTCGGGTGAAAACGGTGGAGAAAAAATCTTCTCCAACGGCGCAATCAATATGGCAATGTTGGCGGACTTGCCGGCGCGAGTACGGACCTCGGCCCAGAATTTGAGTCGCGCTCAAGCCGAGCTTGATGCAATTGTCGCGAACACGTTTTTTGCCCGGCCCCTTGACCAAGTTCGCGACAAAGCATTAAGTGAAATGCAACCGGTTCAGGAAGCTGTCACCTCCCTCGAGGGGGTTGCCCCGGTTCTCCCGGACGCGCTCGGCGCAAACGGTGTGCGCCGCTACCTGATTGCATTAGGGAATCAAGCGGAGATGCGGGCATCGGGTGGAGCCCCGCTAACGCTGGTGATGGTTGAGTTGGACAAAGGCAATATTTCCATTCCCATTAAAGGGCAAACCAGTACCGAACTTTTCCCACCGTTGAATGCGCCCGTAAAGTGGTTTGGACCGGGACTGAATACATTTTTTCCGGGGAACCCGCGCAATGCACCGTTTGTTGTCACGAACACGCACCCGAATTTGCTCATGAGTGGCCAAGAAATGATGGGTGCTTGGAAAGGTGGCAACTTCCCCGAAGTGGATGGGGTTGTGTACTTGGACTTGACCGCAATCGGCGCAGTTCTCACCGAAACTGGGCCGATTGAGTCCGAGACATACGGTTCGGTGACCGGTGACCAACTGGGACAGATTCTTTTGGTGGACGCATACGCCGAATTTGGACAAGACGACGCCACACTGCGGCAAGCGGCAAACCAGCAATTGGTTGACGACCTACTCACCCGAATTTTATCTGGCGATGATCTGGTGAAAGCCGCAAGTGCGATTGCAGGAACTGCGCCAGGCCGGCACTTCCAGTTGTATATGAAAGACCCGGCGCTCGCACAACTCGCTCTCGACGCCGGCGCTGCAGGAGTTGTTACATCACCGGAGAGCGGTGACTGGTCGGCCATGTACACCCAAAACGGAAACCAGTCCAAAGTTGATGTCTTTCAACAGCGCAATGTGTCGGTGACGGTAAACCTGGAAGCAGACGGTTCGGCTCGGGTGAATCAACAGATGACAATGCTGAACGCAACGCCACCGGGTCGTGATCCAGGTCCGGAAAAGGGGATCGGATACGAAACCATGTGGATCAAGAACGCGTACCTGCTGTACGTCCCCGGCGCCGCGAGGGACTACCAGGTGAACTACCCCAGCGGTTTTGCCGTGCGACCCTTCAAAGGTCACTCGCGCCAGCAGTTTGGTCAAGGCTGGGTCGACGACGGCTACGGAAACAAATTGATTCGAGTCGTCGGGTGGACACCACCGGGTGGTCAGGCAGCCGTTGGTATTTCCTACAACCTGCCGGCGGGCACGTTCATTAACGCCGACACCGGGGCATTGCAATACGAGATCTTGGCTGATCCACAAGGCTTGTTCATTCCGCCAACGGTGACCGTTTCCGTGAACGGACCCGGAGGCTGGAATCCGGTGCGCTACCCGGGCATGAATGTCACCGGCCAAAAAGCAACGGTGAGTGCAGTGCTCGACAAACCAACCAAGATCGCGGTGGAGTTCACTCGATGAAGACAAGATCACTCGTGATCGTGAACGCCGCAGCATTCATGGCACTGATTGGACTCATTGCTGTGCCCAATGTTGGACTGGCACTGGTAGCCGTGGCACTGATTGTTCTCCCACCGTGGGGGCGTAGCTACTCCGAACGTGCGGTGATCTCGGGCGTGATTCTGGTAGGAGTTATTGCAATTATTTTCCCGCGAGCCGGTTCAATCCCACTTGATCGTGTGACCGCGAGTGCACTATTTGGCGGTCTTCTCGTATTCGCCATGTCGTTACGACTGGTTCCCAATGTTCGAGCGCGCAAAATGCCAAGGTTTACCGGCCTTGACGCCGCAGTCGGTATCGCAGCAGCGGTGGTCGCGGCAGTGCCGGTGAAAACCTATTTCGGTTTGACTTCGGAGCAGGCGATCTCAGCTCTCTTCCAAACCGGTTGGGACAACCAAGGCCACTTCGTTCCCTTTGCAAACACCGTGATGGCGGGTGGATCCCAGTGGGTAAGTGCAGACGGTTCCGTTCCGTGGAATCAGTGGTACCCCGCGGTTCACACCAACCTGTGGTCACTCGCCCAAGTTGTGGTCGGCTCTGACACCCCTGATCGAATCTCATTGGTGATTCCCTATGCCCTGTGGGTGGCCCTGTCCTTCGCCGCGTGCGTTGCAGTGTTGGTCTGGATCGCGGGGGACCTGGCCCAAGTACTCGCGCGCACATTTGAGTTAAGTGAGAAGGGGGTGACCGCCGCCGGAATTTTTGCGGCATTGGGCGTTGCCCTCTTCGGCGTATTCGGCAGCATCCAGTACCTGTACAGCGCGGGGTTCACCAACTTCATCATGGCCGTTGCCGTGGTTGCCGTCACGGGCTATCTGAGCGCGAAAGAACCAGCGCGGCTTGGCTGGTTTGTGCTGCCACTGGGTGCTTTAGCAGCGACCGGCTTGTGGACCCCACTGGTTGTCGCCCTTGTTCCTGCGGGGATTGTCGTCGCTATCTGGCTGATTCGGGCGAAAATCTGGTTGGGCCTCCTGTGGCTCGTGGGCGTTAGTACCGCTGCCCTCCTCACTCTTATTTCCCAAGCCGACGCGGTTTTGGGCGCCAGTGAATCAGAATCCGCAAGTGGGTTCAACGAGCAACTCAGTTCGGTCGGAGTCGGCATGACCGGATTCAATTTGAGTCTCGCAATTGCCGGACCACTGATCGCGGTATTCATCGCCATCAGTTTGTGGCGGCTGGGCGCACGGGTGCTCGCGGTACTCCTTAGCGCACCCGTGATTCTCAGTGCCGCCCTAGCGGCGATCTTTGCGGTGGGCGCTGACGCAACGGGTGTAAGCCGCTTAACGTCCTACTACGTGTTGAAATCACTCAATGCTTCTTTACTGTTACTGATCCCAGCTCTCACCGCCCTCACCGCGATAGGCCTGGTGGTGCTGGTTCGCCACCTTGGAAAACTCAACGCCGCATTGACGAGTGTCACGGCATTTGCGGTGGGCGCATCAACATTTGGGTTTATCGGATTTAACGCGAATCAATTGTCGGTGAACTTTTCTCCCGCACCCGGGATCGCGGTGGCTCTCGAGCGCGACAAGTGGATTGGAAACCCGTACATCGGTGTGGAGATTGCCAACGCCGCCCGAGTTGCCCAACAAAATCCTGATTTCACTCCGGTCGCTTGGCAAGGCGTGGGAACCCTGCAGAATCTTTGGGTGCTCGCACTGACCAACGTCGTGTCCAGTGACCAGTCACAGCTCTACACCGACCTGCCGCAAGTACCTTACGGCGAAAGCGCATTGGGGGAGATCACGCGTTACACCTACGCCAATCCAACCTCACGTATTCAAATACTCTGGTCAAACCCCGAAGTGGGTGCAGGTCTGCAGCAATGGGCGTCCTCCTACCCCGCTGACCGAGTGCTTGTACCGGAGGTAGTTCTCCCTTAAATGCGCCTCTCACAAAAAACCGGAATTTTATTTACTTCAGTGCTCTGTCTGACATCACTCGCTGTCGTCGCCGGAAGCTATTCGGTTACCGCGATTCCCGGTGATTCGATCACTCGTGCGATAAACCTGCCACCGACTCAACCGCCGTCGGTTGGGGCCGTCAAGTGGATGAATAACCCGCAATCACTTCCCGCTGCGGGCTCGGCAACGACCGGTGTTTTTGCGGTGTGGGCCGGGACCACGCTGAACAAACGGGACTGGATGGGCGTCTCCCGCACCACGGTCAACCTGCCGGCCAAAACTGGAACCCCGTTGATGGGTGACTGGGACGGAAACGGAATCGCAACCCCGGGCCGGTACGAAGCGGGCACGTGGTTTTTTACGAACTCGAGCACCGACGGCCCGAAGTGGGAGGAACGCACAACCTTTGGTGGCGCCGAAGGTGACGTTCCGGTCACCGGTAACAAAGACGGCGACGGCAAGGCCGACATTGGAGTCTTCCGCGCGGGGGTGTGGGAGTGGCAACTCACCAAAGGGGGAACACTCACCGAGCAGTACGGGGAAGTGGGCGACACCCCGATTGTTGGCGACTGGAATGGAATCGGTGTTGACCAACCCGGGGTGGTGCGAGGCAACACGTGGGTCGTCCCCAACCCCGACAACACTGTTCGGGTCTTTGTTTTCGGCGCCCCCGGCGACATCGCGGTTGCGGGTGACTGGGATGCAAACGGCACAACCGATCCGGGTGCGGTGCGTAACTCGAGTACGTGGTTTCTTGGAAAGAGTGTTAAAAAACCACACAAAACCGTGCGGATGAACGTCACGGTTCCCACAGGGCTGAAGCCGCTCGTGGGTTCGCGAGTGTCCGCGCCGGGGTCGTGCCCCACGGTCACCCGAGCGGCAGGTGTAAAAGCGGAATCGTTGGTCAAAAAGATTAAAAAACCGTTGACCCCGAACTCGAACCGAAAAGTTGCCGGCTACCAAGAGATCTACGCAACCCTGGTTGACGGTGTGCGTTACACAATGTCAAATGACCTCACCGCGCGACTTGTACCACGCGCCTATATGCCCTACTACGACCCGCTCAGTGTGGCAAAAACCACCGAGGAGTCCATTAGAAGATCCGCTAACTCCGCGTTGTCGGCCGCGATCTTAGTTTCATCGAGTAACTATAAAAAAGAAAACGGAATCAGTAGAACGGATGTTGTTAACTACGCCCGGTGGCATATCCGCTCAATCGCCTGCGAGCACTATTCACTGACCCAAGGTGGCTGGGGTAACACGTGGCAGTCGGCGCTGTGGGCGGTCACAACAGCGCAAGCTGGGTGGCTGCTGTGGCCCGAACTGTCAACGAATGAAAAGTCCTATGTTGCGGCCATGATCGCCTCAGAAGCCGACGCGGTGGCAAAGCGTGGACCGCGTTATTTTCGCGACCGTGCTGGCAACGACATCTCCGCCGGCGATTCAAAATCAGATGAAGTGTCGTGGGATCTCATGGCGCCCGCTTTGGCCAAAGCCATGATGCCCAAGCATCCACATGCCCGCATCTGGCGTGAATCATCAATCGCCCAGAGCATCGCTGCCTTCGCCAGACCCAGTGACCTGTTGAGCAGCCAAACGGTGAACGGGGTCTCAATTGGGGTTCGTCTGCCCGGAACGAATGCAAATGAAGACGGAACCGTCACCAATCATGGAATTGTGAATCCGGACTACACCCAAAACGTGCAGCACCTGTGGTGGGCGGCCACCCTGTTGCGGGCCGCGAAACAAAGCGTCCCCGAGTCGTACTTTTTAAACGCCGACATTGTTTACCGCGCATTAGCCGTTGTGCAATTCCCATCGCCACCGTATGCGGCACCGGGTGGCACGGTGTACCAACCGGGTGGCCAGATTTACTACCCCATGGGCGTGGGTTGGGGAAATCGACGCCCGGCAACATTTGTTGGTGTCGACGGCTTTGCCAACGTGTACGCGGCACCGGACACCAACGCCGCAAGCTTTCTAGCCGCGCACGCCTACGACACCCGGGCATTGCAACTACGTTTTACCGACGGTCGCATCTACGCGGACGGGAAAGTGGAAGACGCCTACAAACTTGGCAAAGAGGAATACGCCCTGCAACAGGTTGCCTTGGCTTGGTGGGCTGGAGCGTGGGTTGACCGACCCGGGCTCAAAGTGGATAAAAAGGCCTACCCCAATATTCGTCTTGATTCGGGTTACCCGAATCTCTAGTTTCCTGCAGCTTTAGTTGTTCTGTGTCCACTCTTGGCAAGTGGAATAGGTCGGCAGTAAACCCGAAGCTTGGGCCTGCGCCAACGTGGGCGCCGAATCATCTTTTAGTGAAAGGGTTGGCTGCCCGCCAAAATCTGGCCAAGCAATTCCCAAATCGGCATCAAACGGGTGAATTCCGTGCTCGGCGTCGGGGTTGTAACCGGTTGAACACAGGTAACCAACGGTGGCCGAATCACTCAATGCGCAAAAACCGTGACCGTAACCTTCTGGCAAATACAGTGCCTGACGTGAAGTGGAATCCAGCAGGACGCTTTCCCAGGTACCAAATGTGGGTGAACCGACCCGAATATCAACCACAACGTCGAGAATCTCACCATCAAAACACTGAATGTATTTCGCTTGACCGGGTGGGACACTGGCAAAGTGAATCCCGCGGACAGTGCCTGCGCGTGACACCGAAATATTCATCTGCTCGAGCGGAAATGTGCGACCCAGCGACTGTGAAAAAGACTTTGAGGTGAATGCCTCCAAGAAAACCCCGCGGTCATCGCCTCGAATAATGGGTGTGAAAAGCGTGACACCGTCAAAATTTAATTCATGGGACTGCACCCGCCCAGACTATCAGCGCACGACCTGAGACAGGTTGTTCACTAATCTGCGTGCACGCGAGTACGGTTGGCGGCGTGAGAATCGCCATGATGGGAACCCGCGGCGTCCCGGCACTGTACGGCGGATTTGAAACGGCGGTGGAAGAAATCGGTTCCCGCCTGGCCGAACGCGGCTACGAAGTCACCGTTTACTGCCGCAATCCGGGTCAGAAAATCACGCAATACAAAGGCATGAAGTTGGTGAACCTTCCCGCGATCCGCCACCGGATGGCCGAAACCCTGAGCCACACTTCACTCAGCGCCGTCCACGCGATTATCAAAGACCACCCGGACGCGTGTCTGCTGATGAACGCCGGCAACGCGCCTTTTCTTGGGCCGTTGCGATTGGCAAAAATCCCCACCGCTATTCACCTCGACGGACTGGAATCCCGGCGGGAAAAATGGCGCGGCCTAGGTGCTCGCTACTACCGGTGGGCCGAAAAGTCCGCGGTGAAACACGGCGCTTTCATTATTGCCGATGCCCAAGGGATCGCGTCGCACGTTGCGGATCAGTACGGTCGCCAGAGTGAAGTGATCGCCTACGGAGCGGACGTGATCAACCCCCCGAGTAATCGACTAGCCGAATTAAACCTGAACGCCGGTCAGTACCACTTAATAGTTGCCCGACTTGAACCTGAGAATCACGTTTTGGAGTCTGTTGTCGGGTACACGCAGTCCAAGGACAGCAAACCAATGGTTGTGGTTGGTTCGGCGCCCTATAGCGATTGGTATATCAACAAAGTAAAAAGCCCGGCAGATTCACGCACCAGGTTTCTCGGGGGAATTTATGACCAGGAGTTACTCAACCAGCTCTACGCGCACGCTGCCACCTACACGCACGGGCATTCGGTCGGTGGAACAAATCCAAGTTTGCTGCGCGCGATGGGAGCGGGTGCACAAATTTTCGCATTTGATTGTGATTTCAACCGTGAAGTGACCGACAACTTGGCGCTCTATTGGAAAAACTCACACGACTACATGACACTGTTGGACAGTTACACCCCAAGCGATATGGGATCTAAGTTGCAGCAACGCGTCGCACAGGTTTACCAGTGGGGCAGGATCACCGACCAGTACGAAGCCCTGATTAAAAAAATGGTGGAAGCATGATCGCCGTCGTGCTGGTAACCCATAATTCCCACAACTTTTTGCCGGACTTGCTGGCAAGTATTGACCGGCAAACACTTCAACCGGACATCAAGTTGGCGGTCGACGACAATTCAACGGATGACACCAAAACGCTTCTTGCCAATAATGGTTTCACGGTAATTTCCGCGCAATCGTCTCAACAAGACACCACAACTCGGATTGCCCAAAACTTTGTCCAAGTAGTTACCGCAGCCCAAGTGGCAGGAGCGGATACGGTGATTATTGGTGACCACGACGACCTTTGGCACCCGCACCGAATTAGGCATCAGCATGAACTGCTGGTCACGCACCAACAAATCAGCATGCTGGCCAGTAACGGTCGGACACCTGCCGGAAGTTTGCGGACAACCTTTCCCGTGCCCGAGAACTTCAATGAATTAGACCGGGACGACCAATGGAAATACACCACCAAACACAGTGTCGCCACCGGTGGCGCGAGCGCCATTGCGCCGAACCGACTCAGTACCTTGGCGGTCCCCCAGGGTTGGTTGCACGACCGTTGGTGGAGTCTTCGAGCGGTTCGGGAGGCGTCAATGTGGGTTGACCCCGAACTCGTGATCGACTACCGGGTCTCCCCCGGTCAGCAGGTGGGCCTAGACACCGCGGGGCAAGGGAACACTAAGCGTTGGTGGGGCAAGAAACTGCGCGAACTTCCCACTTCGGCACGGAAAATGAAAGATATTTCCCAACTCCTGTCCCAAACCAAAGCGAACTAGGGTTTAACCGTGCTGTGGATTGACGTCACCGACCTCGTTGAGTTCAGGGCGTCCGGCTCAACGGTCTCCGGCGTTCAGCGCGTTGAAGAACAACTCGTCCCTCTGTTACTCAACGAAAATTCTTGCACGGTCGTCCTTGACCGGACCACCGGTGAATTTGTGCAAAGCGATCAGACCCCGATCAATTTCGGTGACCACCCGGAATCGGTTCTTTTGACCCTTGGCGCAACGTGGATCAACGACCAACTCATGGCGGCGATCCGAGCGGCCGTGGCCCAGGGGGTCCACTTCGTGGACTATTTCTACGACCTCACCCCGATCCTTGACGCAGGTCACGTCGAGCATTTGCGCCCGCTGTTTGAGCGTTATCTGGCTTTGTTGAGTGACTGTGCCGATCGGGTACCGGCAATCTCCCAATCAAGTCGCAATGACCTGACCCACTATCTGCAGAAACACGGGATGCGTATTCCACCCGGTGTCGCGACAACTCTGCCTTCCGGCCTTGATCCCCACACACACACCGGCACGCAGGAAATTCCCGCCCATGTTTACGCGCTCATGGTGGGAACAATTGAAGCACGAAAGAACCATTTGCTGGCGTTTAACGCCTGGGAGCAATTGATCACAACCCACGGTGAGCAAAACATCCCCACGTTGATTTGCGCGGGAAAAATCGGTTGGAACAGTGAGGAATTTCAAGAAAAATTAAACGAGACAAATAATCTCAATGGAAAAATTGAGTTGCGCAGCGAAGGCGTTACTGACGCTGAATTGGCGCAGCTGTATCGCAATGCGGCCTTCACCATTTATCCGTCGAACTATGAAGGCTGGGGTTTACCCGTCAGCGAAAGTCTGATATTCGGTATTCCGGTTGTCGCAGCGGATAACTCCTCACTGCCCGAAGCTGGCGGTGACCTCGCCTGTTATTTCCCAACGGGTGATCTCACCGGGTTCATCGACATTATCCAAACTCAGATGTTGAACGGTGAAAAACGTATCGAGCACAAAAAACGGATAACCGAATCAACGCGCACTCCTGTTACCTGGTCAGATATCGCGGCAATCATTAATCAAGAAGTGGAATCAGCGCTGAACCAGGAACGAATACAACGGGTCACACCCTCACTTGCCAACTGGGAAAACTATTCCCTCACCTCCCCTCACACCGCATTCACCGACCGGTTAGTCGTTGGTAACCAGCGACCACCCCAACCGTGGGGTTTCCCCGTTTACACCGGATCAATCATTACCTTCAACTTCACGCGGGACTCAACAGCAAAACTCACCGTTCACCTGGGAACACTGTGTGAAGCTGGGGTCGTGGCTCTGGAAGTCAATGGGACCGTTCATACGTTT
>Ga0209491_10005346_pt1 | contig 18872 bp, 19 predicted proteins | sample BON02_FD_187213 | JGI IMG/M metagenome (GOLD analysis project Ga0209491, IMG submission 187213) | Freshwater microbial communities from Lake Bonney liftoff mats and glacier meltwater in Antarctica - BON-02 (SPAdes) (version 2) | ecosystem: Environmental > Aquatic > Freshwater > Ice > Glacier... | reverse complement strand
TCCCGCTGCCTTCGACGACACCTTCGCAATCTTCTGAATGTTTCTTTGAGTGTCTAACTTCAACCGTTACGCGTTCGAGTGGAATTTTTTTACGGTTTGCGTACATGCGCAAAGTCATTGAAGTACACGCACCAAGCGCCGCGCCGAGGAGATCGTAGGGTGACGGACCGGCGTCGAACCCACCAACCGATACTGGTTCATCTGCTAGAAAGTGATGTCCGCCGGTAACAACGTGGTTCAGGAACGTGCCCTGTCTCGTTTCAGCGACGACCACCTGCGCCGTCGGCAGCGGGGCGGGTGCTGGGGGATTCTCGTTGACCAGATGGCGCTCGGCCCATGTGGCGATCATTCGCGCGGCAAATACTGCGTCTTGCCGACGAGTGAGCAGGTGGTCGGCGCCATCAAGCGACACGAAACTCTTCGGATGGCGGGCGGCCGCGTAGAGGCGAGCGGCATTGTCAATGCCAACCGTGTTGTCGACAGGTGAATGGAGCACCAGCAACGCTGAGTCCATCTCGGCGACACGCGTCTCTACAGAGTGCAGCGCTAAGTCGTCGATGAGTGAACGACGAATGGTGAATTTTCGGCCGCCGATCTCAACCGTGGCAGAGCCCTGAGCGGTGATCACTGGCAGTTGTTCGCCGATTAACCCGACGATGTGAGTGACGTCGGCGGGCGCACCAATCGTCACGACCGCACGAACTTCGGGGATGTCGCGCGCAACGGCGATGACAGCAGCCCCACCGAGGCTGTGCCCGACGAGAAGTTGGGGTGCGCGATGGGTCTGGCGAAGCCAGTCGGCTGCAAGGCGAAGATCTTCGAGGTTCGAAGAGAAGTTAGTATTTGCAAAATCGCCTTCACTGGCGCCGAGACCAGTGAAGTCAAAGCGCAGTACGGCGATCCCGTGAGCATTCAACTCAGCGGAGAGCCGCCCCGCCGCAAAACCATCTTTCGAACACGTAAAGCAGTGGGCAAATAACGCAAATGCCAGGGGAGGGCCGGCGGGAAGATCGAGTCGTCCGGCCAATGTGGCGCCCTGACTGCCGGGGAAACCAATGCGCTGTGATGGTGTGGTCATAGATTCGGCTCCGTTTCATGAATGTTTATAGAAGTTATACCTAACAACGGTCGGCGGAGTATTTACATCTCGCAAATGGTCATTGCCGCATAACGCTTAGGGGGTCATTACGACGAATTCGGTAATTGAAATTCGGTTATAAAATGGCGCCTTCGGGTTAGTTCATCGTGCGAGTTAAATTGGCCTATTCTCGTAGCATTCGATGAGTAACTTTTGCACCACTGACGCTGTCGCCAACGGGTTTTGCCCTCGCTGTGCAGTAAGCGGGCCTCAGGTTGGCGTTGCTCCAGTCAGGCCTCATCGGCGCACCGCCGTCGACGGTGCCTGGCAATTTTGCCCCAACCAAGAGTGTTCGATTATCTACTACCTCGGCCGGGACATCATTGACGAGAACGAGGTCATAACCAAAGTAGGTTTAAAGGCTTCGGCGAAACCGACACCAGTTTGCTATTGCTTTGCGCATACCACAGTCTCTTTGGCGCTCGATCTTGAAGTCAACGGCACTAGCACTGCCAAAGCGGCCATTAGGGCGGCGCTTGCGGAAGGATTCTGCGGCTGCGAGCACCTCAATCCATCAGGCGCTTGTTGCTTCCCTGACATTCACCGCGCCCTCACGGATATTGCAGGCAGCGGTGCCGAAACAGGCCCGGCTTAATATGTTTGGTCAATGCAGCCTCTCGTTGATACATCGGGCGACTCGCTTTGCGCAGAGGCTAGACGCACGGGCTCAGAATGACGATGCTCTAGGTCGGATGCTGTAAGCCAATACGTGGGCGAAGCGGGTAGAATTGATGTTCGGCATGATGAACCCACCGATCGAAGCCCTGATGGAGCGAGCATCGTCAAGGTCTGGGCTCGTAACACCGCAAGTAGGTATCACTTCTCATGAGTCGCTTTAATTCGATCGACGTATGCGATGAGCGCACTTCGCGGTAAACACATCATCCTTGGGGTATCTGGTGGCATTGCCGCCTATAAATCAATTGAACTCTGCCGGTTGTTGGTAGATGCCGGCGCCCATGTTGCTCCGATCATGACTAGCGATGCCGAACACTTCATAGGAAAAGTCACGCTTTCAGCTCTCGCCTCTGAACCTGTGCACACCTCGTTGTGGGATGACACCGATCCGATACCTCATACGCGACTCGGCCAACTCGCCGATCTCGTCGTTGTGGTTCCTGCGACCGCGCGAGTCATCGGCGCATATGCGGCCGGAATTTCATCGGATCTGCTTATCGCCACGCTGCTAGCGACTCGGGCGCCGGTGATGATTTGTCCAGCCATGCACACCGAAATGTGGGAACACGCTGCGGTGCAAGAGAATCTCTTCACGTTGCTTCGACGCGGGGTCCACATAGTCAATCCCGCGGCCGGTCGCCTCGCTGGTGGCGATGTTGGGGTAGGTCGACTCGCCGAACCTGCGGTGATCTTTGATGAGATCGTGAAGTTGCTTACCCCGGGGGATTTGGACGGAGTCCATGTCGTGGTCACGGCCGGTGGTACCCGCGAACCTATCGACGCAGTGCGAGTCATTGCCAATCGTTCATCCGGCAAACAGGGCTACGCCATTGCCGCTGAGGCCGCGACTCGTGGCGCCAAGGTGACACTCATTAGCACGGTCGATCGCAGTCTGCCGCACGGCGTAGAACTAGTGGTAGTTGAAACCGCGGCTCAAATGCAAGAAGCACTTGCACGAGTGGCACCAAGTGCTGATGTCATCGTGATGGCCGCCGCGGTGGCCGATGTGCGACCAAAACATAGCGCGAGTGAGAAACTTAAGAAAGATCCCCTCACGGGTCGCATCGCGTCACTGCAAACCCTCGAACTTGAAGCAACTCCCGACATTCTGGCTGGTCTAGGTGCCAACAAACGAGTGGGTCAGGTGCTCGTAGGTTTTGCCGCCGAGACGAGCAACTTGGTTGAACATGCGCAGTCCAAGTTGCACCTAAAGAATGTTGATCTCATCGTGGCCAACAACGTGGCCGACCCTGGCGTTGGTTTTGGTCACGACACCAATGCGGTGACCCTGGTGGTTCGGGATGCTCCGCCCCGTGATGTGCCCCTTGCAGACAAACGCCTCGTGGCTCGCGAGGTATTGGATTGTGTGGTGCGGATTCGCGGACTCATGGTTTCAACAACACATTGTCAATGAGTCGTACGCCGCCGATTGTGGCAGCAAGCAACGCCACGGTTGGATGATCGACTGAACCTATTCGTTCAAGGGTGTCCGCATCCACACAGACGAGATAGTCAAGTGCGATACTGTCGAATTTTTTCAGATATTCAATAGCACAGCGCCCGAGCTCCTTAGCATCGGTGACTCCCGAGAGATGCAGTTCCTGAAGGCGGTGCAGCGATTCGTACAACTTGGTCGCCGATGCGCGATCGGTCGGTGTCAATCTGACATTTCTGCTGGAAATGGCCATGCCGTCTGGATCACGCACCGTTGGTAGGCGAGCAATGTTTATCGATGGATGACGAGCGGCGGCCATTTGCGAAATTAGCGTGAGTTGTTGATAGTCCTTCTCGCCGAAGATGGCGACGCTTGGTGCCACCAACGTAAATAGCCGATCGACGACGGTGAGCACGCCATCAAAATGACCCGGTCGGTGTTGGCCTTCGTAAAGGCTGCCAAGTGTTCCAGCAGAAACAACCTGAACTTGATCTGGAGGATAGACCTCGTCTGGGGTCGGCGCAAAGATTGCATCCACGCCAAGTCGGCTACAAATTTCAATGTCGGCGTCCAGTGTGCGCGGATATTGAATGAGATCTGTGGGGTCGTTGAATTGCAACGGGTTGACAAATATGGAAACAATGACGTTGCCAGCCATCGACTTGGCCTCTTGAATCAGCCGCTCGTGTCCGGCGTGGAGGGCGCCCATAGTTGGCACGAATGCCAACGATGAATCGGTCGGCAACGACGAACGCCAGCGACGAAGTTCGTTAGCCTCAGTGAAAAGAGTGGGCATCATCCGGCCAACTACCGGTTCGCACTTCTGATACGAATTGGGCGCAGGCGGCAATACTTGTCTCGCGAAGATTGGCGAAAGATTTAGTGAACTTCAATTGGCGTGTGGTTAGTCCAAGTAGATCATGCAACACCAATACTTGCCCATTGCAATCCGGTCCGGCACCAATTCCAATGGTCGGTATGGTCAACTTTTCAGTGATCGCGGCGGCAAGGTCTCGCGGCACGCCTTCGATGACCACTGAAAACGCGCCGGCTTGTTCAACCGCGTGCGCGTCTTCAAACAATCGTTCGCGACCTCCTGCGTCCCGGCCGTCTTGACGACCTTGCACGCGATGACCACCCATGCGGTGGTAGCTCTGTGGAGTGAGTCCGATGTGCCCCATAACCGGAATATCTACTCTGGCAATGGCGGCAATTGAATCAAACATAGGAACTCCGCCTTCAAGTTTGACGGCGCTGGCGCCGGCTTTGATGAGTCGGATAGAACTCTCCACCGCCTGACTGGGATTTATCTGGTACGACCCAAAGGGGAGATCTGCTACCACTAACGCACGTGGCTGTGCTCTGGAGACCATCTTTACGTGGTATTCCATCTCGTCAAGTGTGACTGGAATTGTCGTTGAAACGCCTTGCATAACCGTACCCACCGAGTCACCGACCAGAATGACATCGACTCCTGCTTCATCCACGATTGAAGCAAAAGTTGCGTCGTAAGCCGTGATCATCGTGATCCGACGACCATCGTGCTTCATGGCCATGAGATCCGGAACGGTGACTCGCGCAGTGGTCTTCGACATCACTTCAAGGATAACGGCGCACTCAAATACCAAGTGCAACTTTCTCGGGAGGAGAATGTTGTATCGAAAAAATCTATGATCAGTTGGGTATCGAGAAACTGGTAGTGCTCCAAACGCGACTGGAGATGGAACTTGAAACCGCCCACCGTTACAACCACGCCATCTTGGTACTCCAAGATCGGACAAATCAGCCTCAAACTCCACTAAAGCGCCAGAGGGGGAATATACCCAAAGAAACGACTAAATCTACCAATATGACACCTTATTGGTAGATTAGAAGATATGAGAAGTTTCGAGCATTCGCTCACTTTCGACCCGGTTCCAAGTTCCATTGTCAGGCTGCTCCGCCGTATCGATCAAGGTGCTGGTGGTGAGTCCCAGCATGCCGATCAACTACCGCAATTACTCGCCTCATTACGCGTGCAGGCACGGATCGAATCGGTGACCGCATCGAGTGCCATAGAGGGGGTCATTGTCGACAATGCTCGTGTCACCAAATTGGTGTCGGGAATCGAAACGGGGTTTCGTAACCGCAGCGAAGCGGAGTTTGCCGGCTACACCGCAGCACTTGATTACTTGTACGGGATGCCGTCGTCGAATCTATCGGCAGATCTATCGATAGGACTGATCGGTCATCTTCATCGGCTGTTGTTGTCGCATACCGATGGTCGAGACGGATCATTCAAGTTTAGCGACAACGTGGTGACTAGACGGAATCCGGATGGTAGGCGACTGATTCGATTTACTCCAGTGAGCGCGAGAGAAACCCCATTTTTTATGAACGAATTGATTGTGCGAACGGAAATTGCACTTGGTTCAGCGACTCATCATCCGCTTTTGGTAGTGGCTGCTTTTGCACTGGATTTTTCGTGCATCCACCCGTTTGCTGATGGCAACGGACGTGTCGCGAGATTGCTCACGTCATACCTCATCCAGCATGCCGGGTACGGCGTTGGACGGTACATCAGTTTGGAGCAATTGATCTTTGATGCACAGGATGAGTACTACGCGTCGTTGCTCGAATCCACAACGGGATGGTTTGACGATGGGCAACACTCATTGTGGCCGTGGGCGGAGTTTCTACTAGGGCTAGTGGCTGAGTCGTATCGGTTGTTTGAGTTGCGTATTGGCGAAGGGATGTCAGGTGGGAACAAGCAAGACCGCATTCGCACTCATGTGCTGGAGCATGGCCCGGTTCAGTTTTCGATGGCCGATCTGCGTCGTGCCGTGCCTGGTGTGAGTGATAACACGTACAGGTTGGTGCTGCAGGCGCTTCGGGATGAGGGGCTGATTTATGTCGAGGGCTTGGGGCGAAATGCCACCTGGCGTCGGGGCTAGGCGTCGCCGCACATCTTCATTGGATCAGATCTTGAACGAGTGGCTCGATTACAGGTGGCGCGGGAGCGAACTTGATGGCGTCGCGCACGAGCGCCTCGGCGCGGGCGCCCCTCACATCGTCGTTGATGTGCAACGTGCAGAGGCGCATGTTTGGCGTGACAGGCTCACCGATTTTGATTAGGTCGGAGATACCAACACTATGGTCGACCGTGTCGGTAACTGAAGCGCGCCCGCCACCAAGCGCCATGATCGCTTGGCCGCATTTGAGCGCGTCGACCTCGCCGACATATCCGGTCGCATCCGCGGGGGCCTTGATCTCGAGGAGAGTCTTGGCAGTCGGGAGAAGTTTGTAGTCGTCGATCACATTCGGGTCGCCGCCCTGGGTGACGCACATTTCGCAAAATTTCTCGAGTGCCGAGCCATTAGCGACGGCGGCTTCCATTTTTACTCGGGCGTCGGCTTCATCTTTGGCGGCGCCGCCAAGGATGAGCATGTGGCCGGTGAGCGCGTACGTGACCTCCATCAGGTCGGTCGGGCCGCGGCCCTTGAGGCACTCGATCGACTCGATGACCTCCGTGGTGTGGCCGGCCGCGCGGCCAAGCGGTTGATTCATTGCCGTCAACAATGCGCGCACAGGTTTGCCAGAGACCTTGCCGATTTCCACCATTGCTCTGGCTAACTCAAGAGCGTGGTCTTTGGATTTCATGAATGCGCCTTTGCCGAACTTGACATCGAGCACGAGTGAGTCGATACCCTCGGCAAGTTTTTTGCTCATGATGCTGGCACAGATGAGAGGAATCGACTCGACGGTACCAGTGACGTCGCGCAACGCGTAAAGTTTGCGGTCGGCGGGCACAACCTGTGGAGTTTGGCTAATCATTGCAACACCGACCTTCTGCAAGATGGCGCGAAACTCCGGCACAGTAAGTTGCACTTTGAAACCTGGAATCGCCTCCAACTTGTCGACCGTGCCGCCGGTGTGGCCGAGGCCGCGACCGCTCATCATCGGGACTTTTACCCCGCATACCGCGGCGAGCGGGGCGAGGATCAGCGAGACTTTGTCGCCGACGCCGCCGGTCGAGTGTTTGTCGACCTTGATGCCGGGGATGTCGTGTAGGTCGATGATGTCACCCGAGCGCATCATCGCGTCGGTCAACCATGCGGTTTCTTGCGGCGTCATACCGCGCCAGACGATTGCCATGAGCAGGGCACTTGTTTGGTAGTCGGCGAACATTGTGTCGGTCACGCCGCGGACGAAGAATTCAATTTCATCTTTGGTCAGCGCGCCGCCATCGCGCTTCTTGATGATGATGTCCTGGGGAAAGAATGAAGTGCTCACAACGAAGTCAATCCTGCCATTACATCAACCTCAGGGGATAGGACCATCCGTCGAAGGCTGGGCAGGAAGTAGTCGGATTTCATACCCGCAGGCGAAAGCGCCTGCGGCTTTGTGTGCAACCCGTTCGACCTCTGTCTCGGGGAGTACCTCGCGCAGGAACTCGAGCTCGGTGGTGCAAGCCTGCGCATACTGGGACGCGACTCCCCAAATCGCGCAACTGTGCAAGGTCATCCTGTAAGCGCCACTTGGGAGCTTCTCAAAGTCGGCGAGATATCCTTCCTCATCGAGAAAGCCGACGAGGAACGCTACCTTCTCGTCTAGGTTCTTGTCCACCAACTGCGTCCGGGCTTGCTCGACCCGCTGATCTCGGCGGCGCTTGAAGATGCGCGAGATGAGCTGTGGGTCCTCTTTTTCGATGTGCTGAAGCAACTCGACTGAAAGATCGACGGCGGCTTTGGGAAGTACAGCCTCGGCAAGATCGGTGCTGTGGAAACGGTCAGTTGGGCGACCTGTCCGGCCCCGCTCTTGACGAGATGCAATCACCCCGGCGGCTCTGAGTGCGGCGAGGTGTTGACGGACACCGCTCGGACTAATCCCTAGGGCCTCGGCCAACTCCTCGGCCGATGCCTCCCCACGCCTCTTGATCGCAATCAGGACTTGCCTCTGCGCGGGCGAAAGCTCGGCTAGCGGTTCTTGGATGGCATTGACCATGTTGCGAGTATAGCCCTATAATAACTACAGCGAAAGTTTTACAAGGAATAACTTGCGCAACTGTCATCAATGGTGATATCGTCAACGACGAGGCTCCAGACGGTAGCCAAAAAGGAGATGAAATGATGTCACAATCAGTAATCACCGGGAAGAGCATGATGGGCGCGGTATTGGAAGCGTATCCGAGCGCCCAGCGGGCCCTGTTTCGCCGGTACCACATCGGCGGTTGTAACAGCTGTGGTTATGAACTCAGCGACACCCTCGAGTCCGTTGCCCAGAGTCACGACAACATCGATATAGCAGAGATACTCGACTTTCTCGTCGAGGCCGAGCAGCTCGACCGACGCAGTCAGGCAAGCCCCGTAGAGGTGGCGGCTGCTATCTCTAGTGAGAACCCGCCCCGCCTGATCGATGTACGGACTCCGGCCGAGTGGGAGTTGGCTCGAATTGAGGGTGCGACATTGATGACGGAGGGGACGGCGGCGATAATGATGCGCTGGTCCAAGGACGCACCCATCGTGTTCTACTGTCACCTCGGGCAGCGCAGCCTAGACGCGGCCTCCTATTTCGCCGGCCACGGTTTCACCAATGTGCGCTCGATGACCGGTGGTATCGAAGCCTGGTCTGAGCAGGTTGACTCGGGCGTGGCACGTTACGAGATGGCATCCGACATCGCCACGGGCGAGGCGACCTTCCGGCCGCTTCGTGCGGTGGTTTCTCAGGCCAAGGGCTGCCAGAGTTAGGGCCGCCATGACCAACCTAATTTCGAGCGAAGTCCGCGAGTTAGCCGCTAAGGATTACCAGTACGGGTTCGTGACCGATCTAGAGACCGACGTCATCCCTCGAGGGTTGAGCGAGGACATTGTGCGGATGATCTCAGCAAAGAAGAACGAGCCTGACTGGATGCTGGAGTGGCGCCTCAAGGCCTACCAAGGGTGGCTGGCGATGGCAGAACCCAAGTGGCAGAACGTCGGCTACGCGCCGATCGACTACCAGGACATCATCTACTACGCCGCGCCCAAGCCGAAGAAGGTGTTGGCGAGCCTCGACGAGGTCGACCCAGAGGTGTTGGCGATGTTCGACAAGCTCGGGATCTCGCTGGCAGAGCAGGGGCGACTAAGCGGTGTCGCGGTCGACGCGATTGTCGACTCGGTATCGGTGGCAACGACGTTCAAGTCGAAGTTGGCCGAGGTCGGTGTCATCTTCTGTTCGTTCTCTGAGGCGGTCCAGAACCATCCTGATCTGGTCAAGCGGTATCTCGGCACCGTGGTCCCCAGGAAGGACAACTTTTTTGCGGCCTTGAACTCGGCCGTGTTTACTGATGGCTCGTTTTGTTACATACCTAAAGGCGTGCGCTGCCCGATGGAACTAAGCACCTACTTCCGGATCAACACCGCCGATACTGGCCAGTTCGAGCGCACGTTGATCATCGCCGAGGAGGGTGCTTACGTCAGTTATCTCGAGGGTTGCACGGCCCCGATGCGTGACACCAACCAACTTCACGCCGCGGTAGTCGAACTGGTCGCCCTTGATAACGCGCAGATTAAATATTCCACGGTGCAGAACTGGTACCCAGGCGACGCTGATGGCAAGGGTGGCATCTACAACTTTGTCACCAAGCGAGGCAAGTGCGCCGGGGTGAACTCGAAGATCTCGTGGACCCAGGTCGAGACCGGCTCGGCGATCACCTGGAAGTATCCGGGTGTGATCCTGCAGGGCGACAACTCGGTCGGCGAGTTCTACTCGGTTGCATTGACGGCCAACCACCAGCAGGCCGACACCGGCACGAAGATGGTCCACATCGGGCGTAACACCCGGAGCACGATCGTCTCTAAGGCCATCTCGGCTGGTCACGGACAGAACACCTACCGTGGTCTCGTCAAGATCCGCGAGTCGGCGAGCGGCGCGCGCAATCACACCCAGTGCGACTCGTTACTTCTGGGCGGTGACAGCGGTGCTCATACATTCCCTTATATAGAGGTAAAGAACCCGACTGCGCAGGTCGAGCACGAGGCCTACACCTCCAAGATCGGCGAGGACCAACTCTTCTACTGCCGCCAACGCGGCATTTCCGCGGAAGATGCGGTGTCGATGATCGTCAACGGCTTCTGTCGTGAAGTGTTCAAGGAGCTACCGATGGAGTTCGCGGTCGAAGCCCAGAAATTGCTCAGTGTTAGCCTGGAAGGGAGCGTCGGATGATGTTGAAAATCGAGAACCTACACGCCAGTATCGGCGGCAAAGAGATCCTTCGGGGTGTGAACCTAGAAGTTCGCGGGGGAGAGGTGCACGCGATCATGGGGCCGAACGGCTCGGGAAAAAGTACGCTCGCCCAGGTACTCGCCGGCCGCGACAATTATGAGGTCAGCGGACGGGTGCTGTACGACGGGCAGGATCTGCTCGCCCTGTCACCAGAAGACCGCGCCGCGACAGGGGTGTTTCTTGCATTCCAATATCCGGTTGAGATCCCCGGGGTCGGCAACCTCTACTTTGTGCGCACGGCACTAAACGCAGTGCGCCGCCATAACGGGCTCGAGCCGATCGACGCGATCGATTTCCTAGCCCTCGCCAGGGAGCGGATGCGCCTCGTCGAGATGGACGAGAGTTTCATGACCCGCTCGGTCAACGAGGGGTTCTCCGGCGGCGAAAAGAAGCGCAATGAGATCTTCCAGATGGCTGTCCTCGAGCCGAAGTTGGCGATCTTGGATGAGACCGACTCGGGGCTCGACATCGACGCCCTGCGAGTGGTGGCTCAAGGCGTGAACGCGCTGCGTAGTGAGGGTCGGGCAATGTTGGTCATCACCCATTACCAGCGGCTGCTCGACTACATCGTTCCAGACGTCGTGCATGTTTTTGCTGAAGGGCGGATAGTGCGTTCAGGCGGCAAAGATCTGGCGCTCGAACTCGAACAGTACGGCTACACCGGCCTAGACCAGAGCCGATCCTTGGCGTCGGCTGGTGTGCCCGACCGAGCAACGCCGTGAGCGTCACTGCGATCACCAGCAAGGCCAGAGGTCTTGAGGAGCTTGCCGGGCGCGAACCTGTATCTGACGGCGACCAGCCGGCTTGGGTTGCAGGGATGCGCCGCGCCGCGCTGGAGTGGGTAGCAGACCACGGGTTCCCGACGCTCAAGGACGAAGACTGGAAATACACGCCTGTCAAGACTCTTCTCGAGGTCCCTTTCGAGTTGGCCTCCACATCGGCGGGTCGAGTTCTTTCGTCCGCCATGATCGACGAGCTGGCAGGCGACCTCGGCGGCACACGGCTGGTCTTCGTCAACGGCCACCTCGCTGCGCATCTGTCGTCGCTCACCGAACTGCTCGACGGCGCACGGGTGACCAGTTTCGCATCGGCGTTTCTCGACGACGCGCTTCTGCTCGAGCCTGTCTTAGCTGGCACCTGGCCGGGGTATCGCCACGCGTTCACGGCGCTCAACGCAGCGCTCGCCGAGGACGGGGTATTGATCCAGATCCAGCCAGACACCACCGTTAGCGCTCCGATCCAACTGGTGTTCGTCTCCGACGCTGGCGCCACCCCTGTCATGTCGTGCCCGCTAGTGGTGGTCCTCGCGGGTGCCCGAAGCCGGGCAACGATCGTCGAGACCCACGTCGGGTTCGGCGGCGTGTATCTCACAAACGCGGTCACCGAGATCGTCCTCGGCGACGGCGCGCAGATCGAGCACTACAAGATCCAAGACGAGGCCGAGACCGCATTCCATTTCGCGGCTTTGCATGTTCTACCGGGGCGCGATAGCAGTTTCTCCACCAATGGGCTGGCGCTAGGCGCCGCGATAGCGCGTCACGAAGTCTGGGTGCGTCTCGAAGCCGAGGGGGCAGAAGTGTCCCTTAATGGCCTGTACCTGCCAACTGGTAAACAGCATCACGATAACCCAACATTTGTCGAGCACATCGCGCCGCACTGCACCAGCCGCCAACTGTACAAAGGCGTGCTGAGCGGGCATGGCCGGGGGGTGTTCAACGGGCAAATTGTCGTGGGCCATGAAGCGTTCGACGCCGACGCTCACCAGGTGAACAAGAACCTGCTCCTCTCCGACACCGCCGAGGTCGACACGCGGCCGCGGCTAGAGATCTTTACCGACGATGTGAAGTGCACCCACGGGGCCGCGGTGGGCCAACTCGACGAGGACGCGGTGTTCTACTTGCGCTCGCGTGGCGTGCCGCACCAGGAGGCTCGGGGTGTGCTCACCTACGCGTTCGCCCAAGAGATGCTAGAACTGATAAAGGTGGAGCCGTTGCGGTCGCATGTCGAGAGCAAGGTCACCAGTCGGCTGGGCGCTGGTAATGCGGAGGCTAGAAGATGAACGGTGACCTGCGAGGTCTCTACCAGGAAGTGATCGTCGACCACGGCCGTCATCCGCGCAACTTTCGCAAGCTCGACGACGCCACCTGCACCGCTGAGGGCGTGAACCCGTCGTGTGGCGATGAACTCACGCTGTACGTAAAACTTCTAGATGGCAGTATCGAAGACATCTCTTTCCAGGGCTCTGGGTGCGCGATCTCGCAGGCCTCGGCCTCACTGATGACCGTGGCGCTCAAAGGCAAGACGCAAGACGAAGCCCTCGTCCTGTTCGGGCAGATGTACACGATGCTGACCGAAAGATCAGATGGCGAGGTCCTGGCTGAGAGGCTAGGCAAGCTCGCGGTGCTGTCCGGCGTATGGGAGTTTCCGATGCGTGTCAAGTGCGCCACTCTCGCCTGGCAGACGATGCGAAGCGCGCTCGAATCAGCGGGTGACCGTGTGTCCAGAGAGTGCGTGTCGACGGAAAGTAAGCAGTCGTGATCGTTCGCCACGCACCGATCGAGCTTCAGCGAGACTGCGAAGCGACCATGATCCCTTCTGGCGAGAAGATCACGCTCAGCCGCGGTGACGAGGTACGGATCACCCAGGCCCTCGGCGGTAGCTACACCGTCACCACCAGCAGCGGCTACCTGGTACGGATCGGGTCGACAGATGCCGACGCGCTCGGCCTCGAACCTGCGCAGGCGATCGACCTGGTGGCGGCGTCCGGAGTATTCAGTCTTGACCAGGTGATCGACCAACTCAAAGCCGTTTTCGACCCAGAGATCCCCGTCAACGTTGTCGATCTCGGGCTGATCTATTCCTGCGAGGCGCACCCACTGCCTAGCGGGGGCCACCGCGTCGAGATCGAGATGTCGATGACGGCGCCCGGCTGCGGGATGGGCGACGTGCTACGCATGGACGCCATCACCAATGTCCAGACGATCCCCGGCGTCTCTGAAGTCGCGGTCGAGATCGTTTGGGAACCACCTTGGGACCCGAGCCGTATGTCCGAAGCCGCCAAACTACAGCTCGGCATGTTGTAATAACCACCGAACCAAAGGAGAACGTATCACTATGAAGGTTTGGATCGATCAAGATTTGTGCACGGGCGACGGTCTGTGCGAAGAAATCGCACCCGCTGTCTTTTTCTCTCAGGATGATGGTTTGTTCTATGTCAAAGAGTCGGCGGAGAACTTCGGCGTCGAGAAGCGTTTCGACGGCAAGAGCAACCAAGCCGGCGTCGTTGGTATGGCCCGCATCCCAGATGGTGGCTTGGACAGCGTGATCGAGGCGGCAGAAGAGTGTCCCGGCGAATGCATCTTCATCGAGATGGATGAATGAGCAGCACCACTTCGCCTAGTCAGGACAGGCTGCCCGGAATCCGCCACCTCGTCGCCGTGGGCAGCGGCAAGGGCGGCGTCGGTAAGTCAACCGTCGCTGTCAATCTGGCGCTCGCGCTCCAACAGTCTGGCGCGCGGGTGGGGATCGTCGACGCGGACGTCCTCGGACCCAGTATCCCCGGGATGTTGGGACTATCTACGGACAAGCCGCCCGAGGCGACCCCCGAAGGCAAGATCATCCCCCCCGTTCGCTACGGCCTGAAGGCAATGTCGATGGCTCTGCTCCGGAGTGACGACAACCCGGCCATCCTGCGCGGCCCGATGGTGGGCAAGTACCTGCAGATGTTTGTCGGCGGCGCCCACTGGGGCGAGTTGGACTACTTGATTCTTGACCTCCCGCCCGGGACCGGCGACACCCAACTTACGCTGGCCCAGAGCCTGCCACTGTCGGGCGTGGTCATCGTCACGACACCCCAGGAAGTAAGCCTCAAAATCGCCCGTCGAGGGTTGCGAATGTTCGAGACGGTGCATGTCCCGATCCTCGGCATCATCGAGAATATGAGCACGTTCACCTGCCCGCATTGCGGTCAGGGCACCGACGTGTTTCGCAACGGCGGCGGAGAACGGATGAGCCGCGAGATCGGCGTTCCATTTCTTGGCTCACTCCCTCTCGACGTCGATATTGTCGCCGGCGGCGACGAAGGCCGCCCGATCATGATCGCCAAGCCTGATTCGGTATCGGCTCAGGTTTACCTGGCGATCGCCACCGAGCTCGCCGGCCTACTAAGCGGGATTCCGACGGCCGCGGTGAGGCCGTTCGCTTGGACTTGGGATACCAATGAGGGCAAACCGGCCTGGGTTGAAACCGCGACTAATCCATCTGGTTCTCGGATCATCCCGATCGGTTTCCTCCAGCGAGATGCGCGGACCCTATCGGTGCTGTGGGAGGACGGCCGCCGTGACGACTTCGACGTGCGGGATCTGCGGCTGGCGTGTCATTGCGCGATGTGTGTCGAAGAGATGAGCGGCCGGCCGCTGCTAGACCCGTCGAGCATCAGATCTGATGTTGCTCCGCGGACGATCGTCAGCGTCGGTCACTACGCCATCACCTTCAATTGGAGCGACGGCCACAGCACGGGAATCTACACGTTCGAGTTATTGCGGGCTCTCGGTGAGCGCGACATGGCGAAGGTGGTTGAAGATGTCTGACGTCGCGCTCGTCGATCTAACCACGGCTATCCGCGCCGAGACGTCGTTGGCAGACCCGAACATCTGCAAGTTCACGGTGAGTCGAACGGTGCATCTTGGTGGGCCGTTCTTCTTCGACACCAGCGAACGAGCGAGCGGCTCGCCGCTGGCCGAGCGGCTCTTCGCGCTCGATGGTGTCGCCCACGTGCTTGTCGCCGACAACGTGGTCACCGTCGGGAAGCAGGCGAGTACTTCATGGAACGGTCTTCGCGCTGAAATCGGCGCGGCCATTAGAGCGCAGTTGCTGACCGGGATACCCGCCATCCTCGAAACTGTTTATGTCCCGAGCGCGTCGGGGCGGTCAGACGCCGAGCTCCACTCAGTCGTCCAAGATCTCTTGGATCGAGAGGTCAACCGCTCCATCGCCAATCACGGCGGAAAGATCTCGATCGTCGACATCTCCGACCGGGTCCTCTCCATCGCGATGAGTGGCGGATGCCAGGGATGTGCGTCATCGCAGGCAACACTGCGCCAAGGATTTGAGGTAATGCTCCGCAGAGTGGCGCCCGAGATCGTAGATATCGTCGACACGACCGACCACGCGGCCGGAACCAAGCCGTTCTACAAGCAGACAAGGTAGGAGCGCGCGTGTCCATCAACGCAATCGCTGAAGAGTCGGTGCGCAACGTCTTAATGGGGGTGATCGACCCGGAACTGGGCGACAATATCGTCGACCTGGGCATGGTGCAGCGCATCGAGATCGACCAGCAGAGCGGCGACGTCGACGTCACCATCGCCCTGACCACGATTGGCTGCCCATTACGAGCCCAGATCATGAAAGACATCAAAGTGCGCGTGTCCAGCCTGCCAGGCGTCGCCGAAGTGCGGGCCCACTTCGGCGAAATGACCACAGAGCAAAAGAGAAACACCATGGCCCGGGCCCGTTTCAAAGCGCGCGACAACGCGCTCGACACCGACATCCCGGCCGCAGCCCGGATCGTGGCCATCGCTTCTGGTAAGGGCGGGGTGGGCAAGTCGTCGGTGACGGCCAACCTGGCCGCGCAACTGGCCATGCGAGGTCTGACTGTTGGAGTGCTCGACGCCGACATCGGCGGGTTCTCCATCCCCCGCATGTTGGGCGTCGAGGGCCGGGTGCAAGGTGTCAAGGACAAGACTGGCCGAGCCAAGTTCGTCCCGCTGGAGAGGCGCATTGGCTCAGGTCTGATCAAAGTGGTGTCGATGGGCTCGATCAATGGCGCGGGGGAGGATGAGGCCATCATGTGGCGGGGGTTCATGCTCAACCGGGCCGTACAACACTTTCTAGAAGACGTGGTCTGGGGCGACCTGAACTACCTGCTGATCGACATGCCCCCTGGCACCTCCGACATTCAGATGGGATTGGCCCGGATGATGCCCCGAACCGATGTGATAATCGTTACCACCCCAGCGTTGGCCGCCCAACAGGTCGCGGCCCGGGCGGCCGACATGGCCCGCAAGGGCTACCTGCGGGTGGCCGGAGTCGTCGAGAACATGAGTGCCTCGATGGGTCCCGACGGCAAAATGTATGCCATGTTCGGCTCGGGTGGCGGCGAACGGCTGGCCAAACAACTCGGCGTGCCACTGCTCGGATCGATCCCCCTGGATCCGACTGTGGGCGTCGGGGGCGACAACGGTGAGCCGGCCGTAATTGGCGCTGCGCACACTCCGGCAGCCCAAGCATTCGTGGCCCTGGCCGAACGCATCGTCACCGAAGCGATCCCGCTCGTCGAGATGACGACCTGCACCGTCCGGCAGTTTTTCAAAGATGCCGGTCTCCTCAACCCGATGCCCGCCTAGCCATGCCTCCGCCAGTGGCACAGCAAATGAACCCCTTGGATACGTTGGGTCGGCCTCTGCGCGACCTACGCATCTCTGTCACCGATCGGTGCAACTTCAGGTGCACGTACTGCATGCCCAAGGAGGTCTTCGGCCGCGATTACCAGTTCCTCGCGCGGGGAGAACTGCTCAGCTTCGAGGAGATCGAACGGGTGACCCGCTCATTCGTGCGCCATGGGGTTCGCAAGATCCGCCTCACCGGTGGGGAGCCGCTGCTGCGCAAGGGGATCGAGGACCTCGTCGCCAAGCTGGCGCTGATCCCCGATGTCAAGGATCTCACCCTCACCACCAACGGCTCATTGCTGGCCCGCAAAGCCAAGGATCTGGCGGCGGCCGGGCTGCACCGGGTCACGGTCAGCCTCGACTCGATGGACGACACCGTGTTCATGGCGATGAACGATGTCGGCTTCGGTGCGCAGACGGTGCTCGACGGAATCGACGCCGCCGTCGAGGCTGGGCTCACTCCCGTCAAGATCAACATGGTTGTGAAACGGGGCGTCAACGATAACTCAATTCTTGACATGGCCAAGTACTTCAAAGGTTCGTCGCACACCCTTCGGTTCATCGAGTACATGGACGTCGGCAATACCAACGGCTGGCGCCTCGACGATGTGGTCCCGGGCCGCGACATCGTGAAGATGCTGGACAAGGAGTTCGGAATCGAGCCAGTGGAGCCTTCTTATCGGGGCGAAGTGGCCCAGCGCTGGCGTTACCGAGACGGAACTGGGGAGGTGGGCGTCATCACCTCGGTCACCCAGCCGTTCTGCGGTAACTGCACCCGTGCTCGCATCTCGGCCGAGGGTGTCGTCTACACCTGCCTGTTCGCTACCCATGGCACCGACCTGCGCCAAGTGTTGCGGGCGGATGCCGACGATGAGATTCTCGACGAAGCCATATTTGGAATGTGGACGAACCGTACCGACCGCTACTCCGAGATCAGGTCGTCACAAACCGCAGGCCTGCACAAGGTCGAGATGAGCCACATCGGAGGCTGAACCATTCGATGTGGTTAGCGTGGCGGCAATGATCGGTGCAGTAGCGGCGTGTTGGCGGTATCCAGTAAAGTCGATGCAGGGAATGGGCGTCGAGTTTCTCGACGTACATCACGATTGCATCGTCGGTGACCGAGCATGGGGTTTGATCGACGTTGAGACAGGCAAACTCGCATCGGCGAAGCGATTCGCGACACTGTTGATGGCAGCCGCGGACGACGAATCAATCCGACTGCCCGACGGCCGTTCTTTCCCCCTCGACAGTCCGGATGCCGATGCATTGTTGTCGGCGTATCTCGATCGACCAGTCCGACTGGTACGGCCCGCGAGGCACGAAAGACAGGTTTACGAAATGACGTTCGATCCGCCTAACGACGACGCCGAACTCGTCAACATCCCGACCCCAGTCGGCACGTTCCTCGACTGGGCGCCCGTCCATCTCGTCCTGACATCCACCCTGGACTGGTGCAAGCAGCAAAGGCCGGAGCTCGACTGGGATATTCGACGGTTCCGTCCGAATATTGTTCTTGACTACGACGGGCCACCTTTCGCCGAGAACGACTGGGCCTCTACTCGTTGCTCCATCGGCGATGCCATCTTGACGGTGCGCCAGCCCACGGTGCGCTGTGCAATGCCATTGCGAGCCCAGCCAGGCCTAGACCGTCAACCCGCGATGTTCGAGGCGATGAGCGCACTCAACTTCGCCTTCCCGAACCACGTCGGGATCTACCTTGATGTCACTCAGCCCGGCGTGATCAATGTCGGCGACCCCTTGGTGCTCCATTCAGGACCCGGCATCGTATGATTTTTGGTGAATTGGTGCGGCCTGGGGATCTTGGAGGCTCGTTTGATTGGTTTTCTTAGGCCGCGTTGACCTGAGGTTTGACAATATAGTCTGCCTCAACTTCGGCGGGTGTCAAGTCGTCGAGTTCTCCGTGTATGCG
>Ga0209491_10005345_pt1 | contig 18873 bp, 18 predicted proteins | sample BON02_FD_187213 | JGI IMG/M metagenome (GOLD analysis project Ga0209491, IMG submission 187213) | Freshwater microbial communities from Lake Bonney liftoff mats and glacier meltwater in Antarctica - BON-02 (SPAdes) (version 2) | ecosystem: Environmental > Aquatic > Freshwater > Ice > Glacier... | reverse complement strand
GATCGCCCACCAGCTCGGGACAAGGGCGGCGGTGCGGCTCGGCGAGGTGGTGGGGAGGGCAATGGTGAGTTATGAGAAATTATACGACTTGCTCGCATCGCATCTCATCAAGGCAAGGGATCTTGCCTAATTGTGCGCCTTCGCCCCCGAACCCCAATACATCAAACGGGACAAACGCCTCCGCAAATCCCCTGTGGAATCAGGGATTCTCACCTTAGGCTGACGCGAATGGGCTCGTGGGCGATCACGTCGAAAGCCTCTTCGGTGATGAATTCCAAAAATTTATCGGCTTTTTTTGGCGTAGTTTCCACAATGATCACAAGCGATATCATAAGGCTGGAAACCATGGCGCGAAGGCGATGGGTTGGGTAGCGTTATTTCGCTGTAATCACTTACTTGCGGGATAGTCATTACCATCCTATTGTAACAGATAATGAAATTGCAAAGCGGTGTGTGACCGACTTGCGGAATTGCCCAATTAAAAAGAGTACGATGAAAAAACAACCCAAACCAGTTCAAGGGATTCCCAGAAAGAGGGAATTCCGAATACTCGCTTCAGTCATCGCAATCATTTGTGTAATCACGACTCAGCTCTCCTTTGCAGACGTTCCTGACAGGGGGATCGAGTCCCTAAGCGGCATGTATCAAGTTGCTTCGAGCAACGACCCGCTATTTCCCATGGATAGGCAGCAGGAATGGTTTCTCGATTTTGGGAAAGGCATCCACGGCGGTGTTACCAGCGGGAAAGTGGCCGTTTCGCTGCGCGAAAACCCCAATGTTACGGTCCGCATCTTAGTTTGGCAGTATTTCCCGGAGAAGAAGGCTCTCCTAATCGGAAATCAGACAGCCGAAGGCTCAGGACGTGCTGTGGCCAAAAGCGCTTGGACTCTAACCAATGATTCGGATGCCATTTTCCTCGTGCGGGGAAGATGCACCATCGTTCTTGCACGTGCCGCTCCTGAAGACTATTGATGGATCTTAATTGGATTTTCTCATTGTAACATTCGACGAAAAGCAATCCCAGTTGATAGGTCCCAATCTTGTAACTGGGGAGATAGAATTTGTGCATTGCACGACAGGCCTTTCCACCCCTTATCTCACTGCTATTTTATTGCTTCCGTCTGCGTCCTGATCCTGCCATATTGATGAAATGAAATTGACGGCCACCCGCCTCCTTGCTTTCCTGACCCTTTCGGTTACAACCCTGAATGCTCTTGGTGGTCATGGTCGAGGGGTATGGTTTTGGGGCAATACCAATATACCGGATGGTATGGGCGGCACGACTTCGAGCGCTTACGGTGCGAATAACGTCGTCGGAGATCCCATACTCGAAGCCGAATGCCTGGGATTTTTCAAACTCCACCGTGTCAACCGAGTCTATGGCAGCTACGGCAACCGTCCCGTTTCTGAGGCAGCTGTGATTTCAGCGTGGAACGAAAAGCTTTATTGCCTGCGTATTCAGTCCCAGCTTTTACTCGAAGCCGTTTCGGTCAGCGCTGACGAAGACATCCCCGATATCCTCACTAAAATCACCAACCGTCTCATCAACTTCAATAACCTGTATTCCGGCCAACCCGAGAAGCACTTCCACGCCCTTCACCTCGATATAGAACCCCAACAGAGTCCGCCCTACAGCGGAGGTAGTGCAGCTGAGAAGCGTGCCGTGCTCGACGAACTTTTCACAACCTATTCAGCTATACGCAGTCACTTGGATTCCAATGGTTACGCCCACATTGAGATTTATGCGGATATTCCTTTCACATGGGACAAGCTCCCGGTTGATGGCGGCTCGATCGGATGGGCGGATGCTGCCGATCGGGATGCTTGGTTCGCCAGTCTCAAGACAGTAATGGATGGGCTTTCCATCATGACTTTCTCCAAGGATACCGCTCCCGAACTGGACGTCGCCACCGCCTACGAACGGGCTGGCGTTCTTGACGGGTTCTCCCGTATCGGAATCCAGCCCAAAGTCGGGATTGTGGATCCGCCCACGATTATATGGCCCGACTACCCCACTTTCAACGGAGTCCTCAATGACCTCGAAGCTCTCATCGAGGACGACGAAACTACTGACTTGGAAAACTTCGGCCTTTGGCGGCACGCCATCGACTCGACAGGTCTCGGCTATACCCTGCGCAACCGCGGCCTCTGGTTTTGGGAAAGCGACCCTCTCGACACGAGTGGAGGCAGCCTAATCTATAACACTATCAGCGTCGTCGGTGATCCGGTCAAAGAAGATGAAGCAATCGACTTCATGACCGCTCGCCAAGTCCGCCGCGTCTTTGGTCAGTATTCCGGGCACCCGCACACCGTTCCGGCCACCATCGCGGCTTGGAATACCAAACTCCACGTCCATCGCATCGAATCCGAAAGCCTCTTCTACGGGAAGCTACTTTATTCTCCGGCCCTTAAGCCTGAGATGCTCAATAATATCCAACTAGCTTTCATCGACTACATGGACGCTCCTTCTACGGATATCCCCTCCCAGTTTGATGCCCTTCGCCTCCAGCTTGCCCCCCAGCACCTCAGCAATTGGAGTACTGAGGATGCTTCATTCCGCCGCATCCAACTCGATAATGTGCTCGATATTCTCATCGACACCCGGGCCCTTCTCGACACTTCAGGCTACCCGGGAATTCCCCTTTTTGCCGATATTGCCCATGACTGGGACATTCTCCCCGGAGCCGGAGGTGTGATCGGTTGGGCCGATGCCACTGACCGGGACGTTTGGTTCGCTGAGCTTCAGAATACCGTCGACGGAGTTTCTATCCTCTCGTTCGAACAAGACGACGCCACCGATATTCAGGAAGTCACCGCATATGAGCGGAGCGGTGTGCTTCCAACTAAGGCCCGTATCGGCATGAGATCCACCGTTGGTCCCGGGGAGATTTGGCCCACTCTTGAGTCTTACGAGATAGAGCGAGAAATTGTCGAAGATACTACCGGAGCCACGCAATCCGTGGATATCGACAGTTACGCCAATTGGCGGACTGCCGTGGAGAGTGGTTACTTCGCCGAGAGCATCAGTGGCACGATCGAGTTCGCCGACTCATCCAAACTCGACTACGCTTTTCCCGGTAAACCAGGGCATCTCTATGTCGTCCGCTTCAGCAGTGAAATTGACGGAATCCGCAATGCCCCCGAACTCATGCGCCTCCGCAATCCCTCTCCTCAGGTCCAATCCCTCCGAGCCACCATCCCGGTCGTTGGTAACCGCGGGTTTTGGATCATTGAGACAATCAAGGACTAGTCCTAACAATCTGGATCAGATAGTGCTTCGAATTTCTTAAAATGATGGATGCCTGTTTGCTGGTTTGCGCGATGGCCTAGTCGTCACTCTTTTGGGAATCAGCCGGAAGCTGACGCACAGTTCGCCATTGCCCGGTTACCTAGGGCCAAGTGTCGCATTTCAACATTTAGCTGGATACCGACTTGGAAACGCCAGTGGGTTTCAGTTTGGTTTTTTCAAGAAGGCGAGTGGTCCCACCTTGAGCCTCCGTTACATCGCGTAGGGCGAGTAAGAAGCCTTCGCGATCTCCTTGTGAAGGTCTTCCAAGGCCGATTAAGGTAGGCTTTCATCTCCATGAGATCGCTCATTTTCTCCATGTGATATTCTCGAAATGCCTGTAATGCTTAGTCATCTTGAGCCTCCTTGGAGATTTTTTTGCCACTCCAATGTCCTTTGTTTGTGGGGATTTGTCGCCACTGAGGTGAGTGAGTCGATTGAACCCTGAATAGGGCAGGGGAGCTCAAATCAACATTGACTCGTAGACACCGAACCCGAACGGACCTTTGAGTCTGTGGCTCTTTTTTTGAGTTGGCTCCATTCATAGCCACCATTCAATTATTAGCGTTTTGAGATCGGATTATCGACGCGATAGCCATCCTTGTGGGCGACGTATCCAGCGGCTGCACCAGCTGCAAGAGGTAAACAGGAGCTGACAGAGGAAATACCGATGGCAACGAATAATAGAACAATTTTAGTTTTCATAACTGGATTTGACTTAGGATTATCGGGCCATTCGCTTCTTGCGGCAGGAATACTAAATAATACCTGACGCGTCCAAAAACGCCATGGGGTGTAACCCTACTTCGCCGATAAGTAGCTGGAACAGATTTTCAGACTGCCAGGTTTTTGCCTTATTTTGGAGGGCTCCTAAAATATGCTTGGAAAGGTTACACGGGGAACACCACCTCGCCGAGGACGGGGGTCTTGTTCGCGATTAGCCCGAACTCTTTCACGTGCTCTTGAAAGAGAAAGAAGTGCGGGGTTTTCCTGTGGATTTCAAGCACCTCACTCATCGACATAGAATTCCGCCAGCATGAAGATATTCGGATCATCCTTGTTCCGGGAAACCAGAGACTGCAGGCAGCCCTGCTCGTGGGCGATCACGTCGGAAGGCTCAAACATCCTGACTTGGAGGGAAATCGGATGACCTCAGCGGGACGTATTTAAGCCTCAGGTTTGTGCCGGTTTAGTGGGCTTCGGTGGCGTTGAGTTCTTCGCACATGCGGGTGACAACTTGGTCGTGGATAGGGTTGGCTTGGCCGTGGAGCTCGATGCGTAATTCTCCTGCTCTTGGATCGGGACGGAGGTTGACCGTGGTCTGCATCAGGCCGCGTACGAAGCTGCGGGCGTCGTCGCTGCGGCGTAGGGTCTCCCTTGCGAGGTGGATCAAGGCGGTTTCGCTGCGGTAGGAAATGAGCTTGATGGTGTCGATGAAGTGTTTGCGCCCGGCGCGCAACTGGCTGATGCGCTGCTCGGGAGGAAGGTCTTTGATCTCAATGTGATGGGGGCTGGCTTTACGCTTGGTTTTTGGAGCTTCGAGTTGGGCTTCCTGTTGGTGGATGGTGGCGAGGGTTTCGCCTTGGCGGGTTTCGTGGCGGGCTGCGGCTGCGGGGGTGTTTGTGGTAGGTGAGGATGGCGATGGGTTGGGCTTTGAGGCGCGCGAATAAGCCGGGGGAGTAGCCCTCGCGGTCGAAGACGAGGGTGAAGCGGTGGAGGTGTGGATCTGCTTCGAGGGCTTCGGTGGTGGGTTGGCCGGGGATGTCATCCAACAGGTGTGGGATGATTTCGTCTTCGAGGGTTTTGATGAGGCCCGGGTCGATGGGTTGGGCAAGGAGTTCGTCGGTGATGGCGGTGCAACTGGCAGGGAAGACGGGAAGCTGGATCTGCGGCATGGCGGCAGGATGGAAACCGTCCGCGAAAAACGCTAGAACGGGTCATCGGGTTTCCTAGTCTGTGCCCGCGAATCCACAGAATTCAGGGGGTAGGTCAGGATGTCTGAGGCTGGCTCAGCTTTCCATTTACCCGCTTCGCGGAATCAAGCATCGCCTACAGTTCCACCAGGACTTCCTCAGCGGCAGATAGCGATTTTATCGGCCCACTGTATTTCTTGTCGGAGAAATACTTCGTAAACGTGGTTCCGGCGCGACTGATGCAGAGACGCCAGCCTCCGAACGCCGCTTTCTCGTAGGTGAATCGCGTCAAATTCTTCTTAGACTTCAAGGGGGAACGAGGTGATAATACACAGTACAAAGGGGAATTTGCTTGGGAATTCGCTTGGGAATTCCAAGCGTAATCCGAGCTTTATTGCACAAACCGCTGTTTTTCTGTGATTTTTCATAGAAAAAACATTGCAAGAAAGGCTCTGAGCGATTCTCTTCGCGCTCCGCGAGTGAATCAACATTAACCGCCGTCGGTCCTCAGGGTGCATGAATGCACTGGCTCGCGTGAGGGAAACCCGGCAACCAATACCACACATGTCAGCTATAACACTTGCTCGTTTCGAGCTCCCAAATCGGCTCGTTCGCAACGAGGAAACCGCATCAGATACCTTCGCGCAATTTATTGCCGAGCCATTCGAGCGGGGATACGGCCACACCGTCGGCAACTCCCTTCGTCGCGTCCTGCTTTCCTCGCTTGAGGGAGCTTCCATTACATCGGTAAAAATCGCCGGCGTTCAGCACGAGTTCTCCAGCCTCCCCGGCGTCGTCGAGGATGTGACTGATATCGTTCTTAACCTCAAGAAGGTGAAGTTCATTCACAACGACAAGGAGCCGCGCATCCTTTCGATCAAGGTCGAGAAAGAAGGCGTCATCACCGCAGGTGACATCCAAGAGGACAACATCTACTCGGTCGTCAATAAAGATCAGGTCATCTGCACCCTCGACAAGAAGGTGAAGTTCGATTGTGAGTTTGAGGTTCGCGTGGGCCGTGGTTTCTCCACCGGCGACGAAAACAAGCGCAAGGACCAGCCGATTGGCGTCATCGCGATCGATTCGATCTTCTCCCCAGTGACCCGCGTGAAATACAGCGTGGACACCACCCGTGTCGGTCAAATCACCGACTACGACAAGCTCACACTTGATCTCTGGACCGACGGTCGCATCACTCCTCAGGAGGCGCTGCTACAGGCTTCAGCGATTCTTCGCCATCACCTCGATGTCTTCGTCAACTACGATGAGAACGCAGTCGATTTCGAAGAAGCTCCAGCCGAGTCCAGCGAAGAGAACGCCGCTCTCAAGAAACTTCTCAATATGTCCGTCAACGAGATCGAGCTTTCCGTTCGCGCGGCGAACTGCTTGAACAACGCGAACATCACTTCCGTCGGCCAACTGGCGATGAAATCGGAAGCCGAAATGCTCAAGTATCGTAACTTCGGTAAAAAATCCCTCAATGAGATCAAGGACAAGCTCGTCGAGCTCGGTCTTGGTCTTGGCATGTCTTTCGAACCTGCACTGCTTGCCGGTGGAGCGATCGCGACACGCGGACCACGCCTCGGCGCGGAAGACGAGGCACCGGTCGGCCTGGCTGATCTTATCGCCCAGAACCTTGACGAATAAACCACCCTTCATTTAAACCATTAACGGAAGCCACCGATGAGACATCGCCGCAATACCACTAAGCTTAAACGCAACACCGCCCACCGTAAATCCCTGCTCGCGAACCTCGCTTGCAGCCTGATTCAGCACGGCCGTATCAAAACCACCCTCGGCAAGGCCAAGGCCCTGCGCCCGGTCGCCGAGAAATTGATTACCCAAGCCAAGCGCAACGACCTGCATTCCCGTCGCCTTGCCATTGCGTTCCTTCGTCAGAAGGACGCCGTGAGCAAGCTCTTCGCGGAAGTCGCTCCACTTGCAGCCGACCGCCCGGGTGGTTACTGCCGCATCACCAAACTCGGCCAACGCATGGCCGACGCCGCCCCGATGGCCATCATCGAGTGGATGGATAAGCCTGCGGAAGATGAGGATGTAGTCGAAGCCATCGCCGAGGAAGCCACTCCGGAGCCAGAGGTCGAACAAGAGCCTGCGAAGAAAACCGATAAAAAGACTGCCAAGAAAGAGGAAGAGCCTGCCGCAGTTAACGCTGAGTAAGGTTTTCCAAATAATTAATCCAAGCCCTCCCGTGGAAACGCGGGAGGGCTTTTTTTTTGGGAGATTGCTACTTTTTCAGCCTCGGCGGTGACCGATAACCCTAAAAGGGAAATTGGGGATTTGTGATTGGGATATTAGGTTCTCATTCTCAATGACTTACCAGTTCCGAGCCTCCCATCCAGAGGGTGAAAGGCAATCCAGGCGAAAGCCACTGAGTTGCAATCCCTACTATCGAATTTTCCAATCTCCCATTTCCTTTCCAGTCTAACGGGACGGCGCTTTCCCGCTGGCGGAGGTGGCCTGGAGCTGACATGATTGCCGAGTGAATTGGAAACACGACGCTGGAAAATGCCTGTGGTTTGCCTTGGTGGTGGGGTGCTGTCTCGGCGGCTGGTTTGCGGGAAAGGCATTCGTGGGCGATGCAAGCGGCACCGTGCAAGGCAGTTTCCAAGGGAAACGGAATGATCGTTCTGCGGCTCCGGATCTCGCTGTGGGGACTGCTCAAAGAAGCTGGATGGAAAAGGTGCGGAAGGCTAGGCCTAGTGATTTCCCGGTGCTACTCGGCGAGATGGAAAAGGCCTTCCCGGAGGGTTTCAATGGCTATGAATCCGTGGTGGAGAACGCCACGCGCTGGTTTTATGCAATGTGGATGGTGAAGGATCGCGATGGATTTCTTCGGGCGGCTAGCCACGAGGAATTCAACTATTCCTATTGGGCGGCGCAGGCGCTGGTAACTGTTGATCCGGAATGGGCTATGGCGCTGCTGCGGGATGAAAATCTCGCAAAGAAGAATATATATTTTGCCGAAGGAATCGCCAGTGCGCTGGCCGGGCAGCAGCCGGAAATCTATCTAGCCATGAATCCGGATGGTAATTTTGAGTTTCCGGAAAACAGCAGCGATGACTGGGAGATCGCGATCAAAAGCCTTGCGAAGACCGATGCCCGGGCGGCGGCGAACAAATGGCTCGGGTGGGACGTGGAGAACGCCACTGGCACGCTCTGTGATACGTTTCCTGCGATTGCCGAAGAGTGGAAAGTGGGGGATGGTTCACTCGCGGCGTGGGTGGATGGGATTTCAGACCCGCGACTCCGCAACCTAGCGCACCACATGCGGATTTCTGCGATGGCGAAGGATGATCCCCATGCCGCCTTGGCAGAACTGTATCGCGCGAAGCTTGAGGACGATAATTACTTAAGGATGGAAGCTCCACGGGAAGTCCTATCACAATTGGCCAAGGCTGACCCTTTCGCGGCGTTGAAGCTGATGATGGAGTTGGAGGGTGAGTTTGCTAAAGGCTGGGATGAAGCTCCATTTGCAAACTATTCTCCGCAGGATGGCTCCAATCCTTTCAGCTCCCTGGGGCCTGGCCGGTATAGCGCTGAAAGAACTTTGGAGAACAACGGAGTAAGACATATGGTGCTGAGAAGTTTGGCCGAAAGCCTCCCTAGCGATCCCGCGCTCTTTTGGGAAAAACTCCAAGGCTTCCGAACTGCAATGGGGGATGGGGCAAGCGATTGGCAGCGCGGGGTGGAGGCGGGGCTGATCCGGGTGAAAAGTGCTGGCTGGCAGGCGGATGTTTGTCTTCAGGCAGCGACACGTTGGGCGGCGGAAACAGGTGGTGCAGCGGATGATGAAACTTACCGCAATCTCGCCAAGCGGGCGGCTTGGCTAAATCCGGACGCGGTGATGGCGGCGCTCGGTCAGCTACCGGAGGCCGCGCGCGGGTTGTTTGCGGCGGAGGCGATCAAAAGGCTTCCCGATACTCACGCGGAGCAACGCATCGCCCTGCTCGGGAATCTTTCTGCCAAGCAATGGGATACAGAGCTGGGAAGTTCACTCGGTAGGAATGCGGTGGATTACGCACCTGTCATCGCCGCCCTCCCTGTGAAGGGAATGGCGGATGCGCGGAAGGCATTTGCAAGCCAGTGGGCAGACCTCGATCCTGAGGCGGCGGGGGACTGGGCAAAATCGCTGCCCGACGACGCGGGAGCCAAGGCGACGGCCTCCGGGCTGGTGGCAGCATGGGCATCTTACGATGAATACGCAGCCTCCGCTTGGGTTGCTAATTTACCCGCCGGACAAGCACGCGACGGGGCGGCGGCCTCTTTGGTGGGGTCGATTGCGCGGGGCCAGCCGGAAGCCGCCTGGCAATGGGCGACGGCGATTTCCGATTCCACAACCCGCGCCGAGGCGCTTACATCCGTGGCTTACTATTGGCGTGGCGACACACCGCCAGAGATGCGTGAGGAAATGAACAAAGCCAGGCTCGCAGCAGGTCTTGAGGACAGGAATTTTATGTTTGAGGAATCGGACGACACTGCCGATGAGAATAACCCTTTTGCCGAATGAAAGCAGCCATGCTATATCTCACCCCGCCGTGCGCTTTTGTGATCTTCGCGTTTCTCGCATCTCACCTTGATTCCGCTGTCGATGTTTCCAAAACATCCTCTGAAACCGGAATCCCCCGGGCTCCACAAAGTCTGCCGACCACGCAAGATCCTGTGGAGGTGAGGGCTGCCTTGGCGCGGCTTGAGCGGAATGTCATTGAGGGTAATGCAGTGCCAGTGGAGCCTCACGATGCGGCGGGTATGGATCGTGTATTGGATCGGGATGCAGGAAATGCGACCATGGTAGGAGGTGGCATGGAATGGATTTCATATGCCAGGGAGTGGGCTAATGAAGCTCCTGAAGATATGTTCGCGTGGCTGATCAGGCAGAATGCAGTATCCTATGCCCGTGGATTGTCGCAGGCCTCCATCCTGTTTGACGTATGGTCGGAGAAAAGTATGTCGGCTGCCCTTGCGGCGGTGCCGCAGCTCCCGGACCCGGAGATCAGGGCGCAGGCCTTGGCCTCAACGCTTGAGAACCTGTATCCGAAAGACCCGCAGCGGGCGCGGGAACTTTTGAAACAGAACCTTGACTTGTTCCCGCCTGATTCGGATCACTCACCATTCAGCGGCTACCCCAACGGCGTGACAACATGCGAGATGATACTTGCGCTGCCTCCCAGCCCCGAGCGGACGATACTTCTGGCTTCACAGCTTTCGAGTATTGCCGGTTCATCGTACGATGGTGGTGAAGAATTGGCGTTGACGGTCTGGAACGGTGCCTCTGAAGCGCAACGCAGGGAACTGGTCGCGGCGGGATTTACAGCTACCTTGGCCGGTTTGCCGGAGATGTTGCGTGAGCACGCAGAGACCTCCGGCGACAGAGGCACCGTCGTAAAATTTATAAATTTTCACGGTGTAAAATGGGTGGAGGCAGATTTCCCCGCAGCCTTTGGATGGAGTCAGAAATACCTGAAAGGGAAGGAGCGGGTGAAGCGGGGAGCCGAACTTTTCAGACATGCTGCCGCCAAGGATTTCGATGGGGCGCTGATCGTATGGAAAGAGTTGCCGGAGGGTGTCCTGAAAGAAGAAGCCTTGGGGGCGATCCGGCGGGGCACACCCGCTGGACGTGAGCAGGATCTGAATGCGGTCATTGAGGGGGTGAAAATTCCCGCAGCCAATGCTGAATAAGGTTTACTAAAAAATAAATCCGAGCCCTCTGGCAGGAGTCAGGAGTCTGACTTCACCGGGTCTTCTTTACGATTTGTTTCCTGAAGAGCGGGAGGAACTCGGTCTCGATGTATGCGTGTGCGGCGGCGAGTCCTTCGGAGTGGTAGATGTTTCCGATGATGGCTTCGACGCTGGTTGGGTTTCCAAAGGCGCTGAGAAACTCGTTGGAAGTTAGGTGGGTGAACCAGATGCCGTCCATGCAACCGCGTTCATCGAGGACGAACTGGCGAGCATAAAGGGCAAGGACGGCGTCGCCGATCCATGCGGCTTCGCGTTCGATTTTAAGCGCTTCGTTTCGGGTCACGCGGCAAGTGTGGTATCAGGGGACCGGGCGTGCGAGTCTTTCCATGCGTTCTCGCTGAATTCTTGCGCGCAAACGTTGCTCGGATTCCGCGTCCCAGTAGCCGGGTTGGAGTTCTAGAAAAACGGATGAGTAAGGAAGGGCGGTAGGGGTGCGGATCACTAGCACGTCGAAGCTTTGATTCGCGGACTCCAGCAGGGTGAGCAGGGACTCTTGGTCGAGTTCCGTGGGTCCGTGACCATGGAGCGATACCGCTATTTTTCCTCTAAGTTCATCGATGCCCGGGGCGAAATCGTTTTCGACCGCACGGAGCTCACGGGTCAGGAAGATTCGGGGTCGGACATGCTGGGTGCTTTCCAATGCGTTGAGGACGTAGTCGACGACTTCCGGGACTTCAGCATGTGCCGAAACTTGGCGGACTCCCAGGCGGCTGTGGGCGGGAAAGGATGCTTCGGCAACGACGATCCAATTTCTGTAGCCGAGTTGGTTGACCTGATGGTTCACAGACGCCTTCCAGTCATCGTGGTGCCCCAGGCTTGAGCAGCCCAGCGAGGCAAGCGCGATTGTGATAGCAATAGAGGCGCCGACGAAATTCATGGCTTGCAAACTATGGGTTTAACAAGGCCAAGTCAAATCGATGACTCGGGGGTTTTCAGGATTTTTTTTTGAGTTGGCGATGGGAACCGTCACAGTATGGAGCATTCCCGGTGCCCTTACATTGGCAAAGGCTGACGGTAGTTTTTTCGGCAATCACCAGCTTCTTCGGTTGAAGACCGGAGCCTTTGTGAGAGCCATCGCAAAACGGGCTGTGGCTGGTCTTTCCGCAGGAGCACCACCAGTAGGTGCCAGGCTCGAGTTCTAGGCTTACGGGCTTGGTGTCGGTAGGTATTGGGTCTTCGTGCATGGTGGATTAGGGACTTCCGGAAACACCGGATTCGCTGGTAGCAATCATTTCATCAGGCTCTGATTCAGCGCTGACAGTTTCCACTGAGGAAGGTCTATTCTGCTTGGGGTAGCGCTCGGAAGGTACCTTGTGAAAATAGGTTGCACCGAGCCAGGTGAGAAGGATGGCGGAGGAGGCCCCAATGAAGTTGCGGACTTTCATTTTAAAATTAGGAAATTGCAGCGAGAACGCGGGGCTTATAACACTTCCATAGAATTTTGCCAATAAAAAACAGTAATCTTGATATTTTAGAATGGTTAATGAATTGAAACTTGCTCTGAGGCGGATGTTCCCGCATCGAAGGGCATGTCCCCATCCGCAGTTTTTTTTGATTTTGACGGGATTCTTGTCGATACCGAGTGGGCCATCTACGAGGCCTGGCTCGCGACCTTCCGTGAGCACGGGCAGGATCTACCGCTTTCGCTCTATACCCGTTGTATCGGTTCGGATTTCGACGCTTGGTCGCCCAAATTACATCTCGAGGATCTGACCAAGCTCGAATTTGACTGGTTGGAAAAGGACGTGCGCAGGCAGGTAGCGATCCGCTCCGCGTTAGAGGAGCAAGGGCCGATGGAGGGGGTTGTAGAGGTTTTGGGGAAATACAAGACGTTGGGAATTCCGCTGGCGGTAGTTTCAAGCTCGTCCCATTCGTGGGTGGACGGTTGGCTTGAGAAACTCGATCTGGCGCCGTTTTTCACCGAAGTGGTTTGCAAGGGCGATGCGCCGCGAATCAAGCCTGCTCCCGATCTGTATCTTACCGCTGCGGAAAAGCTTGGAGTGGATCCTGGGAATTGCCTGGTCATTGAGGACTCCCTCAACGGACTGATTTCTGCAAAAAAGGCCGGAATGATGGCCTGGATCGTTCCGAATCGTGTCACAGCTGGACTGGATTTCAGCGAAGCGGATAGGATTTTTTCAGGATTCAATGAAATGGGTGAGAACCTGCCAAAGTCTTAAAGTCTGGAGGGGTGCCTCATGATATGCCCACGACCCGGGCGAGTGGCTATTTTCCAGCGTGGGCCGGTGCGGGAGCCACTGCCGCCTGTGTCGAGCCTCAATCCGGCGACCGTCATGAAGACATGCCCGTTGCGCACGTAGACGGTAATCCAATCGCCCTCACCTTTTTTTCCGTAGTTGAAAAATCCCCTTGAGGTCAGTGACCCCTTGAGTAGGCCAGCTTCGCGCAGGACGTAGGACGTGGTGCCGGAGCAATCGTAGCCGTTGTCGTGATGGTTGGCGTGCCCGCCGCCCCACTTGTAGGGTTTGCCTTGCAGGCGGTTGCCAGCTGCGATCGCTTTTTTAACGGCAGTCGGAGCTCGGCGCGGGGCGTAGGCGATACCATTCTTGATCATCGCCGTTCGGCCGTGGTCGAAACGGTAGGACACCGGATGTTTCGCTTTGACCTGATTGGAACAGGAACTCAGCGCCCCAAGTAGGGGAAGAAGCGTCAGTAGTAGGGTCCAGAACGTTTTCACGATTTGAGGTTTTCAAAAACAGTAAAGAAAAACAAACAATTTTTATATCCTAACTAAATTTATCCGACTCCATGGCCTCCACGAAAGAGGCGATGGCTTTCGCGCGGTGGCTGAGACGGCCTTTTATTTCCGTCCCGAGAACGGCGAGCGTTTCCTCGTAACCCTCGGGGATAAAAAGCGGGTCGTAGCCGAATCCGCCAGAACCGGCGGGGGTGGCCGTGATCGTGCCGTCGACGGTGCCACGGAAGACTGCTTGTTCGGTGCCGTCTTTCGCAAGGACAAGCGTGCAGAGGAAGCGGGCACGGCGATTGGTTTTCCCCTCCATTTCAGCGACGAGGCGCTGGTTGTTTTTTTCGTGATTGCCCTCTTCCCCGCCGAAGCTCGATGACCAGACTCCCGGGGCGCCATCGAGCGCGTCGACTTCGAGCCCGGAATCATCGGCCAGCACCCAGCCATCAATGCGGTTGCTGATTCCCAAAGCCTTGAGTCTGGCGTTTTCGATAAATGTGGTACCGGTTTCCTCGATTTCAGGGAGATCGGGAAATGCCGTGACGTCGAGGATCTCGAAGCGATGCCCGAGAAGATGACGTATTTCCTCGGTCTTGTGACTGTTACGGGTCGCGATGATTAGGTTTGGCAAAGTCGGCATGCGGAAGGATTTCTGATTTTTTAGGCATTTCGCCAAGAAATTTAGAATAAAAGGGGTCTTAGGCGCACCTTATAGGGTGTATGAAAGCAATTATTCTCGTTGCCGCCGTCTCGGTCGCTGCTTACGCGCTGGTCTCAACCGCTTTTGCAAAGGCTCCCGAAGGATGGGAGACCGATGTGGATGCTGCGATCACTCTCGCCAAGAAAGAGCAAAAGGCGGTCATGATTGAGTTCACGGGTTCCGACTGGTGTCCGCCCTGCATAATGATGGAAAAGGAAGTTTTCTCAAAAGAGGAGTTCGTGAAGAAGGCATCCGAGGATTACATTCTGGTGTATGTTGATTTTCCCCGCGGCGACAAAGAACTGGCGGAAAAGAACAAGCCAATCGGCGAAAGGTTTGAAATTACAGGCTACCCGACCGTGATTCTTTTGGATTCGGAGGGCGAAGAATTCGACCGCTTTAGCGCCTCTTCATTCCCGGAAGTTGATAAATTCTTAAACAAGTTGAGTTTATCTCTCGAATACAAAGACCTAGATTAAAAAAAAGATGAAAAAATTATTCACGACAATGATGGCTCTTCTCGCCTGTGTTTCTCTCGGCACCGCAGAAGAGGGAAAATGGCTCCACGATTTTGAAGCCGCAAAGACTCAAGCTAAAGAGGAGAGCAAACCGATCTTCATCAACTTCACAGGTTCCGATTGGTGTGGATGGTGCATCAAACTTGAGAAGGAAGTCTTTACGAAAAAAGAATTCCAAGAGTATGCGAAGGACAATCTGGTTTTGGTGGAAATCGACTTCCCCGAGAAAAAAGAGCAGAGCGTAGATTTGAAGGCGCAGAACAAGAAACTCGACAAAGATTTTGAGATCGAGGGCTATCCGACTCTGTTCCTGCTAGATGCCGACGGTAAAAAGTTCACCGATGATATTGGTTACCGCGAAGGTGGTCCCGAGGCCTATGTCAAACATCTCAAAAGCCTAATCGAAAAGAAAAAGTAGGCTCTGGGTCAGAGAGTTGATTTTTCCAAACCCTGCCGCGTCGAAAACGCGCCAGGGTTTTTCTTTTCAATGGGCCGGGGATCCAGCAAGTTTCCCGCCCACCACAGACCATGTCAGAATCACGCAAACCTTTTCCTTTCGGCCAGTTCGAACCCAAGTGGCAGTCCCGCTGGGATTCCGAAAAGACATTCCGCACCCCGAACCCGGGCGACGAGGGCTTTGATCCTTCGAAGCCGAAATACTACGTTCTCGATATGTTTCCGTATCCCAGCGGAGCGGGCCTTCATGTCGGCCATCCCGAGGGTTACACGGCTACCGACATCATCGGGCGCTACAAGCGGATGAAGGGTTTCAATGTCTTGCATCCCATGGGTTACGATTCTTTCGGACTCCCTGCGGAGCAATACGCGATCAAGACCGGACAGCATCCGGCGATCACCACGGCAACCAACATCGAGACCTTCCGGCGTCAGCTCAAATCCCTTGGATTCGCTTATGACTGGGAGCGTGAAATCGCGACAACCGATCCGGAATACGTACGCTGGACCCAGTGGATCTTCCTGCAACTGTATTCATCGTACTTCTGCGAAGATGAGAACAAGGCGAAGCCCGTCTCGGAACTCGAGGCGAAAGGCTGGTCCCGTAAAAAAATCGATGAGGTCCGCCTCGCTTACGTCGCGGACACTCCTGTCTGGTGGTCGCCTGATCTAGGCACCGTGCTCGCCAACGAAGAGGTCGAGGAATGGAAGGGCAAAGGTCATACCGTTGAGCGTCGCCCGCTGCGGCAATGGATGCTGCGCATTACAAAATACGCCCAGCGGCTGATTGATGAGCTGGATACTTTGGATTGGCCAGAGGGAATCAAGCTGCTCCAGAAAAACTGGATCGGACGCAGCGAGGGAGCGACCGTTAAATTTCAAATTTCAAATTTTAATTCTCAAGTGGAGGTTTTCACTACGCGGCCGGACACCCTTTTCGGAGCGACCTACATGGTGCTAGCTCCCGAGCATCCTTTCGTTTTGGAAATCACCACGGAGGAGAACAAGGCGGCTGTCGAAGCATACCAGAAAGCATGTTCGTCGAAATCGGATTTGGATCGCACGGATCTGAACAAGGATAAGTCTGGGGTCTTCACCGGCGCGTATGCGGTGAATCCCGTGAACGAGGAACCGATCCCAATCTGGATCGCTGACTACGTGATGATGGGCTACGGCACCGGCGCGATCATGGCCGTGCCGGCGCATGACGCGAGGGACTTTGAGTTTGCGAAGAAATACTCGCTGCCTATTATTCAAGTCGCTGCAAAACATTTTGTTACGACGGAGCAATTGATCGATTCGAAATCAACGCAAGCTTCCGCTGGGAGGACGGAACCCGTATTTTTGTTAGAGGTTTTCGGCGATGGTGGAACGGAGATTAGCTCTGATCCCTACATCTCGCTAGGTTTCGCAATCCAATCCGGCTTCCTCGACGGCATGCCGACGAAGCAAGCCAAGGCGGAAATGATCAAATGGCTTGTCGAAAACGACAAAGGTGATCGCAAGATCCAGTTCAAGCTCCGCGACTGGCTGTTCTCACGCCAGCGTTATTGGGGTGAGCCGTTTCCTATCCTTTGGAAGGACGGTCAGCATTTTGCGGTCCCCGATGATGAACTGCCCTTGCTCGCGCCGCCGCTGGAGGATTACAAACCAACCGGTTCTCCTGAGCCTATCTTGTCGAAAGCGAAGGAGTGGGTGGAACTGCCAGATGGCGTGACGCGCGAGACCAATACGATGCCGCAGTGGGCGGGGTCGTGCTGGTATTATCTTCGCTACTGCGATCCTGGTAATTCGGAGCGTTTCATTTCAAAAGAAGTCGAGGCTTATTGGACCGATGATAAACCGGGGATGGTTGACCTCTATGTCGGCGGGACCGAGCACGCAGTGCTTCACCTTCTCTATGCGCGCTTCTGGCACAAGGTCATGTTCGATCTCGGCCACGTCCGCACGCCTGAGCCTTTCCAGAAACTGGTGAATCAGGGACTGATCATGGGCGAGGACGGACAGAAGATGTCGAAGTCACGCGGCAACGTCGTGAACCCGGATGATGTCGTTTCCGAATACGGCGCAGACTCCCTGCGTCTCTATGAAATGTTCATGGGCCCGCTGGAGCAGGTGAAGCCCTGGCAGATGAAAGGTGTGGAAGGCGTGTCCCGCTTCCTCGCTCGTGTCTGGCGCCTGGCGATCACCGAGGAAGGAGAAGTTTCCGAAAAGATCACCAAAGTGGAATGCACCGATAAGGAGCTGATTCGGGTCGTTCACGAGACGATCAAAAAAGTTGGAGAGGACATCGAAAAGCTCAGCTTCAATACGGCGATTTCCCAGATGATGATCTGCACCAACGCCTTCACCCAAGCGGGGACGGTTCCGCTCAAAGAATTTACCGATTTCCTGACGATTCTAAATCCGTTCGCTCCGCATCTCAGTGAGGAGATCCATGAACGCGTGGCGGCGGCTTTTAACCGCCCTGCCGATCTTCTTTCCGAATCCAAGTGGCCGGCCTATGACCAGCAGGCGCTGATCCGCACCGAGTGCGAACTCGTCGTGCAGGTAAACGGGAAACTCCGTGATCGAATCTGGATTGCGATGGATGCCACCGAGGAGGTTGCCAAGGAAATCGCTTTCGCGTCATCCAAGGTGAAGGAGCAGATCGAAGGGAAAACGATACGCAAGATCATCTACATTCCAGGTAAGATCATGAATCTGGTGGCAAACTAATCTGTGGATTTGAAAAATTCAGGCATAGTCGATAGCATCCAGGGATTGCGGGCTTGGATCACGGATCGGATTTGGGTCGAGGATTTCGACCGGGTCACGCTCGCCCGAGGGCGCAGCTATGCGGATGGTGGGATGATTTCGAGCGTCGTGTTCCGCGAGTCGCCCATTCAGGGCGAGATTTTGATCAAGGCAAAATCGGAAGGCAGCGGCATGAGGATTTACTCTGTGTCGGTGTGGGTGTCCAAGGTGGGTAGGAAAATAGTGGCAGATATGGATTGCTCTTGTCCGGTTGGCTGGAGATGCAAGCACAGTGCCGCACTGATGTCTGTTCTTGCTGCGGAGATGACCAATACTCCCGTGCGGAACGGGGCCGAATCCGTAATGCCATGGGAGCTGAAAAGATGGATTGAGCAGATCGAATCCTCGGCGGTTGCAAAACCCGCCTCGCCCCCGAAGAAGCCCGCCAACAAGGATTTCCTTGCCTTCTGCATCGAGCAGCAGGCACCGGGTAAATTTGTATTCATCATGCGTAAGGCCACTTATGGGAAACAAGACGAGAGGCTTCGCATTTTCAATTCTGAATCGAGGGCGGATCCCTCGCGGCCTCCGTCGTATATGGTCAACGAAGATTTCGAGATCGCGGGGCTTTACCGTAAGCGCCACCGCAAGCACGGCGGTTGGGGTGGTATGGATCTGGAGGGACCGGATTGGGAGGATCTCATCAATGCTGCCATGGCAAGCGGTAGAGTTTTCCTTGAATCCGCGGTGCAAGAGAATAGCTACAGGAGAGCCACCTATTCGGAAGATTATGTTCCTTT
>Ga0209491_10005344_pt1 | contig 18874 bp, 19 predicted proteins | sample BON02_FD_187213 | JGI IMG/M metagenome (GOLD analysis project Ga0209491, IMG submission 187213) | Freshwater microbial communities from Lake Bonney liftoff mats and glacier meltwater in Antarctica - BON-02 (SPAdes) (version 2) | ecosystem: Environmental > Aquatic > Freshwater > Ice > Glacier... | reverse complement strand
GTTCAAAAAGTTGAAAACTGGTTAAACTTACGGCCTCGAAAATCATTGAATTATTTAACCCCATTTGAGGTTATGCATAACACTAAAATTAACTTACAGAGTGTTGCACTTCAGAATTGAATCGGCGTATGATAATATCATTATCAGTAATCTGTTCAGATGATCAAAAAAAAGATCCAAAAAATTATGTTTATGGTTTAACAACCGGTATTAATGGTACTCCGATACAGCAATTTTTCAGTCCGGAATTGGCAGAAGTAATGAGAGAAATGGAAATTGCTGAACGAGCACTTCATGAACGGATGATTCCAGCTCAAGCTGCAGAAAGATTAGCAGCGCAAAGAATTGCTGAACAAAAGGCAGCAGAATTAGCTGCTCAATCTGCTACAAGAAGTACAAAACCAGCTGAAAAATCTTTTGGTTTTGAAAAAGGTTTCTTTGATAAAAAACCTAATAAATAATTTTTTTATTAAAAATGATAAGATTGAATGTTGATGTTTTATATACTTGAATGTGCGCTATATGAAAAATAGTATTTCTATCGATCTATTAATTCAATTATTAGAAAAAGCTACATTGCATGCTTTACCTCCAATGACTCAGTCTATTATTGCACAATATCCCAAAGATCCTTATCCTATTCTGATCAGCTGTTTATTAAGTTTACGAGCAAAAGATACCGTTACGCTTCCCGTTAGTCTTCATTTATTTTCTTGTGCCGTTACGCCTCAGCAGATGTTGAGCTTGTCGATTTCTGAAATCGAATCAATTATTCGTCCTGTTAATTATTATCGTCGTAAGGCTGTGCAATTACATCATGTTAGTTCAGATCTTATAGATAGGTTTGATGGGAAGGTGCCTCGTAATTTAGATGATTTACTTTCGATTAAGGGAGTTGGTTTAAAAACGGCAAATCTTCTATTAGCAGAAGCTTTTGGTATTCCAGCTATTTGTGTTGATGTACATGTGCATCGCATTTCAAATCGATTAGGAATTATTCAGACAAAAACGGTTGAAGAGACTGAATATGCTTTGCGACAAGTTTTACCTCAAAAATATTGGATTGTATGGAATCGTTTATTGGTAATGCTTGGTCAGACAATTTGCGTTGCACAATCACCATTTTGTTTAAAATGTCAATTGGTTGATATTTGTACTCAAGTAGATGTTGTAAAATTTAGATGAAATATATGAACTTAAAGATGATCTATCAATTGATAGGATCATTTCTTATTATCAGAAGACTTGTTGTATGTGCTAATTATTCACATTGAGTTAAAAAGTGTTAGTTTTTAGGAATTTATATGAAAAATTTAAAATTGTTTGGTTTATTGTTTTTTTTAGTAGCTTCATTGCATCCATCTGAAGGTGCGCCAGCTAAATCTACGACTGAAAATGTATCAGCTCCAGCTGTTATAATACATGCTGTAGATGAGCCAGGTTATCCAAAATTTCTAGCTCACCTTGATGTTGGAGGTACTGTGACGAATGTTTATGCAGATACTCAAGAAGATCTATTGAAAATGGCAATTGAAGTTCAAAAATATTACGTAAAAAAAGATACTGAAAATAGTAAAAAATAATTTTATAAAAATTATAAATAAGGGCGGGACTTCGTAAAAAAGTCTGGCCCTTATTTATGTTAATTTATTTTAGATTTGCTGTAATAATTTAGCTTTTTCAAGTAATTGATCAATAGTTAATCCAAATTCTTGTTTGCCAGAAACATATCGAAGAGTTAAGGTTTGTGCTTCCATTTCTTTTTCTCCAACAACAATCATCCATGGAACTCGTGCAATCTGAGCAACTTTTATCTTTGCGGATAAAGGTTCTGCTGATTCATCTAATTCAATTCGGATTCCATGAGCCGATAATGTTTGAGCTATTTTTTCTGCATATTCTTTTTGCTTATCACTAATTGGCAAAATTTTGACTTGTGTTGGAGCAAGCCAAAAAGGAATATGTCCCTTGGTGTGTTCTAATAAAATTCCAAAGAATCGTTCAAGTGAACCAAAATTTGCTTGGTGAATCATAACCGGTTGTTGTTTTGCACCGCCAGATGCTATGTAAGAGATATCAAAGTTATGTGGCAGGGCAAAATCAACTTGAACGGTTGAAAGTTGCCACTCTCGATCCATAGAGTCTTTAATTTTAACTTCAATTTTTGGACCATAAAAGGCACCTTCACCTTCTTGGATCACAAACTCTTTATTCATTGTAGTCAGGGCATTGCTAAGTGCATCGGTTGCTAAAATCCAATTTTCATCAGATCCCATAGCATTTTCAGGTTTTGTCGAAACCGCGTATTTTATTTCATTAAAATCAAAAAGATGTAAAAGTTTATCAATAAATTTAACGATTTTAATAACTTCGGTTTCTACCTGTTCTGTTGTACAAAAAATATGAGAATCATCTTGTGTAAATGCTCGTGCACGGAATAATCCATGAAGCACACCAGATAATTCATGACGATGAACATGGCCAAATTCAGCAAGTTTTAAAGGTAAGTCACGGAAAGATCTTGGTTTTTCTTGATAAATCATGATTGCACCAGGGCAATTCATCGGTTTAATAGCATATTCTCGGTTATCAATATTGCAAAGATACATGGTGTGTTTGTAATGTTTGTAGTGACCAGATTTTTTCCATAATTCAGCATCAAGCATAGTCGGGGTTGAGACTTCTTGATAATTTTCTTTCAACCACAATTTACGCATGATAGCTTGGAGGTTATTCATGATCTGTTTGCCTTTTGGATGATAAAATGGAAATCCAGGGCCTTGCTCATGAAAAGAAAATAAATCCATTTCTTTACCAAGTTTACGATGATCGTATTTTGCAGCTTCTTCCTGCTTTTTTAAAAACATACGAAGTTCTTTTGGTGTTGCAAATGCTATACCACTAATTCTTTGTAACGGTGTACCTTCGCGATCTGCACGCCAGTAAGAACCAGAAATTGTGGTCAACATAAAATTTTTGAGCATTCCAGTTGATTTGACATGGCCACCACGACAAAGATCATAAAAATCACCTTGTCGAGAGAATCCAACAGTTTCACCAGGAATTTTATCAATAAGTTCTAATTTAAATGGATTGTTTTCGTAAATTTTTCGTGCTTTTTCTTTAGAAATCTCTTCATGAGTAATTTCTAAATTTTTATCAGCAAGTTCTTTCATACGCGCAGAGATAAGTTCAAGGTCTGATTCTTTAAAGTTGGTGTCCGGTTGAAAATCATAAAAGAACCCATTGCTTGTTGCTGGTCCAATGGTTAATCGTGTAGTTGGAAATAATTCATAAACAGCTTGCCCGAGTAAATGTGCGGCTGAGTGACGTAAAATTTCTAAATCTTTATGTTCTTTCATGAATTAGTTCCCTATCTTGATCAAATGCGCTATTTATTCCTTATTTGTAGAATAGATTGAAATGATGAAAAAAACAAATTTAATACTTATTTTCATATGCCAATAAGTACCTTTTGCATGATTTTATTTATTGAATTGAGATAAAAACCCCAGGCTTTTAAACCTGGGGATAAATCGAGTCAACTAGGCTGCATATGAGTAACAAAGTTGCGAATCTTCGATTTTTGTCATTTTGAATTGTTACAAAAGCAAGAATTAGATCTTACATGAATTCAGAATTTGCGCCAAATCCCCGGATATTTAGCCCGGGGTTAGCGCTTGACTAAGAAGTTTTTAATAGATTGAATTTTTTATTGAAACAAAGAAACCCTGAGCCTGTAAATAATTTCAGGGTGTTACAATTGCTAATCGTGTGCCTGTTAGAGCAAATGAAATTATTGCAAACAGCAGAGAAAACTGCGTGATTTGTTAGTCATGAAGTTAATTTTTGATTGTAAATCTTTGGATCTTGAAATAATCATTGTTGAGCAATGAAAGTATTTACTTCAGATTGTAATTATTGGTAATCTGTAAATATAAAATAATTCTTTAAAAAACAGGAAAAGTAATGAATATTAAGAAAACAAGCTTGTTGGTAATGATATTATTTTCTCATGTACATATTTCTTATACAGCAGCAGGAGAAGAAAAAAAATCGGATAGATTAGGTCAAACATCTTTTCGTGATGAGGTTATTGATACATTCAAAACTCGATATGCTCCATTAAGTCAGGGCTTTGATTTGATTGGATTAAATTATGATGATTTTCTAGAAACTCATCGAGAGTTTATTCCAGAAGATGGAAATGAGGATGAAGGTATAGATAATAATTTTATGCATAATATTGTTGTTAAAGCAGAAAATATAATTATTGAGATAATGCAAATAATCTTAGAACAAGGATTTAAGCAGGCGATAGACAATAAAACTGATATAGATAGTTTAACACAACAAAAATTTGACTATGCAATTTACTATAAATTATCGATTGGATCAAAGATATTACAAAATCTTATCAATATACCAAATTTATTAACATCTGCTATTAGAGGAAATAACCTTGAAGTTGTTAATTTATTAATTATTGCAGGAGCAGATGTAAATGTTATTGATAATCATGGCTTGACACCATTAATGCATGCAGTTAGAAATGGTCATATAGAAATAGTCATGGCTTTACACCATTGATCCATGGATCTTATAAAGGTTGTGTAGAAATAGTTCAAATGTTACTTGCTGCAGGAGCAAATATAAATATTCAAACTAATGCGGGTCATACAGCTTTAATGATTGCATCTTATAAAGGTCATAAAGAAGTAGTTCAAATGTTACTTGCTGCAGGAGCAGATGTAAATATTCGTAACAATGATGATGGCTGGACATCTTTAATATATGCAGCTCAAGATGGTCATGTAGAAATAGTTCAAATGTTACTTGCTGCAGGGGCAGATGTGAGTTTTCAAGGTGGATTTGGCGAGACAGCATTGATGAATGCATCTTATACAGGTCATGTAGAAATAGTTCAGATGTTACTTGCTGCAGAAGCAGATGTGAATATTCGTGATAATAATGGTCGAACTGCCATAGATGTAGCAGATGCAGCTATGAAATTAGTGATTCAGCAAGCAGTAGGTCAACGAGAAGCTCTGGAGCTTGAAAAAGTTCGAGTTAAATATTTGAATTATGACTTAGATTAAGAAAGATGGTTTGAAAAAAATTAAAAAACAGGAAAAGTAATGAATATTAAGAAAACAAGCTTGTTGGTAATGATATTATTTTCTCATGTATATATTTCTTATACAGCAGCAGGAGAAGAAAAAGAATCGGATAGATTAGGTCAAACATCTTTTCGTGATGAGGTTATTGATAGATTCAAAACTCGATATGCTCCATTAAGTCAGGGCTTTGATTTGATTGGATTAAATTATGATGATTTTTTAGAAACTCATAGAGAGTTTATTCCAGAAGATGGAAATGAGGATGAAGGTATAGAAAATAATTTTATGCATAATATTGTTGTTAAAGCAGAAAATATAATTATTGAGATAATGCAAATAATCTTAGAACAAGGATTTAAGCAGGCGATAGACAATAAAACTGATATAGATACTTTAACACAACAAAAATTTGACTATGCAATTTACTATAAATTATCGATTGGATCAAAGATATTACAAAATCTTATCAATATACCAAATTTATTAACAGATGCTATTAGAGGAAATAACCTTGAAGTTGTTAATAAATTAATTATTGCAGGAGCAGATGTAAATGTTCGTGATAATAATAGCGAGATACCATTAATGTATGCAGCTGAACATGGTCATAAAGAAATAGTTCAGGTTTTACTTGCTGCAGGCGCAAATGTAAATATTGTTAATAATCACGGCGTGACATCATTAATGGATGCATCTCATAATGGTCATGTAGAAATAGTTCAGATGTTACTTACTGCAGGAGCAGATGTAAATATTCGTAACAATGATGATGGCTTGACACCATTAATGTATGCATCTCATGATGGTGATGTAGAAATAGTTCAGATGTTACTTACTGCAGGAGCAGGAGAAAGTATAAATATTCAAACTAATTGGGGTCATACAGCTTTAATGATTGCATCTTTAATGATTGAATCTCTTAAATGTTATAAAGAAGTAGTCCAAGTGTTAATTGTTGCAGGAGCAGACGTTAATATTCGTGATAATAATGGTCAAACTGCCATAGATGTAGCAGATGCACCTATGAAATTAGTGATTCAGCAAGCAGTAGGTCAACGAGAAGCTCTGGAGCTTGAAAAAGTTCGAGTTAAATATTTGAATTATGACTTAGATTAAGAAAGATGGTTTAAAAAAAATTAAAAAACAGGAAAAGTAATGAATATTAAGAAAACAAGCTTGTTGGTAATGATATTGTTTTCTCATGTACATATTTCTTATACAGCAGCAGGAGAAGAAAAAAAATCGGATAGATTAGGTCAAACATCTTTTCGTGATGAGGTTATTGATACATTCAAAACTCGATATGCTCCATTAAGTCAGGGCTTTGATTTGATTGGATTAAATTATGATTATTTTATAGAAACTCATCGAGAGTTTATTCCAGAAGATGGAAATGAGGATGAAGGTATAGATAATAATTTTATGCATAATATTGTTGTTAATGCAGAAAATATAATTATTGAGATAATGCAAATAATCTTAGAACAAGGATTTAAGCAGGCGATAGACAATAAAACTGATATAGATACTTTGACACAACAAAAATTTGACTATGCAATTTACTATAAATTATCGATTGGATCAAAGATATTACAAAATCTTATCAATATACCAAATTTATTAACAGATGCTGTTATTAAAAATAACCTTGAAGTTGTTAATTTATTAATTATTGCAGGAGCAGATGTAAATGTTATTGATAATCATGGCTTTACACCATTAATGTATGCAGCTTATCAAGGTCATGTAGAAATAGTTCAAATGTTACTTGCTGCAGGAGCAGATGTGAATATTCGTGATAATAATGGTCGAACTGCGATAGATGTAGCAAATGCAGCTATGAAATTAGTGATTCAGCAAGCAGTAGGTCAACGAGAAGCTCTGGAGCTTTAAAAAGTTTGAGTTAAATATTTGAATCTCTTGGGGTGATATTCCCCGAAGCTCTGTTTTGTAGTCCTTTAAATATACACGATTATGTCATAGTGCTTTATCAGAAAGCACACCTCATGCATTTGAGATTGTAGGGCGATTTCTAGAATCTACACCAAACAATCTTCAACAAGAGGTTATTGATTTTGTTAATTTACAACTTACGACAGAACAACCAACTTATCAAAATTGGTATAGAGTTGCTCATGATTCATAAAGTTCTCCTGAGAATGTTCGTAGAGCTCATTCAGTAATGGATAGAATGAAGAATAAATAGATATAAAATTTAATAATAAATTTTAAAAGAAAGAGGGTTGAAAAACTCTCTTTCTTTTTTTTGTATGCAACTTGTACGTTCTGATCTATATTCATACATAACTTAGTTTTTATTATTGATTTTTATAGTTTCTTAAATAATAGCAACATGAGCAGAGAAAAAGGAAATATATGACAGATAAAAAATTTTATGTACTTGATACGAATGTTTTAATTGAAGATCCAGAAGCAATTTTTAATTTTAAAGATGCTATCTTAGGAGTTCCATTAACTGTTTTGGAAGAATTAGATAAGATTAAAGTTGAAAATACTGCTCGTGGAGCAAGCGCTCGTTTAATCACTCGCCATCTTGATCAGATTCGATCTAAAGGTAGTTTAGCTCAAGGTGTTGAACTTGATAATGGTTCTACTCTCAAAGTTTTATTTGAAAGTGAATGCAAGCAAAAATCGGTTCTTGGATTTAGTGTTGCGGATAATAAAATTTTACTTAATGCAGCACACCTTAAAGAACAGGGGCATAATGTTGTTTTTGTTAGTAAAGATATTAATGCACGCGTTAAAGCAGATGCTTTAGGTATTGAAGCTCAAGATTACTTAGAAGGTGTTGTGCTTGCCGATAATTATTATAAAGGTTGGCAAGAGCATACAATTTCAAGCAACGATTTACGACAAGATGAACCAACAATTTTACAAGATTTAGCAGCTGCAGAAACTTTATCAGTCAATGAATTTATTGTATTATCCAGTGCAAACAATGGTTTTAATCAAAAAGTGTTTAGATATCTTGGATTAGGCAAATTTAAATTAGTTGAATCTCCCTTAGTTAATTGGCCTATTACAGCTCGTAATGTTCACCAATTGATGGCTTTAGATCTTTTGTTTGATGACGATATTAAGATGATTTCTTTAACCGGCCCAGCCGGAACTGGTAAAACCTTTTTAGCTGTATTGGCAGGGTTACATCAAGTTTTAGAAACAGAAAACTATCTTAAAATGATGATTGCTCGATCAGTTGTACCATTAGGTCATGATATCGGTTTCTTACCGGGTGATGTTCAAGAAAAATTACATGGTTGGATGCAACCAATTTATGATAATGTTGATTTGATTACAAATATGATTGCAGATCGCAAACGAAATGATCCATCTTATTATAATGAACGTGGGTATGATCGAAATTGGAACGAAGATGATAGCGGGCCAGGTCGATTTAAAAATCAAGGCAAACGTTTTATTAAAGGACGTGGCGGAAAAGGTGGTTATTATAAAAATGCACCAGAAAAAGAATTTCGTTCTCTTGATGAATTGATAGAAAAGCGAAAAATGAGCTTAGAAGCGATTACATACATGCGTGGCAGATCGATACCTAATCAATTTATTTTGATTGATGAGGTTCAGAATTTAACTGCTCATGAAGTGAAAACGTTATTGAGTCGTGTTGGCGAAGGTAGTAAAATTATTTTAGCCGGTGATCCTTACCAAATTGATGTACCATATTTAGATTTTTCAACAAACGGTCTTGTTGTAGCAACAGATCGATTTAAAGGACAACCTATTTTTGGCACTGTATTTATGCCAAAAAGTGAGCGTAGTGAATTAAGTCGTTTAGTTCAAGAATTATTATAGTTTTTGATAAAAAATCAAAAAGACCTGTTGAGGATTAATTTTTTTGACAGGTCTTTTTTTGAAATAAATAAATTGTAAGTATCTAAAAACAAAAGAGCAGACTGAGAAGTAATAATCTCAGTCTGCTCTTTTGTTATCTTTGAAATAACTGCTTTTTATATAATGTGAAATTTAGATTTCGGTATAAACTTTAGATCTTGATTCTTTTACATAGTAAGCAGAAACTTTTGATGCGGTTTCTTTCGTTTTTCTACTTTTTTTTGATTGAGGTTTGCTTCTTACAGCAGATATGTTTGACCAGGCTTCAATGTTATTATTTTTATTTCCCGCTGCTTTGATTTGAGCTTGAGAGACTGTTCGTTGTGGCTTTTTAGATAATTGGCTAGACCGATCACTTAAAGTTTTTTCTGACGATGTTCGACCAGAATTTTGATTATGATTATCTTCTGATTTCATTTGTGACAAATCAAGATTAGTTTTGATTGGATTATTATAATCAAGATTGTTTATTGATTTTTTTTCAATTATTTTTATTTTTGATAAGGTTTCGTTCGTGTTTTTTAAAATTCTCTCATTGTTTGCATAATAGGCATCATAATAATCTTTTCTGAAATTTTGATATTCAGCTTCATTTTTTGTTGTTTCTTTATCAAGATGTTGAAATGGTGTTTTTCCATCTTTATCTTCGGCCATTGGATTCGAAAATGCTTCAAGTAAAATGTATGCAGATTGATATTCTGTTACTTTGTATGCGAGGTGCAATGGAGTTTCGCCTTTACTATTTTCAGCATTTACATTTGCACCATTTTCAATTAAAAATAATATAGTTTTATTCATTTGATTCAGCTTTTTAATAGATTCGTTCTCTTGTTTAATATCTTTTTTTCTCAATGCTTTGAGAGCTTGACTTCGATGATATCCAGCTATTTTCACTGCCAGATGCAGTGGACTATCCTGAGTTACAGGATTTATTTCTTCATTGATAAGATCATTTACATATTGAGTCTTTTTGCTTTTAAACATATTTGTAAGCCAATTTTTTTTGTTTGGCATGGTTCCAAGATAGTCATAACGGCCAGCACAGAGTGCAATACGAAATTCTTCAGCTAATGATGGAATTTTTCCATCTATTATAAAGTCATTGTATTCTGTGTTTTTTGCACGAGAAAGAGCATCATGAGTTTCATTTGAGCTTTTATCAATAAAAGCTAAATGATGATCACTGCCTTTTATTGATGAAAAAGCTGTTATAAAAAAAACTGGTAAAAGTCTTAAAATGTTTTTATTCATAGTGTTTGCTTTGCGAAATGGTGTTAACGTAAAATACTATCAGTAATAATTATAAGTTAATTAGTCTGTACAAGGCAATAGTTTGTGGCAAATATTTATCTTTTATTGTAAGATTTTAATTTAAAGTTTTCTATTACCAAATGGATGGCATTGAATTATTCGTAGAAAAATATTTTTGAGAGCTTTGAAAAGTGTTTCTTGTTCTAGTTGAGCGACAGCATATTGTGTACAGCCAACCGGAAAAGGACAAATATTCATTGGGCCTAATTGTGGACGAATCATGTAAAGCATAAATATTAAAAAAGATGCAGTTGGTTTTGATAAAAATTGAATAAATTTTTTGTACATACAGGGATCATATTTATTAAATTTAATCTCATATTTATGAAAAAAAATGATTTATTGTGGACCATCTTTTTTTAAAGTAGCTTTTTTAGGCGACAGCTTGCTGGTTACTGCATTTTGAATAATGAGTTTGAGTTGATCAAAAGATAACTTTTTTGCTGGAGCTTTGAAAATAACAACACAATCTTTGTTGAGATCAAAAAAATTATTTTCATAAAAAATAGCTCTGCTTCGTCTACGCAAAAGATTGCGTTCCGGAGCATTGCCTACTTTTCTTGAGGTAATTAATAGAATTCTACCAAAAGAAAGAATGCAAGGAGCTGTAAGGAATACAAGCTCCTTGCTTTTGTATGCTGCTTGAGAAGTTTTAAACAAAAGATCTATTTCTTTACGTTTAAACTTAGAAATCTGTTTTGCAACATCTTTCATCTGGATATTAAGCGCGAACTGCTAAGCGTTTTCTGCCTTTAGCACGTCTGCGATTCAAAATTGTTCTACCACTTGTAGTAGACATTCTTTTACGAAATCCATGTTTACGGTTTCTTTTTACGCGACTTTTTTTAAAAAAGGTGACTGACATGAAGTACCTACCATATAAGAAATATACTAATTAATCTATGTTTTAAGTCTAGAGATTTTCATCTTTTTTGCAACAGAAAGCTTAGATCAATTTCTATAATAGTTGGTTTTTCCCTTTTTCACCCTTTATTATTTATTTTGTTAAGTGATAAATAACTTGATTAAGGGCTTTCTCTCGCATACAAGCACGCTTTATGGATTCTATATGAACCGGAAATTCTTGTCCTTCATTTTGTGTGTTTTGTGGGGTGAAATATAACAATTCTTGGGTTCTGGTGCGTTGCATTAAGTTAAAGTAAGCCTTAACGTCGGCATGGCTCGCAACAATGTTTTCGGTATATGCTATATAATCGGTTGCTACGACCTCATAAATCTGTTTTTTTGCAAGGGATGTTATTTGATCATCAAAACCTGGTCTCATTTTGTATAAAGTGTAATCAGATTTTTTTTGGAGCTCATATACTATGGTTTCTTTTTGTAATGAGATCGACGAGGGTGGCACTAAAATGTTATTTCTTTTGATAATTGTATTAAGTGCCGTGTCTGCAATCGAACGCGCTTGTGATACGTCAGAGCTGTATGAAAAAATAGAGATAAGCTTGTTGTGAGTGTCTTTTTTGCTTTTCAACTTAAAGTGATGCTTGAGGTCTTCAACTGAAAAATATTTAAAAGGAACTCTGTCTTTAATTTCAAGCGCATAAGTATAAGGTGCTTCAAGCGTATTACAGAAATATTGACGTAAACTGCTATTATCAGTGATTATTTTTTCATTTATTTTTTTACCCAGGAAAAGTTCCTGAAAAACAATGTCCGGTTCTTCATCACCAATTTTAATCCAAAGTGTAGATTTTTTATTATGAAATAGGGATTTTTTATTAATATCAAGAATCCATGCATCAAAACAAACCCAATCACCAACCTGAATAGTATCTTCCTCCTGATAGAATAATTTAAGATTTTCTTCTTCTTCTAAAAATGATTTTACTTGATTGTCGATATCGCGATATTTTTTTCTTGGGGTTGCTTTAAATGGTAAATGTTTCCATCGTTGAATATAAACTTCTTTTGGTAAAACACCTTCAAATGTATAGACCGCATCCGAATCCAGATCCATTTTGATTGATGTTAGTTGTAATTGGCCCACAACAAGAATTTTTTTCTCTTGAATGTGTTTCATTAGTTCATCAACAACAAAATGTTTCAAGAAGATTTCTTGCATATGATTGAGTATGTTTTTTTTATAATGTACTTGAATGTACTCAAGCGGTACGCTGCCTTTTTTAAACCCTAAAGAATTAGAGTTCAGTTGTTTGATTTGTGTTGCGTGTTTAAAAAAATCTTGTATGAATGATTGAGGAATGATGACATGACATTTGCATAAACCAGGGGTGTTACAGTCTATCTCAAATTGAACTACTTTTTGCTTCACGCGCTCTCTCCTTCGCATATTGCTGAGTATTTTCCTATGTCAACAATATATTCTAGAATGAGATTGTTGGTAATAGCAAGTAGATAATTTAAAAAAGTGAAAATAGGTGAAGTGAGTTTATTCTTTTATTGAAAAAAGAACGATAAAGAATAATTTTGATTTGGATCTTTGAGTGAAGTATATAATCCATTTTGAACAATGGAATAAGATGAATATTTTAAAAGAATGGTGCACGAGGAGGGACTTGAACCCCCACTCCGATAAAAGAGCCGGATTCTAAGTCCGGTGCGTCTACCAATTTCGCCACTCGTGCACGATTTTTATATCGATTTCAATAAAACTATTTTATCATAAAATAAGATAAACGAAAGATTTATTTTAAAAAGATTTTAAATCTTTTTTCTTTTTGTCGCCAAGTGCATCAACTTGAACTGTAAATTTATCAGTAACTTCTTGTAATGTTTTGGTTAAACGCTTTGAAAAATCTTCAGAAATCGTTTTTTTCTTTTCATTGTCACGAACAAGATTACTGTAATCTTTACGAACATTACGAATTGCCACTTTAGCATCTTCATTTTTTTTGCTTACAAGTTTCGCAAGCTCATCTCTTCTTGTTGAACTCATTGGAGGTAGTTCAAGTCGAATGACGTCACCGTTTGTTGTAGGTGTTATGCCTAAATGTGAAGCTAAAATAGCTTTTTCAATATGAGGAACAGTACTTTTATCCCACGGTTGAATAGCAATCATGTTCGATTCTGGTGTGCTGATTGAAGCTAATTCTCGTAAAATCATCATGTTACCATAACATTCTACTTTAAGATCATCAACCATGTTGGTGTGAGCTTTACCCGTGTGGATACTTGTAAGATCTTTTTCAAAATGTTTAATTGCTTTGTCCATATCAGCAACAACCGCAACTTCAAAAGCCTTTGGATTGTTTTCTTCTAATCGAGAGATCATAATGGTCCTTAGTTTCCGATTTCAAAACGAGCAAAACGCTTAATTTTGATGTTTTCGCCAGTTTTAGCAATCAGTTCTTTTAATAATTCTTCAACAGTTTTTTTATCATCTTTAACGAAGAATTGTTGTAATAAACATACTTCGCTATAGATTTTTTTCATTTTACCAGTGATGATTTTGTCAATCATTGCCGCAGGTTTACCTTCATTTTTTAGTAACTCACGAGCAATTTCTTCTTCTTTTACAAGAAAAGCAGAATCAACATCTTCTGGAGATAAATATAAAGGTTTTAGAGCTGCAATATGCATCGCAAGATCTTGAGCAAAAGCTTTTGTCTCAGCTGTACGAGCTACAAAATCAGTTTCACAGTTAAGTTCTAGCAAAACACCAGATTGATCGCCAGGGTGAATGTATGACACAACGATACCTTGAGATGTCGCTTGACCAGATCGTTTTAAAGCAATTGAAGCACCTTTTTTACGAAGTTCTTCGATAGCTTTTTGAACATCGCCAGCAGTTGTTTCTAATGCTTTTTTACAATCAAGCATTCCTAAACCAGTTAATCTACGAAGTTCTTGAATAGCGCTTAATGATACTTTAGACATGAGTTTGAGCTCCTAATGATTGGGACTGATTTTTAATTTGTAATACTGTAGATTTCAATAAAAATATGAGATGCTATAAGTATGCCATATTTTATAAATTATAGAAACTTTGCTTCATTATAATTATTTACATCAATTATACCAGGTAGCAAGAAAAGAGCGAAAGGATTTTATGCATGAAAAAACAGATGATTGATGCCTATGTTATACAACTTGCCCTACAACTGCAGAAATCTTTATCATTTTTAACTGAGCAAGATTTTTTAAAACAGCCAGAATTACAAAGTTTTGCAGCTGAGCACCAAGATGTTATCATCCAGGTTATCAATCGATTACAGCAAAAAATTGAACAGGGTCGTCTTGATTTGTACAATAAAATAATTTTGCATACCGCCCCACATCATGATGATATCATACTTGGATACCATGCGTATGCCCTTAGGAATTTAAAAAACAATGAAAATCATGTTGTGTACCTAACAAGTGGTTCTCGCGGAGTGTCTGACCAATATGTAATAGATTTGATAGAAAAAACAGCAGGGTTCATAGACTCATTTTTTGATATAGCAATTTCATATCATCAACGATTGCAAGCGTTTATTCAGGCATATTCTTATCGTGATCTAAAGCAGATAGAGCGGGCTCGGTACGCGATATTTGCACAGATCATAATCAATGTTTTTAATTGTGCAAGTCGACAAGATTTGCTCGAGAAATTTAATCGATTATTAGATGTTTTGCAAGCAAAAAATCCAATATCGCAGCAAGCTCTCAAAGATATTACCTTAATTAAGAGTCGAATTCGAGAATCTGAGTCGGATACTAAATGGATGATTCATTCTTTGAATCTTGAAAAAGTTACACATTTTAGAGCATCATTTTATGGCAATGATTCTGAGATTTCCATTGAGCAGGATGTTGCACGACTTGTAAAACATTTTGATACAATACAACCTGATACTGTTTTTGTAGCTTGCGATCCTTGCAACGTTGGCCCAAAAACACATCACACGACCTTGCAAGTGGTTAGGCAGGCATTAAAGTTGCATGGTAATAATCAGATACGAATTTTTGGATACCGTAATGTTTGGAGCTCTTTTGATATTGCCCAAGCCACGATGATTATTCCGCTTACGCAGCAAGATCTTAATCTAACTATAGATATCTTTCAGCACTGCTTTTCGACACAACAACAACCGATTTTCCCGGTGTCAGACCAGGCTCAATCTTTTACTGAAGTTACTCAGTCGATTCAGATTACGCAGTGGCACAAGGTCCAGATGCTTTTAGGAAAGAAAAACTTAGTAGATTCTGATAAATCTACAATAGGGAATAGTATAGGAGCTATTTTCTTACAAGAGTTTTCACTTGATCAATAATCGAATTGATTATCAAGGTGTTTCACTTTCTGCCAAAAACTCAAATAGCTTTCTGCGATGACCCGGTTCTATTTTTTCTGTATTTTCCATGAGACCATTAATTTTTTTCTTCGATTCTATAGAGTCAGTATCTGTTTGATAATCTTTTATGAGTTGGTAGCTTTCCTGTGTTAAAAGTAAGCTTCGTTTTTTATCTTCATTCCAGTATGGATGAAAATCGGTTGTTGTGCCTTTGATAAAATCATTTTCATGTATGTTGGCATCAAATTTATTTACTTGTTCAATATGAAAGCTCAGTAATGTATAAAATTTTCCATCAATAATTGAATCAATGATTATTTCGGGCAAACCACCTTTTAGTCCAGTTGATCTAATTGATGATTTTGCTGACTCTATAATAATTTTTGCTTTTTCTATGGCACCTGTCTCGAACAAAACAATATCAAATAAAGCTGCATGCGTTTGAAGGGTGATCGATTCGATCATCGAATAAGCATCAAAGATTTTAATTTGCTCTGGAGTTTCTACGAATACAAACTCATCGGAGTCGAATGATTTTCTATTCTGTTGAAAAGGGCGATGTTCCATGGATGCAAGGAATGATGTTAACATGGGAATCATGGAAAAATAAATTATGAGGAAAAATAAATTATGAGTTTTTTCATAGGAGAATCTTTTAATTAAAATTATCAGTTTTTTATTTAAAAGATTCTCCTATTTTTTTAGCAAGATTGCCAGGACTTTATAATAAATAGTTATAAAATAAGTTTATAACTATTTATTATAAAAGCTCCTATTTTTTACTGTTTGAATTGAGTCCAAATTCTGTTACCTGCCGATTACTATCAATCTTTGTTTGTGTCCCTTTTATAGGTCTGTTTGCACTAGTACCAATACCATCACTCATTGTTGTTGATAATTGAGAACCATCTGGTCTTGTAATTGTACTTTTCTTTAACAAATCAATACGCTGATTAGCTCTGTCAACTGTTCTATATGAAGTGGTTTCAATTGTAGTTCCATCATTTTTTTTAGTTATAGTCTCATTAGTAGTCCAAGTCTCGCCAGAAACTTTAGGATCTTTCACTGTCGTTATTTTATTCTCAATTATAGTACCATTAGTTTGCTCAATCTTTTTATTCATCACTCTTTCTGGCAAACCATCGGCATTTGTTCTTTTAGTTCCAGTGTATGCTTCTTGTTTTCCATTTTTCAAAGTAGTTGTACCTTCTATTTTCAGACTCCCATCTGTTTGCTTTGTTGCAATATCTCTGCTAACACTACCATCTGATCTAGTAGTTGTTCTTTCGGTTATTCCCTCTTTCAAGGTTCTATTTATAACTTTTACCGTACTATCATCAGGGTTTAATTTTTCAGTTCCAGTGTATGTTTCTTTTTTTCCATTTTTCAAAGTAGTTGTACCTTCTATTACCGTACTACCATCTGGTTGCATTGTTTCAATATCTTTTTTAGTTATAGAATTTGATTTATTAGTAGTTGTTCTTTCTAATCTTCCATCTTCTAAGGTTTTATTTATAACTTTTACCGTACTACCATCGGGGTTTGTTTCTTTAGTTCCAGTGTATGCTTCTTTTTTTCCATTTTTAAAGGTAGTTGTACCTTCTATTCTCAGACTCCCATCTCTTTTTGTTGTTGCAATGTCTTTGCTAACACTACCATCTGATTTAGTAGTTGTTCTTTTGAAAGTTCCATCGGATAAGGTTTTAGTTACAACTACATCTTTTCCAGTGATCTTAGCTTTTAAAACATTATATTCTTTCTTTAAAATTTTATAATATTCTTTAATTTTTCCTTGTACTGTAGTTTTAGTTACAGGTTTTTGAGATGTAGATGTAGATGTAGGTGATAAGGGATCTCTTGATTGGCTTGTAGACTTTGTATTTAATTTTCCTGAGGGCGTTGTAGGATCTTGCTTTGGTGCAGTTTTGCTAGTTTGGGTAGGCTTTGTTAGGTTTAAACTTTTTGTATTACTTGATTTTGGTTCGACTAACTGGGCTGTTTCTTTGATTCTACTAGTTGGTTTATTTGATTCTACTCCAAGTCTATTGCTTCCTTTTTGTACTTCTTTAATTACTATACTTGACTTGCTTGCTAGTTCTTTGCTCGTTGTTACTCTTTGTTCAGGGGTCATTTCTGGTGACTTGGACTTTCTCATAGATTCGAGTTTTTCAGCTTTAGTCTTAGCAGGTTTTTGAGCAGGTTGGTCTAGTTGAATGCTCTGGGTGCTTTTTGTGGTTGTAGCTGTTTGGTTTGGTTTAGAACCTACTCTAAGACCATTTTGAAATTTAGGGGATAGAGACTGTGTAGGTGTTGCTCCAGATGGCTTCACTTGTTGAAAACTGCCAGGAGCAGGTGGTTGAGGACTTCGTTGAGCTGGTCGTAATTTAGTAGGTGTAGCTGTTGTTGTAGCAGATTTGCCAGGACCTTGAGATCTAGGTCGTGCTGCTGGAGGAGCATACATTTCACTTGAAAAAGTTAGGGTCATTATAGAAAATATGATTAATTTATTGAACTTCATATTGATTTTCCTTTTTTTAAAAAATACTATATAAAAATTATATCATTTATCTCTCATTGATTTCAATAGTTTGATAATTTGTATTGGTGGTAATAGTTAAAAGAAAAAGTGCCTGTAAGCCAAGCACTTTTTCTTTTTCATTAATTAAGGTTTAGATTACTTTATTAATCAAGAGACTGCCTATTTAATAGGCTGCATCATACCCAACATTTCCTGATATATCATTGAGCGTAAAAGGTTGAATGTTCCTTGGTGCAGGTTCTCCAAGTTTCGGTCCAGTTACGTTTAAATCTACAATTTTTCGAGTTAACTCATCTTGTCTGGTTTTTGAAGATGATTGTGAATTAGTATTTTTATTTATTTCTTTTAATAATGGATCTAATAGATGTTCTCTGCTTAAGTCTATGGTTGATGAATCCTTTTGCGTTTTATTCTTTTTAATAGTAGTTAAATTTATTTCACCAACTTTTCCAACTACTGGTTCTAACTTGACGCCTGTGCCTTTATTGTTTAGAAATCTCTCAGAGGTTATTGTTCCGTTTTCTGAAAATGATGTTTTCAGGACTTCCTCAAATTAATTGAAATCGAATGAAAGATTCGATCTAGACGTTCTTTCTAAAAAAGTATAGGCTTCTTTTTTTGTGATCAAACTTAAAAAGGAGCCTATAAGTGTTTGCAAACATATCTTCAAATTACGTAAAAACTTTAGTTTTGTCTACTTCTCATAAAAATTTTACTGCAATGGGACGTTTTAATAATCGCAGTGCTGATACAATTCAACGACAATTATCTCCCGC
>Ga0209491_10005336_pt1 | contig 18894 bp, 14 predicted proteins | sample BON02_FD_187213 | JGI IMG/M metagenome (GOLD analysis project Ga0209491, IMG submission 187213) | Freshwater microbial communities from Lake Bonney liftoff mats and glacier meltwater in Antarctica - BON-02 (SPAdes) (version 2) | ecosystem: Environmental > Aquatic > Freshwater > Ice > Glacier... | reverse complement strand
CAGACAGTTGTAAGAGGCATTGAGTTCGCCGTCTGCAAACCATTGGTAAAAAGGTACGTTCGACTCGTCGAGTACCTGAGTGAAAGGTTTTTTCCAACTCAAGTTGTCACGCGCCAGTTTTTCCCAGAAACCTTCAAAGTCTTTTTCCGCATCGGCGCATAGGGCGTTGTAGGCTTCCATGCCGGACACGCGCGCGGCTTTCACGATCGCCTCACTCGGGGGAAAAACGCGATTTTCAACCAAGGTTGACTCGATGGCGGAATTTTGTGTACTCATGGGTAGGTCTCCTCTAGTTAATCAAAGCTGTGCGAGACTGTCGGGCTTGGCACTTACAGTCCACTGACTGGACTCAGAACCACGAGTGTACTGATTCGGCCAACTTCGCCCCTCTACAATCGCCCGACCAGGCAACGACCACGAGACCCCCCAATGACAGCACCCACTCCCGAAAAAACACGCCGATTGCATAAGGGTCCTGCATGACTATTTTGTTGTTTATTGGCGGCCTGGTTGGCCTGATTATTGGTGCGGAGCTACTGGTGCGCGGCGCGTCCAAGCTAGCCTTGTCGTTCGGCATCTCGCCGCTGGTAGTGGGACTGACCATCGTTGCCTTCGGCACCAGCGCGCCCGAGATGGCGGTTTCGGTAGGCGCTGTGCTGGACGGCAGGACCGACATCGCGATCGGCAACGTGGTCGGCAGCAACATCCTCAACGTGCTGTTCATCCTCGGCGTGTCGGCGCTGATCACGCCGCTGGTGGTCAACATCCAGCTGATCCGCCAGGAAGTGCCGATCATGATCGGGGCCTCGCTGCTGCTGCTGGCGCTCGGCCTGGACGGCAAGCTGAGCTTTCTCGATGGCGGTATTTTGTTTGGCTTGATGATCGCCTACACCGTGTTTCTGATCGTCCAGTCGCGCAAGGAGACGAAGGCTGCGCACGACGAATACGCAGCCGAAGTCAAGCCCGCCGTTCCCGGCGGCTGGGACTCGAAGTTGCCAGTGCAGTTACTGCTCATCGTCGTCGGTCTCGCCTTTCTGGTCATCGGATCTGAATGGCTGGTCAACGCATCCGTGACCTTTGCCAAGGCCTTGGGCGTCAGCGATCTCGTAATCGGCCTGACCATCGTCGCCGCGGGAACGTCGATGCCCGAGGTCGCGACATCGATTACCGCCGCCCTCAAGGGTGAGCGCGACATCGCCGTGGGCAACGTGGTGGGTAGCTGCACCTTCAACATCCTCGGCTGCCTCGGCCTGTCGGGAATCGTGTCGGGCGATCTCGGCGTGGCCATGTCAGCGGCAATACTCAATTTCGACATCTGGGTCATGATCGCCGTCGCTCTGGCCTGTCTGCCGGTGTTCATGACCGGGCGCGAGATCGCGCGCTGGGAAGGCGGCGTGTTCGTCCTTTACTACGCCGCCTACATCATCTACCTGATCATGGCCAGCCAGCAACATGATGCGCTGGGCATGTTCTCGACGGCGATGATGAGCTTTGTGCTGCCGCTCACCATGATCACGCTGGTCGTGATGCTGCTCAAACGCGGCAAGCTCCCGGACAGCACGCCATGAACGATAACGACAGCAGCCACCTAGGCCGGGCGGCTCTTTTGTAAATCCCCGACCGTGTTATTACTAATCATCCTCTTGCCACTACTGGCGGGTACTCTGCTGACCGGCTGGTCCGGGGCCCGCCCGTCAACCGACTATCGTGGCCGCACGGCCTGGCTGGCCGGCGCCGTCACCGCCGCCAGTCTGGCCCTGCTGCTGCTGCAGACGCCCGCCATCATGGGGGGCAGGGAGCTGTACGCGTTCACGCCCTGGGTGCCAGAGATCGGACTGAACCTGGGTTTTCGGCTGGACGGCCTGTCACTCCTGTTCGCGCTGCTGATCACCGGCATTGGCCTGCTGATCATCCTGTACGCGCATTTTTACCTGGGCAAAGACGATCCGGTCGGCAAGTTCTACAGCACCTTGATGCTGTTCATGGCGGCGATGCTGGGCATCGCGCTGTCGGACAACCTGCTGCTGCTGATCGTGTTCTGGGAACTGACCAGCCTCTCGTCCTTCCTGCTGATAGGCTACTGGCAGCACCGTGCGGACTCGCGCGCGGGCGCCCGCATGGCGCTGGCCGTCACGGGTGGCGGCGGCCTGGCGCTGCTCGGCGGCTTCGTGCTGCTGGGCCAGATAGCCGGTACTTATGAGCTGAGCCAGATGCTGGATCAGGGTGCGCGCATCCAGGCCGATGCGCGCTACCCGGCAGCGCTGCTGCTGATTCTGCTGGGCTGCTTCACCAAGAGCGCGCAGTTCCCGTTCCACTTCTGGCTGCCGCAAGCGATGGCGGCGCCGACGCCGGTGTCGGCCTACCTGCACTCGGCCACCATGGTCAAGGCCGGCATTTTTCTGCTCGCCAGCTTGAGCCCAGTGATCGGCGGCACCGACCTGTTCGCCGCCATCGTATCTACCACCGGGCTGGTGACGATGGCGTTTGCCGCCTTTATTGCAATCTTCAAACATGACCTCAAGGCGCTGCTGGCGTACTCGACCATCAGCCACCTCGGGCTGATGACCTTCCTGATCGGGCTGGGCTCTCCGCTGGCGGCCGTGGCGGCGCTGTTTCACCTCCTCAACCATGCCAGCTTCAAGGCGGCGCTGTTCATGATTGCCGGCATCGTCGACCATGAAACCGGTGCGCGCGACATGCGCCTGCTCGGCGGCCTGCGCCAGCTCATGCCCTGGACCGCCACGCTGGCCATGGTGGCGGCAGCGGCCATGGCCGGCGTGCCGCTGTTCAACGGTTTTCTGTCCAAGGAAATGTTCCTGACCGAGAGCGTGAGCTTCGCGCAGGCCGGTGGCTGGCGCTGGCTGGTGCCCGCCGTCGCGACACTCGCCGCGACGTTCAGCGTGGCCTACTCGGTACGCTTAGTTCACGACATTTTCTTCAACGGACCAGCGCGCGATCTACCGAATCCGCACCCCCACGAGCCGCCTATGGGTATGAAGGCGCCGGTGATCCTGCTGGCAGTGATTTGCGTTGCCGTCGGCCTGCTGCCGGCGCTGCTCCTCGGGCCCATGGTGCTGGTGGCCGCCACCGCCATGCTCGGCACCGCACCGCCAGAATTTCAGCTGGCGATCTGGCACGGCCTGAACCTGCCGCTGCTGCTCAGCGTGCTGGCGCTGGCCGGCGGCGCCGCGCTGTACTTCACGCTGGCACGCGGCGGCCGGCTGCACCGATTGAACTCCGAAAACTGGTTCGGCCTACTGACCGGGTTGACGCTGTTTACCCGCGGCACGGACCAGCTCTTCAAGATTGCCGGCCGCCTGACCGCCAAGCTGGAAACGGCTTCGCTGCAACGCTACATTGCCTGGATGCTGATGGCCATGGTGGCGGTGGTGGCTGCCTCCCTGCTGTCGGGTGAAGTGCCTGGCACCGGCTCACGCACCCTGCTGCCAGCGTCTCTGCCGGCGCTGGTGGTCTGGGGTCTGCTGCTGTTGGCCTGTGTCTGGCTGGCCCTGCGCCACCATCAGCGTTTCCAGTCGGTGGTGGTCATCGGTGTGGTCGGACTGGTGACCGCGCTTGCCTTTGTCAGCTTCTCGGCCCCCGACCTGGCGCTCACGCAACTGACCGTTGAAGTGGTTACTACCGTGCTGCTGCTCATGGGTCTGGCGCTGCTGCCCCGGCAATCACCGCACGAATCTTCCACCGGGCGCCGCACGCGCGATGCCGCGCTCGCACTGTGCGGCGGCACCGGCATCGCTTGGCTGGCCTGGGTCATGCTCACGCGCGACCACGATTCGATCGCCTGGTATTTCCTCAACCAGTCGGCCATCGCCGGCGGCGGAACCAACGTCGTCAACGTGATCCTGGTGGACTTCCGCGGCTACGACACCTTCGGTGAAATCACCGTGCTCGGTATTGCGGCCATTGGCGTGCTGGCCCTTATGGATGGCATGCGGACGCGCCGCCCGGCCAGCGACGGCGACGGCCTACCCTGGACCTTTGCCGCGCCGCCACTGATGCTGCGCGTGGCCGCCCGCGTGGTGCTGCCGCTGGCGCTGGTGGTGACGCTCTACATTTTCATGCGCGGTCACAACCAGCCCGGCGGCGGCTTCATTGCCGGGCTGATCACCGCCGTGGCGCTGGTGCTTCAATACATGGCCATGGGCCAGTCGCGCGCCGAGGCCCTGTTACGGGCCGAGGGCGGACGCCGTTTCGTACGCTGGATCGGCATCGGTCTGGGCATCGCCGGGCTCACGGGTGTCAGGGCCTTCGTCTTTGGCCAACCTTTCCTGACCAGCGCGCACGGCCATCCCTATCTGCCTTTGCTGGGCGGCATCCCACTGGCCAGCGCCGCACTGTTTGACCTCGGCGTGTACATCACCGTGGTCGGCTCGACGCTGCTGACGCTGTCCACCCTGGGTTCGGTGACGCGTGAATCGAGCCAGGCCACGCCACCTCAGCCCCAAAACGGAGTGCAACCATGAGTCTGGAGTTTCTGGTCGCCAGCGGCATAGGTACCGTCACCGCCACCGGCATTTACCTGATCCTGCGCGGACGCACCTGGCCGGTGGTACTGGGCCTTTCCTTGCTCGGCTATGCCGTCAACGTGTTTATCTTCGCAATGGGTCGCCTGTGGCAGGACGCTGCGCCCATTCTTTCAGCCACCGGGCGCGTCGCCGATCCGCTACCGCAGGCGCTGGTGCTGACCGCCATCGTGATCGGCTTCGCCACCACCGGCTTTGTGATTGAACTGGCGCTGCGCAGCCGGCACGAATCCGGCACCGACCATGTGGACGGGCACGAGCCCGGACATGGTTCCGGCAAGGCGCGGGATGACATGAGCGTCGCAGGACCGCTCCAAGACGCGAAGGCCCCCTCGGGGGGCAGCGTAGTACACGCAGTGGCAAGCGTGGGGGCACCTATCCCATGAGCGATCTACTGGACGCCATTTTTTCCACCCATCTGCCCGTGCTGCCGGTATTGCTGCCGCTGTTCACCGCAGTGGTCCTGCTGATCATGGGCGACGATGGCGGCGAGAGCAACCACGGCGGGCCGCTGCTGCAACGCAGGCGCCTGCTCAGCCTGATCTCCGTGGCGCTGGGCGCTGTGCTGGCCTGGCGCCTCATGACCGAGGCTGCCACCGGCACACTGACGGTGTACCCGCTGGGCGGCTGGCCTGCGCCCTTTGGCATCGTGTTGGTCATCGACCGCCTGAGCGCCATGATGCTGGCCCTGACCTGGACCATCGCGGTGCCGGTGCTCTGGTACGCCACGGGCGGCTGGGACACGCGCGGACGCCACTTTCACACCATGTTCCACTTCCTGCTCATGGGCGTATCGGGCGCCTTTGTGACGGGCGACCTGTTCAACCTGTTTGTGTTTTTTGAAGTGCTGCTGATTGCCTCCTATGTGCTGCTGGTCCACGGCCAGGGGCGCGAGCGTTTCAAGGCCGGCGTGCACTATGTGGTGCTCAACCTCGTGGCTTCGGCGCTGTTCCTGGTAGGCTTGGCCATCGTGTACGGCGTGACCGGCACCCTCAACATGGCGGATCTGGCGCTGCGCGTGGCGCAGCTCGGCCCCCAAGAAGCCACGCTGTTCAAGGCCGGCACCATGCTGCTGCTGCTGGTGTTCGGCCTCAAGGCGGCCATTGTGCCGCTCTACCTCTGGTTGCCCGGTACTTACGCGGCCGCCAGCGCACCCGTCGCAGCCATGTTTGCCATCATGACCAAGGTCGGCGTGTACAGCATCATCCGCGTGCATACCGGGATCCTTGGCGAAGGCGCGGGACACGCCGCGCTGGCCGCTGAACCATGGCTGCTGCCGGTGGCGTTGATCACGATGGCGCTCGGCGTCTTGGGCGCGCTGGCCGCGCACAGTTTGACACGCCTGGTGTCCTACCTTACCGTGGCGTCCGTCGGCACCATCCTGGCCGGCATCGGCCTGTTCACCCCGGCGGCCATGTCGGCGGCGCTTTATTACATGGTGCACAGCACGCTGGTAATTGCTGCGCTGTTCCTGCTGGTCGAGCTGGTGGCCTCCCAGCGCGGCGAAGCCGGCGACCTGCTGCAACCGGCCGCGCCGGTGGCGCAACCCGTGCTACTGGGCCTCATGACCCTGCTCGGTGCGGCGTCGGTCGTCGGTCTGCCGCCGCTACCCGGCTTTCTCGGCAAACTCATGATCCTTGAAAGCGCGGCACACACACCCGCCCACGCATGGGTCTGGACGTTGGTGCTGGTGGTCAGCTTCCTGACGATGATCGGGCTGGCGCGCGCAGGCTCCATCCTGTTCTGGAACGTGCTGCCAGCCGGCAAGCTGCCAGTGCGCCCAGGCGCCAGTTCGCGCCTGACGCTGGCGACGCTTGGCCTGCTGGCGCTCAGCCTGCTGCTTGCCGTGGCGGCGTCCCCGCTCAAGCGCTACACCGATGCCGCTGCGGTGCAACTGGCAGACCGCGCTGCTTACGCCAGGGCCGTGCTGGGCCCGCTCGGCGGCGCGGCGGCCACGACCACGCGGCCTTACCGCGGCGGCGAAGGCGAAGTGCGGCTGCCTGCCGCGGAAGGCCAGCGATGAAAAAAGTAGCGTGCATCGCTCACCCTTGGCTGTCTGTCCTGCTGGCAGCCAGCTGGTTGCTGCTGCAACACACACTGGCGCCCTTTCACCTGATCTCGGCGGCGCTGATCGGCCTGCTGGTGCCGCGCCTGCTGCATACCTTCCTGCCGGCGACAAGGCCGATTCGTGTCATGCCGGTCATGCGTTTGACGCTGCTCGTGCTGTGGGACATCGTGGTGTCCAACATCACGGTAGCGCGGCTGGTGCTCGGCCCGATGTCCCTGCCGCGGCCAGCCTGGGTAACCGTGCCGCTGGCGCTCAGCCACCCCACGGCAATTTCCCTGCTGGCGACCATCATCACCACCACGCCCGGTACGGTGTCTTGCACTATTGACGAGCAGCGGTGCGAGATTCTGGTTCATGCACTCGATTGCAGCGACCCGGCGCAAATGGCAGCCGACATCAAGGCGCGTTACGAAACCCCGCTGCTGGCGATCTTTGAACACCCGCCAGAACACACTGGAGAACGCCCATGAGTATCAATATCCTGGCCCTGTCTTTGGACATCGCCGTCGCTGCGGTGTCGCTGGCCATGGCGCTGTGCGCGTGGCGACTGGTGCGCGGACCCCACATGCCCGACCGCGTACTGGCCATCGACACGCTGTACATCAATGCGGTAGCGCTGGTGGTACTGCTGGGCATCCGCCTGCAAACACCCCTGCTGTTTGAAGCCGCCCTGATCATGGCGATGCTCGGTTTCGCCTCGACCGTGGCGTTGGCGCGCTACCTGACCCGTGGCGACGTGGTCGAATAAAAAGAATGAAAAGGAGGGCATGACCATGGAACTTCATCCTGTCGCTGAATGGCTGGCCGCAGCATGTTTGCTGGTGGCTGCTGTCTTCTCGCTGGTCGGCGCCATCGGGCTGGTGCGCCTGCCCGACTTCTTCATGCGCCTGCACGCCCCTACCAAGGCGTCAACGCTGGGCGTCGGCGGCGTCCTGCTGGCCAGCATGATCCTGGCTGCTGCCGAAGGCCGGGCCGGCTTCGCCGAACTGCTGATCACGCTGTTTGTCTTCGTCACCGCGCCGGTGTCGGCTAATTTGATGGCGCAGGCGGCGCTGCATCTGCGTTTGCCCAGCAAGGCCCCGGCGCCCAAGGACGCGGTGCCCGAGCGCAGCCCATCCTGAAGCCGGCGCGTGGGGCGGTCTCAAGAGGTGGTGCGCCCCACCATCTCTTCAGGCCGCACCCACTGGTCAAACTGATCCGCCGTCACGTGGCCCGAGGCAATCGCCGCATCACGCAGGCTGCAACCCTCCTTGTGCGCTTTTTTGGCAATGAAGGCCGCCCTGTCGTAACCGATGTGCGGATTCAGCGCTGTGACCAGCATCAGTGAGCGGTCCACCAGCTCCGCAATTCTCCCCCGGTTGGGTTCAATGCCTGCGGCGCAGTGATCGTTAAAGCTCAGCATGCCGTCGGCCAGCAGGCGAACGCTTTGCAGGAAGTTGTGGGCAATCATGGGCCGAAACACATTGAGTTCGAAATTGCCCGACGCCCCACCCATGTTGATGGCCACGTCGTTACCGAACACCTGGCAACACAGCATGGTCACCGCTTCGCTCTGCGTGGGATTGACCTTGCCCGGCATGATGGATGAGCCGGGTTCGTTTTCGGGAATTGACAGCTCACCAATGCCACTGCGCGGGCCGCTGGCCAGCCAGCGCACGTCGTTGGCGATTTTCATCATGCTGGCCGCCAGAGTCTTGAGCGCACCATGCGCATGGACCAGCGCGTCGCACGAGGCCAGGGCTTCGAACTTGTTGGGCGCTGTGACAAAAGGCAGGCCGGTCAGCCGTGCCAGTTCGGCCGCCGCCTGCTCGGCGTAGCCTGCCGGTGCGTTGAGCCCGGTGCCGACGGCGGTGCCGCCAAGCGCAAGTTCGCACAGATGCGGCAAGGCAGCACGGAGATGCTTGGCACCATGATCCAGCTGCGCCACGTAGCCTGAAAACTCCTGCCCCAGCGTCAGCGGTGTCGCATCCTGCAAATGGGTACGGCCGATCTTGACGATGCCATCAAAGTCAGCAGATTTTTTAGCCAGTGTGTTGCGCAGTTTTTCAATCGCCGGCAAAAGCTTGTGCGTGATGGCAGCCACCGCCGACACATGCATCGCCGTGGGAAACACATCATTCGACGACTGGCTGCGGTTCACATCATCATTCGGATGCACCAGCCTGGCCTCGCCGCGCTCACCGCCCAGCAACTCGCTGGCGCGATTGGCCAGCACCTCATTGAGGTTCATATTGGTCTGCGTGCCGGAGCCGGTTTGCCAGACCACCAGCGGGAATTCATCCGGGTGTTGGCCGGCGATCACTTCATCTGCCGCAGCCACGATGGCGTTGGTTTTTGCCTCGTCCTGCAGGCCCAGCGCGTGGTTGACCTTGCTTGACGCACGCTTGACCTGCGCCAGCGCGGTGATGATCTCAAGTGGCTGCTTTTCGCCGGAGATGTCGAAGTTCTGCAACGAGCGCTGGGTTTGGGCGCCCCAGAGTTTTCCCGCAGGAACCTCAATCGGCCCAAAGGTGTCAACCTCGGTGCGGTAACTGTTGGCTGTGCTCATGGATTTGACCTGGTCAAAATAGTGGCTGATTTTTCGAGCATAGCCCCAAAAACGTCCTACTAACATGACCACCATCAAACAAGCCGACCTGATTGAATCCGTAGCCGCCGCGTTGCAATACATCAGCTACTACCACCCAGCCGACTACATCGCCCACCTGGCGCGCGCTTATGAAGCAGAGCAAAGCCCTGCCGCCAAAGACGCGATTGCGCAAATTTTGACCAACAGCAAGATGAGCGCCACCGGCCAGCGCCCGATCTGCCAGGACACCGGCATCGTCAATGTGTTTCTGAAAATCGGCATGGACGTGCGCTGGGAATGCTTTACCGGCTCGGTTGACGATGCCGTCAACGAAGGCGTGCGCCGTGGCTACAACCACCCTGACAACACACTGCGTGCATCGATCGTCGCTGACCCTCAGTTCGACCGCAAGAACACCAAAGACAACACGCCTGCGGTGATATTTACCGAGTTGGTGCCCGGCAACACCTTTGAAGTAACCGTTGCTGCCAAAGGCGGCGGCAGCGAAAACAAAAGCAAGCTGGCCATGCTCAACCCCGGAGATTCGATTGTTGACTGGGTGCTTAAAACCGTGCCAACCATGGGCGCGGGCTGGTGCCCCCCCGGCATGTTGGGCATCGGCATTGGCGGCACAGCAGAAAAAGCCGTTCTGATGGCCAAGGAAAGCCTGATGGAAGACCTTGACATGTACCAGCTACAGGCCAAGGCAGCCAGCGCCAAGACCGGCGGCAAAGCACTGAGCAAGGTTGAAGCACTGCGGCTCGAGCTGTTCGAAAAAGTCAACGCACTCGGCATAGGCGCGCAAGGCCTGGGCGGCTTGACCACAGTGCTCGACATCAAGATCAAAATGTATCCGACCCATGCCGCAGGCAAGCCGGTGGCGATGATCCCCAATTGCGCCGCGACGCGCCACGCGCACTTCGTCATGGACGGCAGCGGCCCGGTGTATCTCACGCCGCCATCGCTAGATACCTGGCCCGACGTGAACTGGACGCCTGACTACGTCAAGAGCAAAAAGGTCAACCTTAATACACTCACAAAAGCAGAAGTCGCCAGCTGGAAGTCCGGCGAGACGCTACTGCTGAACGGCAAGATGCTGACCGGCCGCGATGCCGCGCACAAACGCATTGCCGACATGCTTCTCAAGGGCGAAAAGCTGCCGGTAGATTTCACCAACCGCGTGATTTATTACGTCGGCCCGGTCGATCCGGTCAAGGGCGAGGCGGTCGGCCCCGCCGGCCCGACCACCGCCACCCGCATGGACGGCTTTACCGAAATGATGCTGGCGCAAACCGGACTCATCAGCATGATAGGCAAGGCCGAGCGCGGCCCGGTGGCGATTGAAGCCATCAAGAAACACCAAAGCGCCTACCTGATGGCCGTAGGCGGCGCCGCCTACCTGGTCAGCAAAGCCATCAAGCACGCCCAAGTCGTCGGCTTTGCAGACCTCGGCATGGAAGCGATTTACGAGTTTGATGTAGTCGATATGCCGGTCACCGTGGCGGTCGATGCAGGCGGCACCAGCGCCCACATCACCGGGCCAGCGGAGTGGCAAAAGAAGATTGCCACGGGTGAGTTCAAGCGAATTCCGATCATAAGTCGTTGATTTAAATATATTTTGAAAGTGTAAGTGTATTGACGGCGAGCGACGGGTGAATTAACATGCAAACCGGTGATGAAGCCGAGCACCAGGTTAGGTATTTCCCAATATAAACAGGCTATGGAGACCAAAATGACTCAACGAAACGTAACGAAATCTGCGCATTGGCTACGCATGGCGGCGGCTTTTATGGCTTTGACATTCGCCGCAGTGGCGGGTGCTCAGAACATTTCCATCGCCACCGGCGGCACCGGCGGTGTCTATTATCCGATGGGTGGTGGCATGGCCGATGTCCTGTCCAAGCACGTGCCCGGGATGGCAGCCACCGCCGAAGTGACCGGCGGCTCGGTTGACAATCTCAAGCTGATAGGCAGCGGCAAGCCCTATATCGGGCTGACAATGGTCGACGTAACCCTGGACGCCTACAACGGCGAGGGCAAGTTCGCCGGCAACAAGGTCCCGGTGCGCACGCTGATGATCCTGTATCCGAACCGCATGCATCTGGTCACGGTGGAAGGACGCGGCATCAACAAGATCGGCGACCTGAAGGGCAAGCATATCGCTACCGGTTCGCCTGGCAGCGCCACCGAAGTGATGGCCTTTCGCGTGATCGAGGCAGCCGGCCTGGACAAGGATAAGGACATGAAGCGCGAGCGCCTGAGCGCGTCCGAATCGGTCAATGCGATGAAAGACAACAAGATCGATGCCTTCTTCTGGGTTGGCGGCCTGCCGACTGCGGCTGTCACCGACCTGGCCAATACGCCAGGCACCAAGATCAAAATGATCGACCACGCCGACCTGGTGCCGGCGATGAATAAGAAATACGGCAATCTTTACGTCGAGGACAGCATTCCTAAGGCCGTGTACAAAGGCATGGACGCCGACAACAAGCAGGCTACTGTCATGAACATTCTCGTCGCCAACGCCAGCATGGACGACAAGACCGCCTACAACATCGTCAAGACCATTTTCGACAAGCGCCAGGATCTGATCAACGTGCACAAGGAAGCGGCAAACTTCAAGCTCGAGAACCAGAAGGCTGCAGCCTCGCCGATCCCGTTCCACCCGGGCGCAATGAAGTACTTCGCCGAAAAGGGCGTCAAGCTCAACTAAGACCCGGGTTGACCCCTGGGCTTATCCCGACCCCGCCAGACGGCGGGGTTTTCCGTTTTAGCCGGGCGCACCGCCGCCCGACAGCAGAGGTGCCGAAGCCATGAGTGAGCAGACCAAACCGGGTGAGGGCATCGAGCCCGTCATCAGCGACGAAGCGCTAAAAAAAGCCGAAGAGTTCATCGAAGAGGAAGAGGGTGCAGCCAATAAACTGAGCGGTCGGCTGGCCGCCTTCATCACCTTCGCCGCGGTGGCGATGTCGGTGTTCCACCTATATACGGCCTATGGCATCGTCGCGACGCAGACGCTGCGCCCGGTGCACGTCGCCATGGTGCTGTTCCTCGGCTTCCTGGTGTTTCCGGTGGCGCAGCGCTACCGCCACCGCATCATGTGGTGGGACTGGTTCCTCGCCTTCCTGTCGGTCGCTGTAGCGGTGTACCTGATCCAGGGCGGCGACGACTTCACCGACCGCAACACCTCGCCCAACCACTGGGACATATTCTTCGGCGTCGCGTTGATCCTGATGGTGATGGAGGTGATGCGCCGCACCAACGGCTGGATCATGCCGATCATCACCAGCTGCTTCGTTCTCTACGCGCTGTTCGGCGCCTACCTGCCGCACCCGTGGACGCACAAGGGCTATGAAGTCGGCCGGCTGATCGGTCACATGTACATGACCCTGGAGGGGATCTACGGAGTGGCCGTGGACGTGTCTTCGTCCCTGATCATCCTGTTCACCATTTTCGGCGCCTTCTTGCAGTACTCGGGCGCGGGCAAGTTCTACATCGACTTCTCCTTCGCCGCCATGGGCGGCAAACCCACCGGCGCCGGACGCACGGTGGTGCTGGCCTCTTTCCTGCTCGGCGGACCTTCGGGCTCTGGCGTCGCCACCACAGTGACTCTGGGCGCGGTCGCCTATCCGATGCTGGCCAAGGTCGGCTATGAAAAGAACGCCGCCGGCGGCCTGCTGGCAGCGGCCGGATTGGGCGCGATCATCTCGCCACCGGTCATGGGTGCCGCAGCATTCCTGATCGCCGAGTTTCTCAAGATCTCCTATCTCGATGTGCTGCTGATGGCGGTTATCCCGACCATTCTGTTTTACCTCGCGCTGTTCCTGATGGTCGAAATCGACGCGCGCAAATACGGCATGGGCAATACCGTTTTCGAAAAAGTGGACTCGGTGTGGAACCTGACACGCCAGTACGGGTTCCACTTCCTGTCGCTGGTCTCTATCGTGGCCTTCATGATGCTGGGCTTCTCGCCGGTGCTATCGGTATTCTGGGCGACCGTGGTGGCCTTATTGACCAGTTTCCTGCGCTCGGATTGCGCGCTGATTCCCTATGACGTTTTCCGTGGCCGGGGGCCGATCGCGAAGCAACTCTGGGAATCAAACTTCATCAAGGCGCTGCAGGGCGGCTCGATCGGCGTGCTCAACGTCGCCGCCACCTGCGCCGGCGCCGGCATTATTGTCGGCGTCGTGACGCTGACCGGCCTCGGCCTCAAGTTCAGCTCGATCGTCATCGATCTGGCCGGCGGCTCGCTGCTGCTGACCGCGATGTACACTTCTCTGGTGGTCTGGATCGTTGGCCTGGCGGTCCCGGTGACGGCTTCCTACATCATCTGCGCGGTGATCGCAGCGCCGGCACTGATCAAGCTCGGCGTACCCGACTTTGCCGCGCACATGTTCATTTTCTACTACGCCGTGCTGTCCGAGGTATCGCCGCCCACCGCACTGTCGCCATTCGCTGCTGCGGCCATCACCGGAGGCGACCCGTACAAGACCACGATGCAGTCCTGGAAATACACCATTCCGGCATTCCTGGTTCCGTTCATGTTCGTGCTCGATCCAAGCGGTCAGGGCCTGCTGCTCATGGGTTCGACCCAGGCGCTTGCCACAGCGAACTGGTGGTCGATCGCTGAAGTCACCTTGACCGCCGCGCTAGGTGTCGCCGCTCTTGCGGCAGGCTTCCAGGGCTGGGCGCTCAGGCGCGCCACCATGATCGAGCGCCTGATGCTGATCGTCGCCGGTTTTGCGCTGGTTTATCCGAGCGTTATGACAGGCATGCTGGGCATTGGACTGATACTCGCCGCGCTTGCATCGCAGTACCTGCGGGGGCGCCGACTGCTTGCCTAGGAGCCTGTCGGACTTCAATTAGTCACTTGCGGCGCGTCAGTCGCTGTCGGCGTAACGCACTTCCAGGATTTCATAGTCCAGCGCTTCCTGGTAGGTCTTTGCATCATGGAGTGTCAGGTGCAGCAGGATTTTCGCGGCGTGGGCCTTGATGACGCGGTGCATCAAGGCGCCGACGATGATCATGGGAAGCCCCACCCACGGGTAACCTGACAGGCTCAGCGCCGTGCCGATGCCGAGGATGGGAATCGAGATACCCACGACAAACAGGCGATGCTTGACGTATTTTTGCGCCCGCTCCGGGTTCACGATCAAGCGGAAGCGGCCGGCAGGCAGGCCAGTGCGAAACTCCTGATATGGAACATAAACCGGAGAAGCACTGTCAGCGGACGTATCGGACTGGTTCATTTTTTCTCACTATTGCTGATCCAGGGTGCGCAGGCACTGCGCCATGCGTTTGCCCTGTCGTTTGACCTATCTTAACGATGCGATGCAGCAGCTACAGGGCACTTCTAGAAATTCAGATTTTCGGGATGAAGTGCAAGGCGGACGGAACGCAGCAACCGGAGCGTACTTCAGTACGTGAGGATTGCGAGTACCGCCCAACGACGCAATTCGCCCGACAAATGAATTTATAGAAGTGCCCTACACGACCGTCAGTTTGGCCACACTCAGCGCCAGCCATTTCACGCCGTGGCGCGTGAAATTGATCTGCGCCCTGGCGTCGTCGCCGCTACCCTCGAGCATCATGACCTTGCCTTCGCCAAACTTGTTATGAAACACGTTCATACCGCTTGTCAAGCCGTGTGCGGGCGCGTTGCGCTGCGCGGGCAGGGGTGGATTGGCAAACCGTTCGGGTTGGCCGGCTTTGGAGGCAAACACATTGCTGGCCCAGTCCTTACGGCCACCGCCTGAATGCACACCATCGCGCCAAGCACGGTTTTTAGGGTCAGAGCCCAAATTCGCCAAGCCTTCGGCTCGCCCCCAGGGTGCGGTGCGGTGCACCGCAGCGAAATTGGTGTCTGACCCCAATAATCGAGACGCAAGGCCCTGATTTTTCGGCGTGATCCACTTCAGCGCGCCTTCAGGCAGCTCGTCAAAAAATCGACTCTTGAGGTTGTAGCGGGTCTGGCCATGCAACATGCGGGTTTGGCAATAGCTGAGGTACAGGCGCTTGCGCGCGCGCGTGATGGCGACATACATCAGGCGGCGTTCTTCTTCGATGCCGCCAGCATCGGTCAGTGAATTTTCATGCGGGAAGATGCCGTCTTCAAGCCCGCTGATAAACACGCAATCAAACTCCAGCCCCTTGGACGAATGCACCGTCATCAGTTGCACGGCATCCTGCCCGGCCTTGGCCTGGTTGTCGCCAGCCTCCAGCGCGGCGTGCGTTAAAAATGCCACCAGTGGCGATAGCGTTTCACCAGTTTCGCTGTCTGGCGCGAGCATTTCGGCCAACTCGGGAAGTGGCTCATCAAGCAGCGGCTGCGCGCCATCAATGCCCTGGCTGGCTGGCGACTGCGCCAACTCGTCAATCGGCAGCGCTACCGCGTCGCGGCCAAACCCTTCCTGGCTGACAAACGATTCGGCGGCGTTGACCAGTTCGGCCAAATTTTCCAGCCGGTCCTGGCCTTCTTTTTCCAGCTTGTAATGTTCCTCAAGCCCACTGTGCTGCAAAACCAATTCAATGATGTCGCGTAGCGTCATACCTGCAGTTTGCTCGCGCAGCACATCAAGCTTGGCAACAAACTCGCCAAGCTTGGCGCCCGCCTTGCCCGGCACCGCACTCACGCCGTCATGCAGCGAACAACCCGAAGCGCGCGACACATCCTGCAACTGCTCGATGCTGCGCAGGCCGATGCCACGCGGTGGAAAGTTGACGGCGCGCATGAAGCTGGTGTCGTCATGCGGGTTCTCCAGCAGGCGCAAATACGCCAGTGCGTGCTTGATCTCGGCGCGCTCAAAAAAGCGCAGGCCACCATACACGCGGTAGGGCACGGCGGCATTGAACAGCGCGGTTTCCATGACGCGGCTTTGGGCGTTGCTGCGGTAGAGCAGCGCTATTTCTTTACGCTCCACGCCGTCACGCACGAGTTGCTTGACTTCGTCTACAAACCATTGCGCCTCGGCAAAATCACTGGCAGATTCGTACACCCGCACGGGCTCACCGGGCCCGGCCTCGGTGCGCAGGTTTTTGCCTAGGCGCTTGCTGTTGTGGCTGATCAGTTCGTTGGCCGAATCAAGAATGTTTCCGAAACTGCGGTAGTTGCGCTCCAGCTTGATCTGGTGGCTTACTTTGAACTCACGCACAAAGTCAGTCATGTTGCCGACGCGCGCGCCGCGAAAGGCGTAGATGCTCTGGTCGTCATCGCCCACCGCAATGACTGAGCCTCCCGGCATGACGTTTGGCATCGCGTTTGAAGCATCACTGCCCTGCCCGGCCAGCATCTTGATCCATGCGTATTGCAGCTTGTTGGTGTCCTGAAATTCGTCAATCAAAATATGCCGAAAGCGCCGCTGGTAGTGCTCGCGTTCCGGGGCGTTATCTCTCAGCAGCTCGTAGCTGCGCAGCATCAGCTCGCCAAAATCAACCACGCCTTCACGCTGGCACTGCTCTTCATAGAGCGCGTACAGCTCGACTTTTTTACGCTCATCATCGCCATGAATCAGCACGTCTTTGGCGCGCAAGCCGTCTTCTTTGTTGCCCGCAAAAAAGTACATCAGCTGCTTGGGCGGAAAGCGCTCGTCGTCAATATTGAACTGCTTGCACAGGCGCTTGATGGCTGAGAGCTGGTCTTGCGTGTCCAGAATTTGAAAGCTCTGCGGCAGGTTGGCCAGCTTGTAGTGGGCGCGCAAAAAGCGGTTGCACAGACCATGAAAAGTGCCTATCCACATGCCGCGCACATTGACAGGCAACATGCTTGATAGCCGCGTCATCATTTCCTTGGCGGCCTTGTTGGTAAACGTGACGGCTAAAATACCGCCCGGTGAAACCTGACCGGTTTGCAGTAACCAGGCGATGCGCGTCGTCAGCACACGGGTCTTGCCGGAGCCCGCACCCGCCAGTATCAGCGCGTGGGTGTTGGGCAGGGTTACTGCGGCCAGTTGCTCGGGATTAAGGCTATGAAGGAGAGGGGACGAGGATGCGACTTCTAAGAACATCACCCATTGTAGAAAGTCCTTTGGCATAGCGCCTAGAATCGGTCACCGGGCCCAAGCCATTGCGCCCGGTTTTTTGTTTCCGTGAGTTTTTGAAGGTCTTGGAAAATGGAAATTTTTGACTACGACAACATTCTGCTGCTGCCGCGAAAATGCCGCGTGGAGAGCCGCTCGGAGTGCGATGCCAGCGTGGAACTAGGCGGACGCACCTTTCGCATTCCGGTCGTGCCAGCCAACATGAAGACGGTCGTGAACGAGGACATCTGTACATGGATGGCGCAAAACGGCTACTTTTATGTGATGCACCGCTTCGATCTGGACAACCTGCAATTTGTGCGTGGCATGAAAGCGCGAGGTGTTTACGCATCCATCTCGCTAGGTGTCAAAAAAGCCGACTACGACACGGTTGACAAATTGGCCGCGGAAGGACTGATGCCGGAATACATCACGATTGACATTGCCCATGGCCATGCCGATACAGTGCAGAAAATGATTGCTTACCTGAAGCAGAAACTGTCCGCCTCATTTGTGATTGCAGGCAACGTTGGCACACCCGAGGCCGTGATTGACCTGGAGAACTGGGGCGCGGACGCAACCAAGGTTGGCATTGGCCCCGGCAAGGTTTGCATCACCAAAATGAAAACCGGTTTTGGGACCGGTGGCTGGCAACTGTCAGCACTGAAGTGGTGCGCGCGCGTGGCTACCAAACCCATCATTGCCGATGGCGGCATACGCGAGCACGGCGACATCGCCAAGTCCATACGCTTTGGCGCGACCATGGTGATGATTGGCTCCATGCTGGCTGGCCTTGAAGAAAGTCCCGGCAAGACCATCGAGGTGGATGGCGCGCTGTTCAAGGAATATTACGGCAGCGCATCAGACTTCAACAAGGGCGAGTACAAGCACGTCGAAGGCAAGCGCATTCTGGAGCCGGTCAAGGGCACGCTGGCAGACACCCTGCGCGAGATGGAAGAAGACATCCAAAGCGCCATCAGCTACGCGGGTGGTGAAAAGCTGATGGACATCCGTAAGGTCAACTACGTCATTCTGGGCGGCGACAATGCCGGCGAACACCTGCTGATGTAAAGGGCATTTCTAGAAATTCAGATTTTCGAGATGAAGTGCAAGGCGCCCGGAGCGCAGGAACCGGAACGTACTTCAGGTACGTGAGGATTTCGAGCACCGCGCAACGCCGCAATTCGCCCGAAAAATGAATTTATAGAAGTGCCCTAAACGCCTATGCAGTGGCTGTGATCAGCTGCAGCGCCAGCTGATGCAGGCGGTGGCCGGGCAACACCAGCGCCTCCAACACACTGAAGTGATTGAGCCCGGGCAGGGCTTCGCAAACCGGCACCACCGTGCGGCCCCAGGCCTGCCGAATCAGCGCGTTGTGGCGCAGGAACTCTGCGCTTTCGTCGGCACCGGCCACGCTGTAAAGCACGCCGCGCTTCGGTGTCGGCAGCCAGGCCGGGCTGGCCTGCGCCACCTGCGCGAGCGTCAGCCGCAATGAGTCTTTCAGAAACGAAATGTACATGATGGAGTCGAGTTCATACAGGCCGGAAATCGACAGCGCATTTTTCACCAGATCGGCCGGCAGGTCTTTGGCGTACGTCTGCCACTGGCAGGCCAGCAGCATCGCCGCCAGATGGCCGCCCGCCGAGTGCCCGATCACCGTGATGCGGCTCGGATCGCCGCCAAAACGCGCAATGTTGCGGT
>Ga0209491_10005335_pt1 | contig 18894 bp, 17 predicted proteins | sample BON02_FD_187213 | JGI IMG/M metagenome (GOLD analysis project Ga0209491, IMG submission 187213) | Freshwater microbial communities from Lake Bonney liftoff mats and glacier meltwater in Antarctica - BON-02 (SPAdes) (version 2) | ecosystem: Environmental > Aquatic > Freshwater > Ice > Glacier... | reverse complement strand
CTTAAAAGCCGGACTGTGGTTCCGGCGCGGTCGTTTGCTCATATATGCTCCTGTCATGCGGCCGCTCTGGCCGACGTTAGACAGAAAATCCACCTATCCCGCTGTGCAGTTTTGCCGAGCCACCTCTAAAGCTCGGTGTCGGGTGGCTAATGATGCCCCGGATCATTCTTATTGAAAAGTTCAGCTGCGGCGAGACCAAACCTGTGTGTAGAATGCTCATAGGAGCTCTGTGGCGCGCGCCAGGCGATGCTTGCTGCCCCGACATCGGTTTGGTTGGAACAGCGCTGAGCGAGCTTTGTGAGGTTGATTTAGACGCGGAACTATTTCCGCTTCTGGGCCGATTGCCGAACGTCTGCTTCGGGGAATTGAGGCGGGCTAAGCAGACGTTCCGCTAACGACCCACATGCAGACATCCCTAAGATCTAAATTTTATGTCCGCTTCGCGCCCCAATTCCGGCCATTCGACTTTATAAATATGATAGGCAAAAGCTGTCATAGATAAATTGGGGACAGATCGTCATTTACCTTTATGGATTGTCAAATCTTGGCTGCCTCCATGAACCAGAGTGACTTATCAATAACACGCGAAACTTCGGTGAAGTGGTCGAAAGCGTCCTGATCACCGAGCTCAGCGATTTCTTCTATAGGGCTCCTCACTTTGCCACCAAAATTTGCAAAAGCGGCGGAGGTGTCTTCGATATGATTAGCCTGTGCGCTCGCTTCGCCGGGGTATTACTTGCCCGCTTACTTGCCATGCGGCTCCATTAAACCACCACCAAAGTGAACACTGATGGTTTATCGACGCCCTCTGGCAGGAAACGCTATTGCATTACGATATCACTTGTATAATAATACCTTCTCATATGGAGGTTCACATGGTTTATATTTTAGGTGGGTGGCAGACCGATTTTGCTCAGAATTGGGACCGGCAAGGCGACGACATTGCCTCTGTATTTTCTGACACGCTCGACAAGGGTCTGACGCAAACGAAGCTTGACGTTGAAGATATCGAAACCGGCCATGTCGGTAATTTTGTAGCGGAGCTTTTTGCCGGACAGGGATTGCTCGGCGGTTTTTTCGGACAGGCGCATGCGGCGCTCGATGGCCTTCCCACAGCGCGGCACGAAGCAGCCTGTGCATCGGGCAGCGTCGCCATTCTTGCCGCCATGTCGGAAATCGAGGCCGGTCGTTATGATCTGGCCTGCGTCATGGGGCTGGAGCAGATGCGCAACGTGCCGGGGCGTGTCGCCGCCGATCATCTTGGCGCCGCCGCGTGGCGCGGGCAGGAATATCAGGATGCCGAATATGTCTGGCCGCGATCTTTCTCGGATCTCTCCGAGGAATATGACGAGCGCTATGGTCTGAAATATGAGCATCTGATGCGGATATCCGAGATCAACTTCGGCAACGCCAAGCGCAATCCCAACGCCCAGACCCGCGACTGGACCTTCACCGACAAGAGCTTCACCCTCGACGACGACGCCAATCCCGTCATCGAAGGCCGCACCCGCAAGATGGATTGCGGACAGGTTACCGACGGTGCCGCCGTGGTTTTTCTCGCGTCCGAAAAACGGGCACAGCGATATGCCGACGAGCACGGCGTTCCTCTGGGAAGCCTGCCGCGCATCTCCGGCTGGGGTCACCGTTCCGCGCCGATTTCCTATAAGCAGAAAATTCGCAACAGCGCCGACAGCCCCTATATTTTCCCGCAGGTCAAACGGGCGGTTGATGAAGCCCGCACCCGCGCCGGGGTCGATGGTATCGATGCCATCGACATGGTCGAAACCCACGATTGCTTCGCCACCACCGAATATATGGCGATCGACCATCTCGGGATCACCGAAGCTGGCGAATCATGGAAAGCGATCGAGGACGGCAGCATCGAAATGGGCGGGCGCATCCCGGTCAATCCGTCGGGCGGGCTCATTGGCCTGGGCCATCCGGTTGGCGCGACCGGCGTCCGCATGGTTCTCGATGCTGCCAATCAGGTCACCGAAAAAGCCGGCGATTGTCAGGTCGAAGGCGCGCGTCGCGCGCAGACGCTGAATATCGGCGGCTCCACGACCACCACCGTCAGCTTCATCGTCGAACGCGCAGCCGCATGATCGGCAGACGGGAGGTCATCATCATGGCAGCGGGAGCCGCGCTCACCGCCTGCTCAAAAAATACCATAGCATCTGGAGAAAGCGACATGTCGAGCCGATTTGAACAGTTTAAGACCGTAATCGAATCCTGGAAAAACAAGGATATCGACGCGGTAATCGACGCGATGAGCGATGATATTGTCTGGCATTATGCCGCCGCGATCGCACCACCGGTCAAGGGCAAGGAAGAAGCGCGCGCCTTTCTTGAACGCTTTGGCGCAGTGATCGGCGAAGTCAAATGGCGTATTTTCGAGACCGCCGAAACCGAAGACCGTCTGTTTGTCGAAGGCGTTGACGAATATATTACCAAAGACGGCGTTAGCGTTGCCGCGCCTTATGCCGGTGTCATCGAATATTCCGGCGACAAGATCAGCGGCTGGCGCGATTATGTTGATCGGGGCGTGATCGACCATATGAAGGCGGGCAATCCCTATCCCGAGCAGATAAAAGAACTCATTGCCCGGCCAGCCCGGTAGGCAAGATCCCAATGACCGATTTCCGAACCGCGCCGTTTCGCGACGCCGAGTTCATGCCCGTTGACCTGGACGTGGACCGGCAGGACGACGGGACAATCGTCTTCAAGTCGAAAATCCCGTTGCCGGAGCGGGAGACCAACGTCGCGCGCGCCTTTTTCCAGAGTATGGAAAAAAATGCCGGCACGATTGCTCTGGGGCAGCGCGGGGCGGATGGTGAATGGGAGACGATTGATTATATCACGCTGGGACAGCGGATTGCATCGCTTGCTGCGTGGCTGATCGAAAATGTGCCGACTGGACGCGCCGTCATGGTGCTGGCGGAAAATTCGATCGACTCCGCGATCGTCAAATTCGCCTGTTATGCGGCGCGGGTCATCCATACACCGGTTAGCCCCGCCTATGCGCTTGCCACCGATTATGCGCGTCTATTGCATGTCGCCAGAATGACCAATCCCGCCTGTGTTTTCGCTCCGGCAACAGCAGCCTTTGTCAAAGCAGCCGAGAGTGTTTTGGCCGATGATGTCGCGATACTGACGGATAATCGGGGCGCGTTTTCGCGCCCTGCTACCAGGCTGAACGAAATTTATGACATAGCCGCAACCGATGCGGTGCAAAAATCCATCGACCGGATCAATCCGGATGATGTCGCCAGCTATATGATGACATCCGGTTCCACCGGCCTGCCCAAGGTCGTGCAACTCAGCATGACCGCGCTGGCCGCCAACACCGCCCAGACGATTGCCGCGATCGGCAAGGCGGCGGGATGGGATGACGTCATGCTCGACTGGCTGCCATGGCATCATGCGGCGGGTGCCTCGGTCTTGCGCTCCTGCCTGGTCGAAGGCGGCACGCTCTACATCGACGCGGGAAAGCCGGCGCCCGGACTGTTCGACACATCGATCCGGAATTTGCGCGAAATCTCAGTCTGCTATTTCAACAATGTGCCGTCGGGCTATGCGATGCTGGTCGCGGCGATGGAAGACGATTGCGAATTGCGCGCCAGTTTCTTCAAGAAAATGCGCCTGATGCTCTATGGCGGCGCAGGCCTGCCACAGAATGTCTATGACCGACTGCAGGAAATGGCGGTTGCGGAAACCGGCCACCGGATCCATATGACGACCGGCTATGGTATGACCGAAACCGTCTCGGGTTGCCTGACTATCCATTACCCCACCCAGAAAGTCGGTATCGGCCTGCCCTGCCCCGACGTGACGGTGAAACTGGTGCCGACCGATGGCCGCTATGAAGTACGCTTGCGCGGCCGGAATCTGATGAACGGCTATCTCGACGAACCGGAGAAAAATGCAGCGGTTTTTGACGAACAGGGCTTCTATAAAACCGGTGATCTGGCGCGGTTGATCGATCCGGACAATCTCGAAGAAGGCCTGGCCTTTGCCGGTCGTCTGGCGGAAGAATTCAAACTGTCCAACGGCACATGGGTCTATGGCGGGGAATTGCGCGACAGCTTGCTGAAGGCGCTCGCCCCTGATGTAATGGAACTGGTGCTTTGCGACGCCAACCGTCCCTATCTGACGATGATGGCTTGGCCCAGCCCGAAGGCAGATGCCGACGCCGGACCGCGAATTGCGGAAAAGCTGCGGACGTTCAACGCCAACCGTAGCGGCAAGTCGGCGACCATCCAGCGCTTTGCCTTGCTCGCCACAGCGCCTGATCCGTCGGCGCAGGAAGTGTCCGACAAAGGCAGCATCAACCGCCGCGCCGTGATCGAAAACCGCGGGGATATTGTCGAGCAGCTTTATGCCGATTCACCGCCTGCTTCGATTTTTTGCGTCGACACCAGTAAATAAGGAACTCCGATGGATCTGGTTACTCTACTGGCGATAAACGCCGCCATATTGCTTACGCTGTTTTTTGTCCTCTGGCTGATCTTTCAGAAGACCCGCGACGTCACCCCGATTGATAGCGTCTGGGCACTGGGCATGGTCGCCCTGGCGATCAGCAGCTTCTTATTTGGCAGCGCGTCGGATGACCGCAAATATCTGTTGCTCGGCCTGTGCGCCGTCTGGGGACTTCGGCTGGGCGGCTATATGCTGTGGCGCTGGCGTGATCATGGACCGGACCGTCGCTACGAAGCGATGGTCGGCAAGGCCAAAACAAACAAAGGTTGGGGCTTTGGTCAGGCAACCGCGCGGCTGGTCATCGCCCCGCAGGCGCCGATGTTGTTCATTGTCTGCCTGCCGGTTCAGCTCGGGCAGGCCGGACCTCCGGTTGCGCTTGGTATGCTCGCCATGGTCGGCGCTGCGCTCGCCGTCGTCGGGATTATCTTTGAAACGGTCAGCGACTGGCAGCTAACGAAATTCAAGAAAAACCCGGACAATGCCGGGAAGGTCATGCAATATGGTCTGTGGCGTTACACACGCCATCCCAATTATTTTGGCGACGCCTGTGTCTGGTGGGGATTGTTCCTGATCGCAGCGGAAACGCCGGCAGGCATATGGTCCTTCTTCGGCCCCGCACTGCTCACCTGGACCTTGATGAAATGGTCCGGAGCTCCGACGGTAGAAAACCGGTTGCACAAGACGCGGGAAGGCTATGCCGATTATGTCCGACGCACATCGGGCTTCATCCCGATGCCGCCCAAAGCCAGCTGATCGCTATCCCCCGATAACCGCCAGCCGGGCTTTGGCGGCCAAGAATTCGCGTTCCAGTTTATCGGCAATCGCCGCGATATGCTCGCGCTCCTTGACCGCCTGGATACCCTGGCCAGCGGCCCAAAGATCCTTCCAGCGCGTGCCGACATCGTCGCCGCCATAATTGCGGGTGGCGGGCTTGGTCAGATCATCGAGATCATAGCCGTTGGCGATCAGCGAGGGGATCAACCAAGATGCCGAAGTGCCGGTGACACCGGCGCTGACGATCAGATCAGTGGCATCGCTATTCACCACCATGTCCTTATATTCGTCGACCGCCATGCTTTCCTCTGCGGCGAGAAAGCGTGTTCCCATATAGACAAGATCGGCACCGGTTGCGACCGCCCCGGCCACGCCCGCTCCATCGGATATTCCACCGCCGACGCAGACAATGCCATCGAAAAATTCCCGGATCGCGGAGATAAAGGCAAAGGGCGATAATTGCCCTGTATGTCCGCCAGCGCCGGAAGATACAGCGACTAGGCCATCCGCGCCTGCGGCAGCCGCCTTTTTGCCGAGAGCGATAGTCACAATATCGGCCAGCACGATGCCGCCATAATCATGTACGACCGAAATGGCGGGTGCCGGACTACCCAACGCGGTAATCACAATCGGCGGCTTGTGCTTGGCTACCAGCGCAAGATCGTCGGCCAAACGGCCATTGGTGCGATGGGTGACAAGGTTCGCCGCCCAGATACCGTCACTATCTTTGGTCTCGGCGACAATTTGCGTCATCCACTGATCAAGCTGCTGGGTCGTGCGGCAATTGGGTGTGGGAAAGGCGCCCACCAATCCGGCACGGGCCGAGGCGATCACCATGTCCGGTCCGGAGACCAGAAACATCGGGGCAACAACCACCGGCATGCGCAAGCGGGAAAGTAGCGGATTTGTCATGACAGTCTCTCCACAATCATCGCCGCGCCGACACCTTGCGCACCGGAGGCTACGACCAGTCCATATTTGCCATCTGATGCATCCAGAGCATCGAGCAAAGTGGATAATAATATCGCACCTGTTGCACCCATCGGATGGCCCTTGGCAATATGTCCGCCGCTGACGTTTACCTTGTCCATATCCGGCTGATAATTGCGGCGGAACAATGCGTAAGGCACGGCAAAAGCTTCCATGAATTCGATTCGGTCCATTTGGTCGAGAGACAGTCCAGCCTGATCCAGCACCTTGTCCATGGCAACAAATCCGGCGGTCAGCGATTGCCGAGTATCGCCCCCCGCTTCCGCAAATGCAACGACTCGAGCACGCGGATACCGGAACGATTCAGCGCCCCCTATGGCAGCCAGTCCTGCGCCATCGGTCATCGGCGGGGCATTGGCGACGGACATCCGGGGCGCCAGCGCCTCGCCGGTCAGGGCGTGAGCATATTCTTTGGCCAATCCACCAAAAGCAGGCGGCATTGAAGCGAGCTTTTCTCTAGTGGTCGCCCGTACGGCTTCGTCATGATCCAATCTTCCGATCGCAATACGGGAAGCCTGTAAAGCCCGATCCGCTTCCGCTGTCGCCGCCCGCGATTGTGACAAATAGCTGAGGTCATCCATTTCCTCGCGCGTGACATTCTGTTCCGCCGCCAGCAAATCAGCCGCCAGCGCGACCGGAATATAGCGATCCGCCGGTTCAAAGGTCTGGTCGCTATAATAATCCGCCTGATCGGCCATGAATCGCACCCGCGACAACATTTCCACGCCGCCCGCCAAGGCGAGCTCGCTCTGCTCGGCCGACACCGCGGCAACCGCCTGTCCAATCGCCGTCAATCCGGAGGCGCAGAAATTGTTGATGGTATGCGCGCTGCTGATTTTTGGCAGATCAGAGGCAATTTTTGTGACGAGCGCGATATGGCCGCCCTGCGCGCCGACCTGCCCGACACATCCCAGGGTCAGCCTGTCGACATCAGACCGCTTGATCGCGCCGCGCTGCTCCACCGCATCGATCAGCGCACCGACCAGACCATGCGGAGTCTGTGCTGCCAGTCCGCCGTCTGGCCGCGCCTTTCCGCGCACTGAGCGAACACAGTCGCCGATATAGATATCCATGATCAAACTTTCTGTCGCTGCAAGGAAATCGAGGGCGGCTGAAAAGCAAACAGCCCGGCCGGCGCAGCGATGACTTGGGGGATAGCGTTGATCGCAACCGCGCAGACCGCATCTGTCAGCGCGCGCGACGGCGGTTTTGATGGGTCAGACTCGGAGATGTCGAGGGTCATTTTGATATCGGGGCGACCCTTGATATTCATGATCCAATGGCCTTGCCGGTCGCTGTCATGCAGATTGCGATCCGCCGTCCAGATGATCGACAACAGCAAGTCCGTGCCATTTTCCAGGTGCGCGGTCCAGCGCCACTCGGTTGCGGCGACCGTTCCCTTGGCAATAGTGCCAGCCACCACCGCGATATCGCGCGGCGCGATGGTCAATTGATGGTCCGGTTCGATCGCCGATATTTTGCTGCCCAGATGATTGGCACAGAAATATAGGACTTCGGAGAATAGCGCCCCATAGAGATCGCTGAGCGGGCCTTGGCGAATATCCTTTTCCTTGGGATCGGAGCCCAGCCCCATCAGGCCGAAGACAAATTCCGGACTGGCCATCGCCGAGGCATCGACCGTTTCGAAAATCTCGACCCGGTCCATATCCACCGACATAGCACTGGCCGCCATCACCAGCCGTTCCGCGACCATCCCGGGATTGACCCCCACTCCGGCCAGCGTCGCATTGCCTTTGATCGCCGCTGCGCGTAGCGGCCCTGCATAGCTTTCCCCTTGCGCGTCGGGCCAATGAAAGCCGGCGGTGGAGATAACATTCTTGCCCGATTCCAATAAGCGAATGACATCGGGTACCAGCGCGTCATAAGGCAATGTGATCCGCGGCATGTGGATCACGACGTCCGCATCGGACTTGATAATCTCGTCGATATTGTCGGTCGCGACGACGCCGGTGGGGGGGCGCTTGGCAATCTCGCCGACGTCCATCCCTCGCTTTTTCCCGGAATAAACCAGCGTCCCGACGAGATTCATATCAACGTGGTCAATGACCATCCGCATCGCGGTGCGGCCCATTGACCCGCTTGCCCATTGAATGACCCGGATCGTTTTGCCTAAATTCATATATTCTCTTCCCGGAAAAGTTGCACTTGCCTGTTAGTATCTTTATGCAAGCTTATAGTGTCCTCGTCAATTGGACAGTGAAACCAATTTTGAGAATGGGAGAAGGTCGCGATGTTTCTGACACCGGACAGCCAAACGGAAGACTATCGCGCCAAGGGCTGGTGGGGCACCAGAACGGTCGATGATATGCTGCAGGGCGCGGTGTCAGCCCGTCCAGCGAGCATCGCTCTGGTTGATCCTCTCAACCGGGAAGCGCTAGACGGTGTCGCGCCTCGCTCGCTCAGCTGGGCTGATCTGGGGCAGGAAGTCGAAAAGACTGCCGCCGCGCTGCTTGCAAGAGGCCTGCAAAAAGATGACCGGTTGGTTGTGCAATTGCCGAACACGGTCGATGCGGTGATAATATTCCTCGCCGCCGCACGGATCGGCCTGATCGTCAGTCCGATGGTGATGCAATATCGCGAGCATGAAATCAACTACATTATCGAGAAAATCGAACCGGCAGCTTTCGTGACTATCGCGCAATTTGGCGGCTTTGATCATGATAAGCTGGGCCATAACCTCACCGAGGGAATCGCGGATATTCAGTTGATCACCTTAAATGACACCAGTGAAACGGCGCTTGATCTGGCCTCTGCCGACCTCGAAACCGTCCAGGACTATCGCGAGAACAATCCACTTGATGCAGCCGAAATCCTGACCATTTGCTGGACGTCGGGGACAGAATCACGCCCTAAAGGCGTACCGCGCAACCATTGCCACTGGGTGCTCAATGCCGATGTTATCGTTGATGCCGCCGGAATGATCGAGAGCGACATATTGCTCAACCCGTTCCCGCTGGTCAATATTGGTTCGATTGGCGGACTGGTACTGCCGTGGCTGCAATTGCAAACCAAGCTGGTTTTGCATCATCCATTCGATATCGGTATTTTTCTCAACCAGATTGCGGCCGAGAAAGTCAGTTATACGATCGCACCGCCCGCCGTCCTCGGCGCTTTACTCAAAAACCCCGAGCTTCTGGAGACATTTGATATCGGATCGCTCCGCGCGGTCGGGTCGGGCTCCGCGCCGCTGTCCCCGTGGCTGATCGAAACGTGGAAAAACATCCATGATATCGAGATCACCAATATCTTCGGATCGAACGAAGGCTCGTCGCTATTTTCCAGTCCGGGATTTGTCCCCGACCCCAGCGAGCGGGCACGATTTTTCCCGCGTCTTGGCGCCAAAGGCGTCGACTGGCCAGGGCGGGTGGCGGAAGTCATGCAGACCCGTTTGGTCGACCCCGCCACAGGCGCAGAAATCACCGAAGCGGGACAGGTTGGCGAGATGCGCCTTGCCGGCGGAACTATATTTAGTGGCTATTGGCGTTCACCCGAACTCAATGACGCTGCCTTTGACGAGGACGGATATTTCGCGACCGGTGATCTGTTCGAAATAGCGGGAGATGGTGCGCTGTCCCGCTATTACCGGTTCGTCGGCCGCTCCAAGGAGATCATCGTGCGCGGCGGGGTCAATATTTCGCCGGCCGAGCTGGATGACCTGATTGTCGGCCACCCCCAGATTCGCGAGGCGGCGACCGTCGGCATTGCCGATGACAAGCTCGGCGAACGGGTTGCCGTGGCGGTGGCCCCCAATGCAGGAGAAGACATCAGCCTGTCTGACCTGACGGCTTGGCTGGGCGAGCAGCATATAGCGATCTTCAAACATCCCGAAATGCTGGTGACGGTCGATCAGTTGCCCCGCAATGCGATGAACAAGGTCATGCGCGACGTATTGCGCGAAATTGTCATCGCAAAGCTGGGCTAATGGTTAGAGTCAGGTCCTGACCCTAGAGCTTGTCGCGCGACACCCAGGTCGAGTGGGTTCCGCTGCAGATTTTGTGCGGCAATTTGATCCGGCATACCGGGCCGGCATCAAATTTTTTCGCATCGATCAAGATGCACTCTGACGTGCCTGTGTTCTCGTCGATGACGAAGCTGACCAGATAACCGTCATCCTCCGACTGCGGATTAATCCGCGGCGCGAAGGGTGCTTCCGAGGCATAGCGCCCCTCTTCCAGAGTGATTTGCTGGCTTTCACCAGTTTCCAGATCATGTTTGATGAAGCCACAAAACAGGAACCAGCCCGGCTTGGCGACCGACGAATAGATATAGCGATGTTTGCGGCCCGAATATTGCTGGTTGATCATGCCAAATTCGACAATCCGGTCATCCAGCTGCTCCTCCTTGGTCGTGCCGTCCTTCAGATTGAACCGCCAACGGTGAAGCCGCGATTTCAAACTATACTGGTCAAGATAGGCCATCAGGTGCCCGTGTTCACCGGCTTCGGCAATCGGCGCGGGCGCAGGGTCTTCCTGAAAATAGCCATCCATGATGACTTCATCACCCTCTTCATAGGCGTTGAGCCAGTGCAGCACATAGGTCGGTGCAGCCTCGAACCAGCGGATTTCCGAGGAATCTCCATGGCGGGGGATCAGGGCAAAGCGCGAAGGCATGCCTTCATGAAAGCGCACTGCGTGAATGTCGCGTTTCAGCAATTCTTCGTCCCAGAAGACTGGCAGATCATTCAATATCGACCAATTTTCACTGAACGTCATATCATGGGGCAAGCGTGGTCCGGGTAATTCAATCGGCACATAGTGCGCCAGCTTATGATCCTTATCAACGACACCATAATGCATGTAGGGCGCGAATTTCGAATAGTTGAAAAACATCATTTCGCCGTTATTTTCATCGACGCGCGGATGCGCGGAAATCCCGTCGATAGGAACCCAGGGGGCCAGTCCTTCGGGTTCCAGGGTCACCGGATCGAGCACATAGCCTTCACCGCATTGATAGAATGTCGAAATCGCCTTGCCGGCATGGACCACGATATCGGTGCTGGAACTGTCTTTCAGCGATCCGTGCGCGCCGAATCCGGGCCGTATCGAAGTGCCTGGACCATCCATCAATCCACCCCATAACGACTGTTCCGCTGTCTGCTCGGCTTCAAAGCAACGGGTCCTGACAAACCGGTTACGATAGCTTGCCTTGCCGTCTTGAAAACTAATCTGATGGATCATCCCGTCGCCATCAAAGGGATGATGACGCCCCAGTGGCTGGTGGACCTGATTCTCGGTATTTCGCAAATATAGCCCATCGATATCGTCGGGAATGACGCCTTCGATAACCTCCAGATCGATTGCATCGACCTCCTCCATCAACGGCGTCCAGGCGCCGGTGAGATAGGGGTGGTTGCTGGGTTGCAAAGTCGATTTAATCGGAGGCAACTTGTCTACTTTCATCATCATTCCCGTTCATCACATTTATGTTTTTGGCAGCGATAATAGCGCAATTGTTCGACATTGACTGAACTGAGTATTTTGCTTGACTCGATCAACCGAATATCGCACGCATCACTTTTATAACAATACCTACTGGAGGATTTGATGAAGTTTCGCAAGATATTTTTGCCGGTTTTGATTGGATTGTCACCACTGGTCGTGTCGCCCGCCATCGCTGCGGACGCCAAGGCTCCAGCAGCTACCCATGAAGAGATAGACGAGGATCAAACCACCATGCAACAGGACCCCAAAATCGCCGTCGTACAGGAAATGATTACCGCCTGGAACGAGCGGCAATGGAGTAAGATAGGCGATTTGTTCACCGAAGACGGGGTGCTTCATTCAATGATGCTCGATCCGATTGTCGGACGTGAAGCGATTCGTGCGCGTATCATCGGGCTCGGAGAAGGCATTGAGGAAATCACCCTGCATATCCACAATATTGGTCGCATCGGCGATGTCGTTGTGATCGAACGGACCGACGAGTTCACCTACAAGGGCCACAAGGGCAAAGTTCCGGTTGTAGGCGTCTTGGAAGTAGAAGGCGACAAAGTAAGCGTGTGGCGGGAATATTATGATCGTGCCGAACTGATCGAAGCACTGGGGTTGACCGCCGATTTTGATCCGGCCGCGTGAGTGACGCAGAGCAGCTCGCTCCCATTGCGACGATAGCGACTGGTACCGCCGGGATAGGTGAGGAAGAAGCTCCCTATCCCGGCGCGGTTCTGTCCTGGGGTATCGTTGCGGCGCTTTTCGTAGCCTATATTTTCTCGTTTATCGATCGGATGCTGATCGGTCTTCTGGTCGAGCCGATCAAGAAAGACTTGCTGCTAACAGACACCCAGATCAGCCTGTTGCAAGGCCTTGCCTTCGCATTATTCTATACTGTCGCCGGCATACCGATCGGTCGCTGGATTGACCGCGCGCCGAGGATGCGGGTCGTCGCTATTGGCATCACAATATGGAGCGGCATGACTGCCCTGTGCGCTACCGTCACCAATTTCTCGCAATTTTTCCTGGCCCGCATGGGCGTCGGCGTTGGCGAGGCAGTCCTCTCACCGGCCGCCTATTCCATTATCTCGGACAGCTTCCCAAAGAACCGCCTCGGCCTCGCCATGGGTGTCTATGGTCTGGGCTCGGCGATCGGCGCCGGCATGGCCTTTATGATTGGCGCGGTGGTCATTGCCGCAGTCGCCAACGCGGAAACGATTACGGTTCCGCTGCTCGGTGTCATCAAGGGTTGGCAAGTCGCGTTTCTTGTGGCCGGCTTGCCCGGCGTGCTTATCGCCGTCACCTTCCTGCTGCTGCCCGAACCTGTACGACGCATCACCAGAGGGGAAGAGCATCTGACCGGCCAGGTGCCGATGTCAGCGGTCACCGATCATCTGAAAGAGAATGGAGTCTTTTTCTGGAGCATTTTTCTTGCCGTTGGCATGGTCAATCTCTCCGTTCTCGGTTCGATATCCTGGTTACCGGTGATGATGGTACGCTCCTTCGGGATGGAGCTTGCGAACGCTGGCTGGCTGTCGGGTTCACTGCTGATCATCGGCGGCCTGCTTGGCATGGTTGGTGGCGGCGCCCTAATGGATCGACTGGGCGGCGGATCACCCCAATCCCGCCTCAGATTCTGTGCGTGGGCAACGGTGGTTGGCATATTCGGGGCGGTTTCTTTTCCATTGCTCGAAAATACGATCCTGATGTCTATCGCATTTGTGCTGTTCTTTACCGCTGCTGCAGTAGCGGTTGGCGCTGCGCCATCGGTCATCCAGCAACTGGCACCGAATAGAATGCGCGCGACCATTTCTGCTGCCTATGTTTTTGTAATCAACATCATCGGGCTGGGTGCGGGACCGACACTCACAGCGGTAATCGGTGACAATTTCTTCCCGTTCGAATCAGGCATCAGATATGCCATCGCGATCGTTGCGCCGTTCGGTTATGTCGTCGGTGCCATATTGTTCTTTATCGCGGCCAAGCATGTTAAGTCACATAAAAGCTAAACCATAGCGCCTGCGCGAATAGGGAGACACAGATCGATGAGTCTGCATGGACAAGCGACCATCATTGCGCCTATAACAAATTATGGAAAAGAAACTTATCCGGTCCTGTTCGATATGGCGCGCCCTGGAGGTGGTTGGCGACGTACCTATTCTTCTGATTTTGGAAGTCAGTTGGCTGGGCGGAAAACGATTTGACGAATTTCGGCGCCGTACAGGTCTGCTAAAAGCGCTTCTTTCCGATCGTCTCAGTCGACTGGTCAAGGCTGGCTTGATGGAAAAGAAACTCTATTGCGAAAGCCCGCCACGCTACGAATATCTCATGACCCAAAAGGGCCGGGATCTTTATTGGACCTCACTGATGCTGCTCCGCTGGGAAAAGAAGTGGCAGGTCAAGGACAAGATCAACGTCGAATTGACACACCGGACCTGCGGCAAAATGTTCGATCCCATTCCGGCTTGCGGCTATTGCAGTGAAGAAATCAATCCGACTCGCGTGGAGTGGCGCGAGGGGCCAGGCCTTGGCTGGATGAAACCGTTATACAGCCGGCGCCGGAAAACCCGGGAAAGCACAGGCGATACAACATCCCTGATGGATCAGGCGGCCCAGATCATGGGCGACCGTTGGGGCAGCCTGATCATGCGCTCCATCTATACAGATGTGAACCGTTTTGACGATATTCGAGCCGATACAGCAATCGCCACAAATATATTATCCGAACGCCTGACCTGGCTCACCGATATCGGGATGATACGACAGCGGCAATATAACAGCAATCCGCCGCGTTATGAATATCGCCTGCGTCGCAAGGGGGTGGATTATTACCACGCTCTGCTGATGCTGATGCAATGGGGTGACAAATATTTCGTGGCACCCGAAGGCCCGCCATTGTTGCTGACCCACAAAGAATGCGGTCACGATCTCAACCCGCAAGTTGTCTGTTCGGAATGCAGGGAACCGATATCTTTTCATGATGTCAGTTACCGGATCATTGAGCGCCGTCCGATGTCGGAAGATGATTCAAACACGGCGCCGTTATCCGAAGCGGCCCTGTAAAAACCCATCAAAAATCCAAATATAAACTTTCATTAGCATACCTTCTCGGCTAATCCGGTAAAAATGCCGGAGAGGGTCTATGGAAAAGCAGCGTGCAGCGTTGGTAACAGGAGCAGGCAAAGGGCTGGGTGCGGCCTTTGCTCGTGGTCTGGCGGCTGATGGCTGTGCGGTAATGGTCAATAACCGCAGCCATGACGGACAACCCAGTTCCGCCAAACATGTCTCTGATACACTGATTGCAGAAGGCTTTACCGCCAGCCATGATGACCATGCGGTCGACGGCGAGGGCGCGGCCGACGCCATCATCGGCCATGCGATCGAAACATCGGGCGGGCTGGATGTCCTCGTCCTGAACGCCGGGATCACGGGGCCTGCGGCAAAAGTCGGTGCGTTGACAGACGCGGATATTCGCGCGGTGATGGAGATCAACTTTCACGCCAACACCGCGCTGATCGACGCCGCCCTGCCCTATTTAATGGCTTCCGCCGCCGGTCGTATCTTGTTCATAGCCTCTTCCGCAGGCCTCTATGGCGTGCGGGGCCGCGCTTCCTATGCAGCATCAAAGGGTGCATTGATCGCTTATGCCCGAACACTCGCCGATGAATTGGCACGGTCTTCGGTACGGGTTAATATTCTGGCCCCTTATGCCGCGACCAATATGACCGCCGGACAAGGAGAAACACTCAACCAGTCGCTCCACCCTGACAACGCGGCGGCAGCGGCCGTCTGGCTTACCCGTCCGGTATGCCAGCGCACAGGCGAGATTTGGCTTGCAGGCGCTGATTATTTTGGCCGTGCGGCGGCCATGGAAAGCTTGGGTGGTGGGACCCCCGGTGCCACGGCTGACTGGTTTGGCGAGAATGTCGAGCAACTATCAGCAATGGAAAATGGCCGGGAGCATTCCGGAGCCGAGGCGGCCTTCGCCGATTTTTTCCAACGCGCGCAAAATATTCCAACAGAATAAGAGGAGAGACATCAGAATGGCACGGCCAAAATCCATAGAAGAATTATTTGACCGCGAGGAGATTTACGACATATTGGTCAACTATGCCCGCGGAGCCGATCGCGGTGATGCGGAGCTCATTGCTGCGGCCTATCACGACGACGCGATAGAGGATCATGGTGGGACCTTTCATGGACCAGCGAGCGAATATGTGGCGATGATCCGTAAAATTTTACCGACCGCGCCGCGCATGTCGCACATCGTTACCAACATCAATATCGAGCTCGACGGTGACAAAGCCTATACCGAATGCTATTTTTTGACCTTCTCTCGCCGGGATCAGGTCGAAAATCCTTATGACAGCCTGACTATGGCCCGGGTCATTGACCGGTTTGAACGGCGGAACGGCGCATGGAAGATCGCACACCGCCGCCTCGCATGGGACTGGAACCACGAAATGCCGCTGCTGGAAAGCTGGGGTCGTGGCGGAATCGCACCCGACCCGTCTAAACTGACCAGAGGCGCAAAAAAACCCGATGATATTTTATATGGCGATTGGCTGCGCGGAAGCGGCCCAGTGGTCTAAAAAGGAGAATAGAAATGAAAATTAATGGATGTACAGCACTGGTCACCGGCGGCAATCGCGGCATTGGCCAAGGATTTGTTGAAGAGCTGCTCGATGCCGGAGCCAAGCGAATCTATATCGCGGCTCGCAAATTGGCAGATGCCGAATTATTGGCGCAGACGGCACCAGATCGACTGGTTGCGATCGAACTGGACGTCACCAACGCCGAGCAGATCGCAAGAGCCGCGGAACAATGCACCGACCTCGATTTGTTGGTCAACAATGCTGGCGCCTTTAACAATGTCACCTTGATGGGCGCGGACGACATGACCGCGATGCGGCAGGAGATTGAAACCAACTATATCGGTGTGGTCGCGATGTGCCGTGCTTTCGCACCGATATTGAAGGCCAATGGCGGCGGCGCGATCGTTAACGTTTTGTCCGCTGGTGCGATTATCGCGGTTCCCAATATGGGCGGATATAGCCCCTCTAAATTTGCTTCCCTCGCGGCGTCCGACTGCATTCGCGCCGAACTAGAACCACAGGGCACCCAGGTTTCCGCGCTGATTGTCGGTTCGGTCGACACCCGCATGGCCTCGCATGTCACATGGCAGGAGAAAAGCTCTCCCCGGACGATCGGCAAGGCGGGCATCATGGCCGTGGAGCATAGAATAGACGAGCATGACACAGATCCCCATTCGGTATCGGTGCGCGCCTTTCTAGCCCGCGACCCCCATACGATCAAACGCTCGATGACCGACGCATTACATAAAGGACGCCGCTGATGTACAAGAATACAATCGAAACCGTCATCGCCAAACAGGATATTCAGGACGCTATTGCTCGTTATGCACGCGGCGTCGATCGTGCCGATGGCGAACTGCTTCATAGCTGCTACTGGGACGAAGCCGTTGAAGAGCATGGCAGTAACTATGCTGGCCCTGCCCGCGCTTATGTTGACGGAGCGATACAGCGTCTTCAGGGCACAATGCCGATGATGCATCACATTGGCAGTATTCACATAGCTTTTGAAGGTGACGACCATGCATTCGTCGAAACATACTTGCTTACCTTTGCACGTTTCGAAAAAGACGGCGAACCTTGGGATACCCTGACCGGCGGCCGTGTGTTTGATAAGTTCGAACAGCGCGATGGCGAGTGGCGGATCATTCATCGGAAAATTGCTTTCGATTGGAACCGCGATGCACCAATGGCCGAAAGCTGGTGTGTAGGCCTGTTCAATCCCGACGACCCTCGCATGATCATGGGACGCAAAGATCATAGCGATCTTACTTACACGCGGTTCTGATATTCAGGAAATCACAAATCCCGACTACGCAGCGAAGCTGCCAACTGGGGTGCACGCCGATGCACCCCTTTTTTTTGCATGAACGCAGAGAGCGCACGTTGGTCGGTTGCATGGACTCGACTGTAAAAGTGAAGACATTATCCGATACACAAAAATAGGGTCCGGAATTTGCATTCCGGACCCTGGAGGCCTCAAGATATCCGCTCTTCAACGGGAGATGTCAAAAGCGGCAGCCTCATCTGAGTTGAAGTTGTTATCTGAATTTAGAACTTCAAGGAAACTTCCGCACCATAAGTTCGCGGTGCGCCGAGGCGAGAAATTTCATCGCCAAAAAATGCTATGATATTGACGCGATAAAACTCTTTGGTCAGGTTCCGACCCCAAAGGGAGAACGTCAGATCGCCGTCGTTCGGCGTAATCGAAACCCGCGCATCCAAGGTACCATAGGGTTTTTCGAAGTTGACGTTATCGGGCGCCCAAAACATTTTCGCCTGATGCGAATAGTTTATGTGAGCGCGAAAGCCATCCTGCCAACCACCTAGGTCAGTCACGAAGTCACCTGCGATATTCCACTGATTCTTGGGTGTCCGTTGTAAAAAATTACCGGATGTGTCGCGTCCCAGTGAGTCAACGAATCGCACATATTCGGTATCAAGGAACGTTGCGCCGCCCGAGAGCGTGAAGCCATCAAATAATATGGCTTCGGCTTCGATTTCGACACCCTTAATGTTTGCATCTGCGGCATTGTCGGTAATATTGCAGAGACAATCCTGATTGGTTTGAGTGACCTGCAAGTTCTTATACTTCATATAAAACGCCGCTAGGTTTAACCTGACGCGCCGATCAAAAAACTCAAATTTTCCGCCAATTTCGTAGTTATTTACAGTTTCCGGGTCGTATCCGGCTCGCGCGGCGGCGGCATTGGCAGGATCATCCTCAAAACCTCCGCCCTTATATCCCTTAGAGAAGGTGGCATACATCAATATGTCATCGTTAGGCGCAAATTCGAGGGTAGCCTGAGGCGTCACTTCGCTCCAGGTGTTGCCGTAACTTGTCGTGAAACTGCCACCTTCTCTGAAGGTCGATGACAAAGGCGTTAACCCATCTTATTCACGAGCGTGGTAATTCGGGGCTAACAGGCATGGCATAACTGGCTGAAATTGGGTAATGAATGGGCGTTAAAAAACCATATTACCCTCGGACAGAAAGTGCCACACCCGTCATGGCCGATCCTATCGATACACGGTTCGCATTTACAGCCATTTGTCGCAAAAAGGTGAGCGCTGCCTTTGATGGCGGGCGGCTCTCGTCGGACGGTGGC
>Ga0209491_10005334_pt1 | contig 18894 bp, 19 predicted proteins | sample BON02_FD_187213 | JGI IMG/M metagenome (GOLD analysis project Ga0209491, IMG submission 187213) | Freshwater microbial communities from Lake Bonney liftoff mats and glacier meltwater in Antarctica - BON-02 (SPAdes) (version 2) | ecosystem: Environmental > Aquatic > Freshwater > Ice > Glacier... | reverse complement strand
AGGGCCCGGTGGAACGTGCGTGGATCTTGTCATCCACAAGATGGTGCAGCTTGAGCATGTATTTCACGCCGACCGTGACCGGACGGGTGAATTGCTCGCCAGTGCGCCCGTCGAACAGGATCGATTGACCCGAGGTGCTGAACCCGGCGCGGATGAGCATGTCATTCACGTCGGCCTCTTTCGCCCCGTCAAAGACCGGAGTTGCAATCGGCACGCCGTTGGTGACCACACTTGCCGCTTCGACCAGACGTTCCTCGTCCATACCGGCAATGCCTTCTTCATAGACATCATCGCCATAGCCGATCCGCATCGCCTCGCGCACCGGAGTCAGGTCGCCGGAGCGCCGGTATTCCTGCAACGCCTCGTCGATCCTGAGGCCCAAGGCCCGCGAGGCCCAGCCCATATGGGTTTCGAGAATCTGGCCCACGTTCATCCGCGACGGCACGCCAAGCGGGTTGAGACAGATATCGACCGTCGTCCCGTCGGCGAGAAATGGCATATCCTCGATCGGCACAACCTTGGACACGACGCCCTTGTTACCGTGCCGACCGGCCATCTTGTCGCCCGGCTGCAGCTTGCGCTTGACCGCGACGAACACCTTTACCATCTTCATCACGCCCGGCGGCAGATCGTCGCCACGGCGCACCTTCTCGACCTTGTCCTCAAAGCGCGCATCGAGGGTCCGTTTCTGGATCTCGTATTGCTCGTTCAACGCTTCGACAATCTTGGCATCATCCTCGTCGGCCTGTGCCAACTGCCACCACTGACCATGGCTGAGCTCCGACAAGACCTCTTCCGTGATCTGACTGTTGGCCTTGAAGCCTTTGGGTCCGCGTACGGCGGTCTTGCCGAGGATCATGGATTTCAGACGCGCATAGATGTTGCGGTCCAGAATTGCCAATTCGTCGTCCCGGTCACGGGCCAGACGTTCGACTTCTTCGCGCTCGATCTGCAGCGCGCGTTCGTCCTTGTCTACGCCATGCCGGTTGAAAACCCGCACTTCCACGACAGTTCCGAAATCGCCGGGCGGCAGCCGCAGCGAGGTGTCGCGCACGTCAGAGGCCTTTTCACCAAAGATGGCGCGCAGAAGTTTTTCCTCCGGCGTCATCGGGCTTTCGCCCTTTGGCGTGATCTTGCCCACGAGGATATCCGCAGGCCCGACTTCGGCCCCGATATAGACGATGCCCGCCTCGTCGAGGTTACGCAGCGCCTCTTCACCGACGTTGGGAATGTCGCGGGTGATTTCTTCTGGCCCGAGTTTGGTGTCACGCGCTGCGACCTCGAACTCTTCGATATGCACCGAAGTGAACACGTCATCGCGCACGATCCGTTCGGAAATCAGGATCGAGTCTTCGTAGTTGTAACCATTCCACGGCATGAAAGCGACGATGATGTTCCGGCCGACGGCAAGTTCACCCATATCGGTTGCAGGACCATCGGCGATCACCTCGCCTTTGGTCACCATGTCACCCACTTTCACCAGCGGACGCTGGTTGATGCAGGAGTTCTGGTTCGACCGCTGGAACTTGCGCATCCGGTAGATATCGACCCCGGCATCGCCAAGCTCGAGATCTTCGGTCGCGCGCACCACGATACGCTGCGCATCGACCTGATCGATGATCCCGCCGCGTTTTGCCATGATCGCGGCGCCAGAGTCCCGGGCGACGATACTCTCGATCCCGGTGCCGACCAGCGGCGCCTCTGCCTGCAAGAGCGGCAGCGCCTGCCGCATCATGTTCGAGCCCATGAGCGCGCGGTTGGCGTCGTCATTCTCGAGGAATGGAATGAGCGAGGCCGCGACCGAAACCAGCTGTTTCGGCGAGACGTCGATCAGGTCCACCTGATCCTTGGGGGCCAGCATGTAATCGCCCGACTGGCGGCTGCTGACCAGGTCGTTGACGAAGCGGTTGTCACCGTCAAGTTCGGCGTTAGCCTGTGCCACGGTGTGACGCATTTCCTCGGTCGCGGACATGTATTGCACGTCATCGGTCACGATTCCGTCCACCACCTTGCGGTAGGGGGTTTCAATAAAGCCGTACTTGTTGACGCGGGCAAAGGTCGCGAGGCTGTTGATCAGGCCAATATTTGGACCTTCCGGCGTTTCGATCGGGCACATCCGGCCATAGTGGGTCGGATGCACGTCGCGCACTTCAAAACCGGCACGTTCGCGGGTCAGACCGCCCGGCCCGAGAGCCGAAAGGCGCCGTTTATGCGTCACTTCTGACAGCGGGTTGGTCTGGTCCATGAACTGCGACAACTGGCTGGAGCCAAAGAACTCGCGCACAGCAGCGGCCGCCGGTTTGGCATTGATCAGGTCTTGCGGCATCACCGTGTCGATCTCGACCGACGACATCCGCTCTTTGATCGCGCGCTCCATACGCAGCAGACCGACGCGATACTGATTTTCCATCAGTTCGCCGACAGAGCGCACACGCCGGTTACCAAGGTGGTCGATATCGTCGATATCACCCTTGCCGTCGCGCAATTCGACCAGTGCCTTGATACAAGAGACGATATCTTCCTTGCGCAACGTGCGCTGGGTATCAGCGGCGTCCAGATCGAGGCGCATGTTCATCTTGACCCGGCCAACGGCGGACAGGTCATAACGCTCGGCATCAAAGAACAGAGTGTCGAACAGGGCCGAGGCCGCATCCACCGTCGGCGGCTCGCCGGGGCGCATGACGCGGTAGATATCCATGAGCGCGGTGTCGCGACCCATGTTCTTGTCGGCGGCCATCGTGTTGCGGATGTAGGGGCCGACGTTGATATTGTCGATGTCCAGCACCGGGATCGTGGTGATGCCGGAATCCATCAGTTCCTTGAGCGAACCGCCGATGATTTCGCCGTCACGGTCCATCTCGAGGGTAAGCTCGTCGCCCGCCTCGACATAGATAGCGCCGGTCTTTTCGTTGATGATATCCTGCGCGACGTATTTGCCGACAATGTGCTTGTAGGGAACCAGCAGTTCCTTGACCTTGCCCTCGTCGATCAGCTTTTTCACCGCACGGGGTGTGACTTTTTCGCCGGCAGCGACAAGCACTTCGCCGGTGGCGGCGTCGATCAGATCAAAGGTCGGACGGGTGCCACGCGAACGCTCGGGAAAGAACTTGGTGACCCAGCCCTTGGATTTCTTGTCGTATTTGTAGTTCACCGTATCGTAGTAAGCGGTCATGATCGCCTCCTGATCCAGCCCGAGGGCATACAGCAGGGTCGTCACCGGCAGTTTGCGGCGGCGGTCGATACGCGCGAAAACGAGGTCTTTGGCGTCGAACTCGAAGTCGAGCCAAGAGCCGCGATAGGGGATGATCCGGCAGGCAAAGAGCAGTTTGCCCGAAGAATGGGTCTTGCCCTTGTCGTGGTCAAAGAACACGCCGGGAGAGCGGTGCATCTGAGACACGATCACCCGCTCGGTGCCGTTCACGATGAACGTCCCGTTCTGGGTCATCAGGGGCATATCGCCCATGAACACGTCTTGTTCCTTGATATCCTTGACAGATTTGGCCCCGGTATCTTCGTCCATATCGAAAACGATCAGACGCAGCGTCACCTTGAGCGGTGCGGCATAGGTCATGTCGCGCTGCTGGCATTCCTCAACGTCATACTTCGGCTTTTCCAGCTCGTATTTGACGAACTCGAGCACGGCAGTTTCGTTGAAGTCCTTGATCGGAAAGACCGATTGAAAAACGCCCTTGATCCCTTCGCCGTCGGCAGGCTGTGCGCCATCGCCGGACCGCAGGAAGAGGTCATAAGAGGATTTCTGGACCTCGATGAGGTTCGGCATCTCCAGTACTTCGCGGATTTTGCCGTAGTATTTGCGCAAGCGTTTCTGACCTAGGAAGGACTGAGCCATGTGCGTCATCACCTTTCAAATCTCTGCGAGGTGACCTGCCGCCGGGGCCGCGGAGGTGCCTCCTGAGAACGAGTTGGCGCGGGTCCATCCGTGGCAGCCGTCCCAAAGGCTGCCTCTCGACCCGCTGACCTACCCAAGAAGACCGCCTTCGGACGGCGGCCTTCTAAGACAGGTTAAGCCGGACCCGCCTGACGCGGATCCAGCCTGAAAATATGGGGTCTATCCGACCCCAAGAACCGGACTTAGGCCAGTTCGACCTTGGCACCGGCTGCTTCCAGCTTGGCTTTGATCGCTTCGGCGTCGGCTTTGTTGGCGCCCTCCTTGACCTTGCCACCGGCTTCGACCAGGTCCTTGGCTTCTTTGAGGCCCAGACCGGTGATTGCACGGACTTCCTTGATCACGTTGATCTTTTGTGCGCCGGCATCCTTGAGGACGACGTCGAATTCGGTCTTTTCTTCAGCGACTTCCGCCACTGCAGCGGGACCAGCCATCATGACCGCGCCACCGGCGGCGGGCTCGATGCCATACTTGTCCTTGAGGATCGTTTTCAGTTCTTGTGCCTGCAGCAGGGTCAGACCCACGATGTCTTCGGCGAGTTTGTTCAGATCAGCCATTTGTTGACTCTTTCCGTTCGGTTAAGGTGTGTTCCAACGTCAGGGCAGATGCCCCGTGACGGGAAGGTTGCTTCATGCAGCTTTCGCTTCGGCCCGTTCTTCAATGGTCGAAAGAATGCTCGCGATATTGGAAGCAGGCGCGCCAATGGCCCCCGCGATGTTGCTGGCAGGCGCAACGATACAGCCGACGATCGAAGCGATAAGCTCCTCACGCGACGGCATTGCTGCGACAGCCTTGACACCGGCGGCGTCCAGAGCCGCGTTGCCCATCGCCCCGCCAAGAATGACAAGCTTGTCATTGATCTTGGCATAGGCTTCGACCACCTTGGCCGCAGCCACGGGGTCTTCGGAATAGGACAACACGGTCATGCCCGTCAGAAGTTTGGCGATGCTTGCGCAGGGCTTTCCTTCAAGGGCGATCTTGGCGAGCTTGTTCTTGGCAACGCGGACGGACCCACCCACTTCACGCATTTTAGCGCGCAGGTCCTGCATTTGTGCAACCGTGATCCCTTCGTAGTGGGCAACCACTACGACGCCAGAGCTTTCGAAGATCTGGCCGAGTTCCTCGACCAGTTTCTCTTTCTGGGCTCTATCCACAGTTTCACTCCAAAATTGGGGGTCTCCCCCCGGCTCATGATGACCCCCGATCGTCCGGGGGCCGTTCGGGTCCAATCAGGGACCGAGGCCTTGATCGCCCGAAGGGCCGCAGTGCGGACCTATCGGAAATCTTGTTCTCGCTTCCCATCTCAGGAAGGATTTAACGGGCTTGCGCCCTACCCTCCGTCTCGGACAGGACAGGGCCGTTGAGGCCCCGTCATTCCTCCCGGTCAGACCGGGAGGTATGGGCAACGCGGGAATGCACCCGCGCTGCGCAAACTCAGTTGCCGGTCGCCGAAGAAATGTCGACCGAAACGCCCGGCCCCATGGTGGAGCTTACGCAGACTTTCTTCATATAGGTGCCTTTGGCACCGGCGGGGCGCGCCTTGCTCACCGCATCGACAAAAGCCAGCAGATTTTCTTCCAGCTTTTTCGCGTCAAAGCTGGCCTTGCCGATTCCGGCATGAACCACACCGGCCTTTTCGACCTTGAACTGCACCTGACCGCCCTTGGCCGCCTTGACAGCCTCGGCCACATCCGGCGTCACAGTGCCGATCTTGGGGTTCGGCATCAGGTTGCGCGGGCCCAGAATCTTGCCCAGACGGCCGACGATCGGCATCATGTCAGGGGTCGCGATGCAGCGGTCAAAGTCGATCTTGCCACCCTGAATCGCTTCCATCAGGTCTTCGGCGCCGACGATGTCAGCCCCGGCTTTCAGTGCCTGCTCGGCCTTTTCGCCACGGGCAAACACCGCCACGCGGACGTTCTTGCCGGTGCCGTTTGGCAGGGTCACCGTGCCGCGAACCATCTGGTCGGCGTGGCGAGGGTCCACACCAAGATTGACCGAAATCTCGACGGTTTCGTCGAACTTGGCGGTGGCATTGGCTTTAACCAAAGCCACGGCATCAGCGACCTTGAGCAGGTCCTTGCCAACAAAGTTTTCGCGTGCGGCGCGGGTCCGTTTTCCAAACTTTGCCATGACTTACCCCTTGACCTCGATACCCATGGACCGGGCGGACCCGATGATCGACTGCATCGCGCCGTCGATGTCGATGGCGTTGAGGTCTTTCATCTTGGCCTGCGCGATCTCACGCACCTGCGCCAGCGTCACCGTACCGGCCACAACCTTGCCTGGCGTGGGCGAGGCTTTGGGGCGGTTACGCTTGCCGACAGGCTTTAGACCGGCGGCTTTCTTCAGGAAAAACGACGCGGGCGACGATTTGATGTCGAGCGTGAAGGATTTGTCCTGATAATAGGTGATGATCACCGGCGTTGGTGAACCGGGTTCAAGTTCCGCGGTGCGGGCGTTAAACGCCTTGCAGAATTCCATGATATTGATGCCGCGCTGACCCAGAGCGGGGCCGACGGGCGGGGACGGGTTCGCTTGCCCGGCTTTCACCTGCAGCTTGAGCGAACCAATGACTTTCTTGGCCATGAGGCCTCTCCTTTGTCTCTGGCGGGTCAGACCCGCCCTGCACCAACGCCCTCAAGGACGCGTCCCGTCAGGCTCTCGTTGCGTGGTCCGGTCTGGCGGCCGCGGCCACCTCGCCTCCCACGGACACCCTTGTTTCCAAGGGCGCCGTCACCTCAGTCCCGCTTGGAGACCTGGGTGAAATCCAGCTCGACCGGGGTCGCCCGGCCAAAAATAGACACCGAAACCTTGAGCTTCTGGGTGTCTTCGTCCACTTCCTCGACCATGCCGTCAAAGTCTTCGAAGGGGCCGTCGTTGACTCTTACTTTTTCGCCGATTTCGAAGTGGATCAGCGTGCGCGGGCTTTCTTCGCCTTCCTGAACGCGGTTCAGGATTGCGTTCACTTCGGCGTCGCGCATCGGCATCGGGCGGCCTTGGGGACCAAGGAAACCTGTCACGCGGTTGATCTGCGAAATCAGGTGATAACCCTCGTCGGACATCTCCATATGCACCAGTACATAGCCGGGCATGAAGCGCCGTTCGGCCTGTACTTTCTTGCCGCGCCGGATCTCGATCACCTCTTCGGTGGGCACCAGAACTTCGTCGATCTGTGCCTCGAGCCCCTGTTCGGCGGCCTTGGTCCTGATCTGTTCGGCGATCTTCTTCTCGAAGTTCGAGAGGACGCTCACCGAATACCACCGTTTCGCCATTGCCTAAAGCACTCCGTCGCGTTCAGCCTTGCGACCGAAAAGTTCCATTTTATTCAAGCGGTTACGCCGCAGGTCCCGGAAAATAAAATCGGCGTGCCGCTTGATTCGCCGCACGCCATACCGGAAAGTCCGCGCTAACTACCCCCCGTACCCACGGATATCAAGGGGTTGCGGCGGTCTTTGTGCGGCAATCAGCCAAAGTAGCTAAGCACGCCCTGCAGACCGGAGCGGATCCCGAAGTCGATCAACGAGAAAAACGCGGCCAGAACCGCCGACATGAGAAAGACCATGAGCGTGGTCATCGCCACCTCGCGCCGGGTCGGCCAGATCACCTTGGCGATTTCGGCACGGGTTTGTTGAACAAACTGGAGCGGATTGGTGCGGGCCATAGGGCGGAAACCTTTGTATCTGACAGGGTGGACATACGGGTTCGGGACCGGGAATTCAAGCCTGAACGGAATCGGCAAACACGTCGGTATTACGTCGGTATTGCGTCAGTTCCATTTTGGACTTTTGAGGGGCAAGATCAGAGATCGAGACTGCCCTGATCGCGCGTATCGACCTCACGCGCCGCCCGCCTGAAGGTGTCGTCGCGGCGGGCGGGCAGTTTGACAGCACGGTCGCGCAGCTTCATTGCTTCTTCGATGGTGACGATCTGGATTTTCGGGACCGGGGCGAAACCGGGCAGTTCGCACTCCGATCCTGCCCCGCTGCTGCCCGATCTGACGCCGGGCATGGTTAAGGCCATGTTACCGGCTGCGGAGCGTGGGGCAAGGGGGATGCGCCGTGGCGGCGCGCAGGTCGCGCTCGACTTGCGCTGAGTGAGTGGCAGGGGCAGCAGGGCTTGAACCCGCGACCTACGGTTTTGGAGACCGTCGCTCTACCAACTGAGCTATACCCCTGTGTCGCTGGTTTATTATGTTTTGCGGCCGGGACCGTCAATGGGGTATCCGGCAGTGTTTCCCGCTGGCAGATGCCTGCCCGTCGTTTTGCCGATGATCCGGCGTCATGAAAGGTTCATCCGAGTTTCATCTGTCCGTCGCATGCAGCGCCTATCCCGCCGTCAAACGCTGGGGGTCGCATGCTGCATATCAACGGACTGAGCAAGGTTTTCGGGCAGAACACGGCGGTGGACCGCGCCAGCTTTGCGGTGCCGGCCCCGGCGATGATCGGGATCATTGGCCGTTCGGGTGCCGGTAAATCGACCCTGCTGCGCATGATCAACGGGCTGACTGCGGCCACATCCGGCAGTGTCGTCTTTGGGGACGAGACGGTGAGCGGGTTGACGGGTGCTGCGCTGCGCCACTGGCAATCGCGCTGTGCGATGATCTTTCAGCAGTTCAATCTGGTGCCGCGCATGGATGTGGTGTCGAACGTGCTGCATGGCACGCTGAACCGCCGTTCCACCCTTGCCACGATGTTCAACCTGTATCCGCAGGCGGATATTCACCGCGCGATCAATATTCTGGAGCGGCTGGGCATTGCAGAGCATGCCCCCAAACGCGCCGAGGCCCTGTCGGGTGGTCAGCAGCAGCGCGTGGCGATTGCCCGCGCCCTGATGCAGGAGCCGGAGGTGATTCTGGCGGATGAGCCGATTGCCAGCCTTGATCCGATGAATGCGCAGGTGGTGATGGATGCCCTGCGCCGCATTCATGACGAGGATGGCAGGCTGGTGATCTGCAACCTGCATACCCTCGATACCGCGCGCCGCTATTGCGACCGCGTCATCGGGATGCAGGCCGGCCGCATCGTGTTCGACGGCACCCCCGCCCAACTGACCGCCGGTGTCGTGCGCGACATCTATGGCGCGGGCGATGATTTCAACGAGGGCCTGACATCGACCGCGATCAATACCGCGCCGCTGCCTGCGCGGGTTCTGGCCTGAGGGTTCAATTCCGGCCCAACCGCCTGTTGGCGGCGGCCTTAACGCTGGAGACGAGACGATGAAGAAACTGATTGCTGCTGTGATGGCTACAACCGCCCTGACCGGCGCCGCGATGGCGCAGGACACGATCACCGAGTTCCGCATCGGCCTGCTGGGTGGCGAGAATGCGCAGGACCGGCTGGCCTCGAATGAATGTTTCCGCGCCTATACCGAAGAGGCGCTGGGTGTGCCGACCCGCCTGTTTACCGCCGCTGACTATAACGGCGTCATTCAGGGACTGATCGGTGGCACGCTCGATATGGCCTGGCTTGGTGCCTCGGCCTATGCGGCGGTTTATGTCGAAGACCCGGATGCGGTGTCGCCCGTGCTGGTCAAGACCAACCTTGACGGTTCCTTCACTTATTATTCCATCGGTTTTGCCCGCGCCGACAGCGGGATCACCTCGCTTGCTGATCTAGAAGGCCAGGTGTTTGCCTTTGGTGACCCGAACTCGACCTCGGGTTTCCTGATCCCGAATGTCGAAATTCCGGCGGCGGGCTATTCGATGGAGCCGGGAACCTATTTTTCTGACGTGGTGTTTACCGGTGGCCATGAGCAGACCATCGTCGCGGTTGCGAATGGCGATGTGCCGGCGGGCGTGACCTGGGCCGATGGGCTGGGCAATTGGGAAGACGGTTACAACTCGGGCGCGCTGCGCCGGGCGTCTGACGCCGGTCTGGTCGATATGAACGATCTGGTCGAAATCTGGCGCTCGGCACCGATCCCGGAGGGACCCATCGTGCTGCGCAACGCGCTGCCCGACGATGTGAAGGCGACGATGACCGCGCTGACCGCCAATCTGCACAGCGTCGATCCGGAGTGCGCCTATGGTGTGGCCGCGGGCGAGACGGCCGGTTTCGAGCCGATCGGCCATGACGCCTATGAGACGATTGTGGCGATCCGTCTGGCCGAAATCGGCAACTGAGGTTTTCAATACCATCTGCGGGTCCCGGTCTGACCGGGGCCCGCAATTTTGTTTGCCCCAAGTTTGAGCTGGAGGACCGCAATGGTTGACATGATGGCCCTGCCGGAGCGTCCGGTCCCCACGACCGAACGTGAGCGATACATGGCGATGGTGCGCCAGCGCAGGCTATATGGCGGGGTGATGATCCTTGTCTTTGTCCTGCTGATGATCACCGGTTTCCGCATCGTCGAGGATCGTAGCGCAGGCGGGTTTTCTGACGGTCTGCCGCAGCTTCTGGACTTTCCGGCCGGGGTGGTGAGCGAGGCCTGGGAGAAACGCGCCGATCTGCCCGGACTGATCTGGGAGTTTCTGCCGGCACTGATCGAGACGATCAATATTGCGGCGATTTCCACGCTGACCGGGGCGATGGCGGGGCTGATCCTCGCGCTGTTGGCCACGCGCGGGCTTGCGCGCTGGCCGCGACTGATTGGCGTGTTTCGCCGCATGATGGACCTGATGCGCGCCCTGCCCGAGATCGTGATTGCGCTGGTGCTGATCTTTATCCTTGGGGGCGGGCCGGTGCCTGCGATGATCGCCATTGCCATTCATACGACCGGCGCCTTGGGCAAGCTGTTTTCCGAAGTGGCGGAGAATGCCGATCTGAAGCCGGTCGAGGGATTGCAATCGGTCGGAGCCGGATGGTTGCAACGGATGATGCTGGGCGTGATCCCGCAGGTGGCACCCAATTTCCTGAGCTATGCCCTGATGCGGTTCGAGATCAATATCCGCGCCTCTGCCATTCTGGGTTTTGTCGGCGCCGGGGGCATCGGATACGAGCTGCGCAATGCGATGACCTTTGGCATGGGCAAGTTCGACAGTGCGGCAGCGATTTTCATCCTGCTGTTTTTCACGATCGTGTTCTTTGACCAGTTGTCCGGTCATTACCGCAACCGTCTGACCATGGGGCACCCGGCATGAATATCCTTGCCTTCGACAGCGCCGAGATTGGCCGTGACAGTGCCACCCGCCTGATTTTGCGCAAACGCCAGAGGGCACTGGTGGTACCTGCGGTGATCCTGATATATTTTGCCTATGTCTTTGTCGCCTATGACTTTGCCGGGGTCATTGCCGGCGCGCGTGGTGACAATGCCGCCACGCTGGTGGCCGACAGCTACAGCTACAAGACGCATGTGACCCGCCAGACCGACGAATCCGACCTGACCTATGCCATCGAGGGCGAGAACAAGGGACGGTATCCCGATGGCACCTATCCCGATTGGGTGACGCCGGGGCCCACCGAAACGCTGGTCGATCTGGGTGATGGCCATCTGGTGCGGTTCCTGCCGGATAACCGCCTGATCTATGAGGTGCCGGAGTTTGGCCCGATCGAAATTGCGGTGGTGGACGGGGTTGTCACCTCGAACCTGACCGAAGGGGTGCCCGACTGGGTCAACGCCTCTGACACCCGGATCGCGATCACCACTGACGCAGGCCGTGTCACGGTGACCCGCTCCAAGGCGGAGGTGTTCCGCTATCAGTTCGGCTGGGAGCAGTTCTGGTTCATGCTCGACAGCCCCTATCACGGCGTTGCCCTGCCTGCGTTGATGTTTGGCGAGCGGCTGGACCCGGAGCGGAGCAATCTGCAGGGTGCCGCACATGATTTCTGGAGCAACCAGATGTGGCGTCATGCCGATGTGGCCTGGGCTATGGGCGAGACGGTACTGATGGCGTTTCTGGGGACATTCGGTGCCGCGATCATTGCGCTGCCGCTCGCCTTTCTGGCTGCGCGCAACTTTGCGCCGCTGGTGGCGGTCCGTTTTGCGCTGCGCAGGGTGTTCGACTTCATCCGTGGGGTCGACGGCCTGATCTGGACCATCGTTCTGAGCCGCGCATTCGGGCCCGGCCCGCTGACCGGGGCACTGGCCATTCTGCTGACCGATACCGGGAGTTTCGGCAAAAGCTTTTCCGAGGCGCTGGAGAATGTCGATGCGCGGCAAATCGAAGGCGTACAATCTACCGGGGCCAAGCCGATGCAGCGCTATCGCTTTGGCGTGATCCCGCAGGTGACGCCGGTGTTGCTGAGCCAGATCCTTTACTATTTCGAGAGCAATACCCGCAGCGCGACGATTATCGGGGCCATCACCGGCGGCGGGATCGGTCTGTTGCTGACGCAGGCGATGCAGACCCAGAAGGATTGGGAAGAGGTCAGCTATTACATCGTGCTGATCGTCATCATGGTGATGCTGATCGACACGCTGTCAGGCTGGCTGCGCAAGCGTCTGATCCGGGGCGCCTGATGCCAAGACTGACCGAAGCGCCGAGCCTGCATCCGGGGGTGCGGATGGTGGACACGGTGCTGGGCCGCTGGACCGAGATCGGGGCCGAGACCCGCCTGCTGAGCGTGACTTTCGGGAATTACAGCTATTGCGACCGGTTCTGTGATCTGGCCCATTGCGAGGTTGGAAAGTTTGCCAATATCGCCAGTGCGGTGCGGATCGGGGCCACGGATCATCCGCTGGACCGCGCCAGCCTGCATCACTTCATGTATCGCGCATCGTATTATTGGGACGATGCCGCGGATGAGGCCGCGCTCTTTGCCGCGCGCGCTGCCCGGATCGCCCGGATCGGGCATGATACATGGCTGGGACATGCCTGCATCATCAAGCCGGGTGTCGTGATTGGTGATGGTTCCGTAGTCGGAGCGGGCGCGGTGGTGACCAAGGATGTTGCCCCCTACAACATCGTCGCGGGCAACCCCGCCCGGCTGATCCGCTTGCGCCAGCCGCCCGAGATTGCGGCGCGTCTGATCGCGCTGGGCTGGTGGCACTGGGACCATGACCGGCTGCGCGCGACGCTGGAGGATTTTCGCGGTCTGGATGCGTTGGCTTTTCTGGCGCGCTACGGCGGATAGCTATTCGGCGGCCATGGTCATACATTGCGTATTGGACAGGAACCGATGCGCCGCCTCGCCCGACAGATGGGTAATCCGCCCGCCGGCGATGGTGCATTCGACCTGCCGGGTCGAGGCATTGACGATACAGAGATCGGCCCGCCGTCCGGGTGCAATGACACCCCGATCGTGCAATCGCATGAGTTCTGCCGGGACGGTCGAGATCATCGCCCAGGCCTGCGGCAAGGTTCTGATCCCGTCATCGACCAAGCGGAAGGCTGCCATGGCGAGCGACGGATAGTGATAGTCGGAGACGAGCACGTCGCATTTTCCGTCGCGCACCAGTTTGGCGGCGCCGATATTGCCCGCCTGGGATCCGCCGCGCACCACATTGGGCGCGCCCATCAGCACCGGGTCGCCGACCGCCTTGGCGACCGATGCCGCCTGAACCGAGGTTGGAAATTCGCAGATGCGTGCACCGAGCATGGCATAGGTTTCGCGGGTTTCACCGTCCGGGTCATCGTGGCTGCCGTAGATCACGCCGAGGGAGTCGAAGGCATCGGCCAGTTTGCAAAGCCGGCGCGGCACCTCGCCGGTGCGGGCCTTGGCAGCATTGACGATGTCCATCAGTTCCGGCCCGGTCCGGCCCGCGCGTTTGGCCCAGAGCCAGACTTCGTGCGGACGGTCGCGCCACATGTCGAGCGCCTCGTCCAGATGGTTGTTGAACACCACATAGCCGATGCCAAACCGTGCGACGGTGTCGAGGAGCTGTTCGACGGTGTCATGGTCATGGGTTTCGTAGCGGATCTGCAGCCGCAGGTCGGTGAGCGCGTGGGGACGGTAGTCGGCGAGTGCGGCGGCGAACGTCTGCGCGAAATCCGCCCCGCGCGCGCCACCCTCCCATGACCAGCTTTGCGCGAGCCATGCTGTGGTGACCCCATTGGTCGCGGCGTCGCGGTCAACCCCTTGCAGCCCGCTGATGAGCGGAAAGGGAGCATTGGGACGCGGCGTGATGTGTCGCTCGAACGCATCGCCATGCAGGTCGATGATACCGGGCAGGATCAGGTAGCCCGACAGATCGACCTCCGGGTAATGCCCGTTACAGATCCGTCCGGCCGAATAGGCCAGCGGCGCGTCACTCAGTCCTGTTTCGTACAGGGACGTGGCGCCGGTAAAGCGCAGGGAGGGGAGGCGGCTTTGCATCGGATCGGCCTGTATTGCCTGAATGTTTTGGGCTTCATAGCGATTTTGCGCGTCAGTCTTGTGACAGAATGTCCCGGCCGGTTACGGTGAGCGTCACTTTTTCGCCAGCAAACCATGTGATGCCGTATTCGACCGGCTGTCCCTGCGGATCATGGTTGATCGCGACCGATTCCAAGAGTGCGCTGCCTGGACGGGTTTGCAGATGCGCGGCCTGTGCCGCATCGGCGATCTGCGCGCGCAAGCGGGTGGAGGCGCGGGTGTAATCAGTCACACCGTGCCGCGCCAGCGCTTGCGTGACCGACCCGGTCTCTGTCAGATAAAGGGGCAGGTCAGGCAGGCGCTGTGCCGGAAAGATGCTGCGGAACAATGCGATGGGCGCGCCGTCAGCCAGGGAAAGCCCCTCGCAGGCATGCACCGGATTACCGATGCGCAAGTGTAGCGCCCCTGCTTCGGTCGCATCGGCGCGGCGGGTCATCAGGGACAGGATCCTGCGACCGGGCACCCTGCCTGCCGCTGTCAGGTTCTGGTGGAAGCGCACCCGTTGTCCCAGCGGATAATCGGTGGGCCGCGCGGTGACAAAGACCCCTGCACCCCGCCGCGCATGGACCTGCCCTGCCTCCGCCAGATCGGCGAGCGCGCGGCGCACCGTGTGCCGGTTGACGCCAAAACGCTGCGCCAATGCCGCCTCGGTCGGGAGCTGGTCACCGGGGCGTAGCTGGCCTGCGCCAATCTCGGCCTGCAAGGTCGCGGCAATCGCTGACCAGAGCGCGGGACGGGCAGCAGGCTGATCCATGTCATGAAACTTTCACTTGCATCCGCTGCGGGGCTGCGCCAAAGATTTGTCTAGTTGTATAGTATTGCTCTACAAGGGACAAGCACCGCGATGTCAGCCATTCAGGAAGTTTCGCAGGGCCGCCAGCACTGGCTTGGCCTGCTGGCACGGGCTCCGCATGACCGGCTGATCGGGCTGTGCGGTGCGGCGGGGCTGACCGCGCGGTTCGACTGGTTGCGTCAACCCGAGATCGGCACGGTGATGATACGCGGGCGCGCGGGTGCCACCGGCGCGCCGTTCAATCTGGGTGAGATGACGGTGACACGGGCCGCGCTGCAACTGCAGAGCGGTGAGGTTGGCCATGGCCATGTGCAAGGACGCAGCAAGGCGGCGGCGGAGTGCGCGGCGCTGGTGGATGCGCTGATGCAAACGGACCGCGCGGTGGATTTGACGGCGCGAATCCTCGACCCGATCGCGGCGGACCTGAGCGGAAAGGCAGCCACACGCGCGGCGAAGGCGGCGGCGACCAAAGTGGAATTCTTTACCCTCGTGCGCGGAGAGGACCAATGACTGCGCTGACCGGCGGCTTTGCCGATGCACCGCGCGACGCGGCACATGCGTTTCGCGCAGCGATGGGGGCGATCGCCCGCCCCGGCACCATCCATGACATTGCGGGGGCGCTGCCGCCTGCACCGCTGTCGGTGGCCGCCGGGACGCTGGTGCTTGCGCTGTGCGATCCTGACACGCCGGTCTATCTGGCACCTGGGCATGACACGCCAGACCTGCGCCACTGGATCACCTTTCACACGGGCGCACCGTTTGTGACGGCGCATGAGTGCAGTTTTGCCATTGGTCGCTGGGACGCGCTGCTGCCACTGTCCGCCTTTAAGGTCGGGACGCCGGAATATCCGGACCGTGCGGCGACGCTGATCATTGAAATGCCGGAACTGGTGGCGCAGGGGGCAAGGCTGAACGGGCCGGGGATCAGGACGCAGGCATGGCTCAACCTGCCCGATCCCGCCAGCTTTGCCGCCAATGCAAGGCTGTTTCCGCTGGGGTTTGACGCGTTTCTCACGGCGGACCGGCAAGTCGCGGGGCTGCCACGCTCGACTCAGGTGACGGGGCAAAGCTGATGTATGTCGCGGTCAAGGGCGGCGAACGGGCGATCGACAATGCCCATGCCTGGCTGGGTGAAGAGCGGCGCGGCGACCCCGGCATTGCCGAACTGGGCGTGCCGCAGATCCGCGAGCAACTGGCCCTGTCGGTGCATCGGGTGATGGCCGAGGGTTCGCTCTATGACCCCGACCTTGCCGCGCTGGCGATCAAACAGGCGCGCGGCGATCTGATCGAAGCTGTGTTCCTGATCCGCGCCTACCGCACCACCCTGCCCCGGTTTGGCGCCTCGCGGCCTGTGGAGACTGCACAGATGGCCTGTGACCGGCGCATCTCGGCGACGTTCAAGGATCTGCCGGGGGGGCAGATTCTGGGGCCGACGTTTGACTATACCCACCGGCTGCTCGACTTTGCCCTGTTGGCAGAGGGTGAGGCGCCGGTGGGGCCGTCCAAGGCGACAGAGCCGGGTCCGGTGCCGCATGTGATGGAGTATCTCGACCGCGAGGGGCTGATCGAACAAGCGCCACTTGTAGAGACGACGCCCCCCGATCTGACCCGCACGCCGATGGCGCTGCCGGCAGAGCGCGCGCTGCGATTGCAGGCGCTCGCGCGGGCCGATGAGGGGTTTATCCTCGGCCTTGCCTACTCGACACAGCGCGGCTATGGCCGCACCCATGCCTTTGTCGGCGAATTGCGCATCGGAATGGTCAGCGTCGAGATGGACATTCCCGAACTGGGATTTGCCATCACCATCGGCGAGGTGCGCCTGACCGAATGCGAGACGGTGAACCAGTTTACCGGGTCAAAGACCGAACCGCCGCAGTTTACCCGCGGCTATGGCCTTGTCTTTGGGCAGAGCGAGCGCAAGGCGATTGCGATGAGTCTGGTGGACCGCGCCCTGCGCTGGAAGGAACTGGGCGAGGATGATGCGGGCGTGCCCGCGCAGGATGCCGAATTTGTCCTGATGCATGCCGACAATGTGCAGGCGACCGGGTTTCTGGAACACATCAAGCTGCCCCATTACGTCGATTTCCAAAGCGAGCTGGAACTGATCCGCAAGCTGCGCCGCGCGGCGCAGGCTGAAACGGAGGCGCTGCTTTGACATCTTTTGGCCAAAAATATCCCGGGGGTCCGGGAGCAGAGCCTCTGGACATCGGGACGCATTACAACTTTGCATATCTCGACGAGCAGACCAAACGGATGATCCGCCGCGCAATCCTCAAGGGCCTTGCCGTGCCGGGGTATCAGGTGCCTTTTGCCAGCCGTGAAATGCCGATGCCCTATGGCTGGGGCACGGGCGGGGTGCAGGTGACAGCGGCGGTGCTGGTGCCGGAAGATGTCCTCAAGGTCATTGATCAGGGCGCGGATGATACGACCAATGCGGTGTCGATCCGCAAATTCTTTGAACGCACGGCGGGGGTGGCCGTGACCGGGCGCACGCAGGATGCGACCGTGATCCAGACCCGGCACCGCATCCCGGAAACGCCGCTCACCGCAGACCAGATCCTTGTCTATCAGGTACCGATCCCGGAGCCGCTGCGTTTTCTGGAGCCGAGCGAGACGGAGACGCGGCGGATGCATGCGCTGCAGGATTACGGCCTGATGCATGTGAAGCTGTATGAGGATATTGCGCGACATGGCGCGATTGCCACGTCCTATGCCTATCCGGTCATGGTGGCGGGCCGTTATGTGATGGACCCCTCGCCGATCCCGAAATTCGACAATCCGAAACTGGAGATGGACGCGATCCAGCTATTCGGGGCGGGGCGGGAACAGCGCATTTATGCCCTGCCGCCGCATACCCGCGTGGTCAGTCTCGATTTCGAGGATTATCCCTTTGAACCCTCAAAGGCCGACCATGCCTGCGCGCTCTGCGCCGCGACGGGCAGTTATCTCGATGAGATCATCACCGATGACGCAGGGGGCCGGATGTTTGTGTGCTCGGATACCGATTTCTGCCAATCCCGGTTGAGCGGGGCCACGCCATGACCCCGCTGTTGTCCGTGCAGGGACTGAGCAAGTCCTATGGCCGGCATGTCGGCTGTCTGGATGTCAGTTTTGATCTTTGGCCGGGCGAGGTCATGGGGATCGTGGGGGAATCCGGGTCAGGCAAATCCACGCTCTTGAACTGCATGGCGGGCCATCTGGCACCTGACGCGGGGCGGGTGATGTTTGATACCCGCGCGGAGGGCCCGGTGGATACGCTGCGCCTGTCGGAGCCTGCACGCCGGATGCTGACGCGGACCGATTGGGCCTTTGTCCACCAGCATGCCCGCGACGGGCTGCGGATGGGCGTCAGTGCCGGTGGCAATGTGGGCGAACGCCTGATGGCTGTCGGCGCGCGCAACTACGCCGGCATCCGCGCCAGTGCGGTGGACTGGCTGGACCGGGTCGAGATTGACGCGGGTCGCGTCGATGACCGGCCCGGCACATTTTCGGGCGGGATGCAGCAGCGGCTGCAGATCGCGCGCAATCTGGTGACGGGGCCGCGGCTGATCTTTATGGACGAGCCGACCGGGGGGCTGGATGTCAGCGTGCAGGCCCGCCTGCTCGATCTCATGCGCGGGTTGGTGCGCCGGATGGGACTGTCGGCGGTGATCGTGACGCATGATCTGGCCGTGGTACGCCTGCTCGCGGACCGCCTGATGGTGATGAAGGATGGCCGCGTGGTAGAGAGCGGGTTGACCGATCAGGTGCTTGACGATCCGCAGCATGGTTATACCCAGTTGCTGGTGTCCTCTGTGTTGCAGGTTTGAGGTGAGCCAGATGATCGAATTGCGAGACGTCGCCAAGACTTTTACCCTGCATAATCAGGGTGGTGCCGTGATCGAGGTGATGCGCGGGGCGCATCTGCGGGTGGCGCCGGGCGAATGTGTGGGCCTGACCGGGGCGTCGGGCGCGGGCAA
>Ga0209491_10005329_pt1 | contig 18903 bp, 19 predicted proteins | sample BON02_FD_187213 | JGI IMG/M metagenome (GOLD analysis project Ga0209491, IMG submission 187213) | Freshwater microbial communities from Lake Bonney liftoff mats and glacier meltwater in Antarctica - BON-02 (SPAdes) (version 2) | ecosystem: Environmental > Aquatic > Freshwater > Ice > Glacier... | reverse complement strand
TCTTCTACCTGCTTTCCATCTCCTGCAACGGCGACCGGCAGTAAGGACAGGTCGGCTCGATGCACTTAATCGTACATCTCTCCACCCAAAAATGCAGGCAAAAAGCATGATAACGATGCCCGCACATCAGCGGTAGGCCAGCGGGGTTGTCGTTGTCGTTGTCATCAATCGCATTAAAACACACCGAGCATTCATCCCCCTCCTCTTCTGCTACTTCCCCCTCTTCCTTCTTCTCCTTCCCACCCAAGGCCATCGCCGCTAATTGCTCCTCCAGGTTCTCCTCCTCATTTTTCTCCTTCTCCTCTCCTCCCTGCTCCTGCTGCGCCGGCTTCCCCTCCTCCGCTTGACCTTGCACAGCATCCGCGTTGCCCTCCTCCAAACAAGCAGGACCCTCCGTCGCTGCCACCACTGCAGCTTCCGCCTTCTTCTGCTGCTGTGCCTTCCGCTTCTGCTGCTTCCGCTTGGCAGCCTTGCTCTTCTTCATCGCTGTCCCTTCTTCCCGGGGTGCCACCGCTGCTGCTGAACCGGCCGTAGCAGCCGTTGCCTTGCGCAGTTCTCCCAGTTCCAAACGCGTCATTTCCAAGACCCCTTCCCAGTAGCCTGAAACAATGGCCTCTGTCTCCTCCACGTCCGCCACGATCCGATGAGCCAGATCAATATTATCCGAAATTCCCGTTTGCGCCAGTGCTGCCGCGAGAACCTTGAGCGCGGCCAAGACAGGCTGCAAGGTGTCAATATTGAGGAGATTAAACCCCCTTTCTTGCATAAAGTAGATGTAGGAATATGCAAGGCCTTCCAATAGTTGAATTGCTTCAGACGGCTTTCCCGCCGCCAGGTACTGGAGTGCATCGCGACGGTGACAGGGCACGAGGTCTGTGGCCTCATGTTCACCCTTGCCGTCCGCAAACCAAAGCTCTTTAACCCTCTCGTCATATTCGAAGGCCCGACTCATATTTCCCTGGCTTTCGGCAGCGTCCGCGAGCATGAGCAGTATCGTCATTTCCGTGTGCTCGGACACGATCTTCTCCTTGGCTTCCGCGATAAGCCTCAAGGGCTCCTCACAGAACTTGATCGTGTTGGCCCAGTCCTTGCGTGTATGATAATAATTCGCCATATGTTGGAAAGCGGAAACACGGTAACGAGGCGGCAACGGACGAGGCCAAGCTAAGATTCTCAGAAAGCAGCCCTTGGCCGCCTCAAATTGGTACGAACGCAAGCAGGCATCACCCCAATTTTTAACAAGGTCTCTCCACTCGATGTTCTCTCCTAGTTCGAGTAGCCCATTGTGCTCCGCCGCCGCGAAGAGCTCGTCCGCTCGTCGAAAGGTGGCCACCGCCAGAGTGACCTCTGCTAACTCGTTATGGATCTGACCCTTCAAAAACAGAAAGCGAGCATGCAGAGCGGGATTGGGGTGGTGCTTGAGAAGCTCGGATGCGCGGTTTGCCTGGACCAAAAAGGGGCCCAATCGGTCGTAGTGGGCTTCGTTCGATCTCTCCTGTAGGGAAGAGTCAAAAGCCGCTTTTAGCTCATCGGCAAGGACGCAGCCCAGGTACGCGTTCTCTAGACGCTGCTTCTTTTCGGCCCGCGATTGTGCTACAGTCTTCTTCTTTGTTTGATTGCTCATGGCCTCTCTGTGTTGTGGAGGGGATGCGCAAAAGGAAATCGTGAGCGGCGTGGAAAGTGGTTGCTTCTTCTATACTTGGACGAGGCAGGGGAGGGGAGGTTAAAATCTGACTGATTTTGTTGCCACTTTGATGGCAGCGTTGGTCACCAATGGACACCCGCCGCGTGACAAAAGACAACGCAGAGCTTGTTAAGAAGGTGCTTGAACCAGTGCGGGGATGGTAGAGTCCTCTCACAACACACAACTTGGATTGGGAAAGAAGCATTGCTCCTCCCAATGACGAATCACCCACTGCCGCTCTTTGATCTGTGTCTTGCCTTCCCAGAGCCCCGCACGCACACCCACCCAAGCCCACCACGAGCAGGAGGACATGCTCGCCTAGGTTCTAATGTTCCTTTCCTCTATCCCATCCTTAAACAGGCGCTCCCCCGTCGTGCGTGCTTGTGAGCAATAGAACAAGCAAAGATGAGGCCGTCATCGTGGGGCCTGGTTGCCGCCGCGGTCGCCCTGGCCGGCTGCTGCAGGGAAAGCATGGCATTTCGACTGCCCTCCCAGCCACCATCAACACTGTCGTCAAGACCACTACCACCAGCAGCAGCAGGACGCACGTCCACGGCCTTGCAGGGTAGTTCCCTCCCTCCCGACACCCCTTCCCCCACGGGCGAGAACAGCAGGCGGCGGCAGTCCCGCTTCAACAAGACGCCCAAGCAACCGGAGGAACCCAAGAAGGAGACGCGGTTTTCGAAGGACTCGCATTTTTATACGGGTGCGATTGGGATTGGCACGTACTCGTGGGGGGATCGGCGGGATGGCTTCTTTTATGGCGATGTAAGTTTGAGGGAGAGAGGGAAGGGAGGGAGGGAGGGAGGGACGGCCCAAGCGACGTGATGGAGGATTGGGAGAAGGAACTGAGGGGTGTTTTGCATCGGCTCAAGCCTTCTAGCTTGCTATGACTGCGGGGATTTCATCACAAACTCACTCTCCCTCCCTTCCTCCCTCCCTCCCTCCCTTTTTCCCTCCAGTACCCATCCAACGCCATGGACCGTTCCCAAATGAGCTGCGGGGCCTTCAACGAACAAGACATCGGGGAGGCCTTTACCTCTTTAGAGGAAGCGGGCCTGCCTATGTTTGATGCTCGGGAGCTGTATCCGTGTGAGGACTTTTTGGGGGAGATGGTGAATCATTGGAAGAAACGTCAATTGAAATTACAGAGTGATGTGAAGCAAGTCAGACCTTTTATCGCGACTAGTTACCAAGCGAAATTATTTGGCAAGGGGCTGTTGGATATCAGGGGGGGGCGGAGGGCGGTTTTGAAGGCGTTGGAGCATAGTTTGGAAGCACTGCAGGCGACGAGGGTTGATCTGTATCAGGTCACGAAACCCGGGCCTCTGTACTGGGGGGGAGAGAAAGCGATTTTTGAGGCCTTGGCCCAAGCGAAACGAATGCGGTTATTGGATAATGTGGGGGTGGTGGGGTATCTGAACGAAGACGACTTACGACGAGCGAAAGACACGGCGAAATCCTTTGGGATCGATATCAAAAGTAACTCGTTCGAGCTTTCCCTTGCTAACCCTGCGGCTGCCTTGGTGGATGGTACGGTCGCGGCGTGCAAAAAAATGAATATCGTGCCGTTTGCGAATCGGCCGTTAGCGGGGGGTCTGGCAGCAGGGACGTATACGATGATGGACCCTAGTGGAGGGAGGAGTCGGAAGCCTAGGTATACCTTTCCGGACTTGGAGCCGCTTTATCCTATTCATAAGGCATTGCGGGAACAAGCTACGAAGTACACGGAGAAATTAGGCAAACGGGTGAATACTGCTCAGGTGTCGATTAATTGGGTGAGAGCTCAGGGGGTCATTCCGCTTGTAGGGGTTAAAACTGCCGCACAGGCTAAAGATATGGTGGAGGCAGCGAAGTGGGACTTGGAGCCGGAGGATGTGAAGGAGTTGAGTCAGGTTGCTCTGGATACATATAAGAAACGGAGGAAGATCACTGAGATGCTGGCGAAGGCACGTCGCTAGAAAGGAGGGTAAATTTGTCAAGAAGAAAGAAAAACAAGTAGAAGCTTAAATTGTGCTGCTGACTTGGTTTTCATTTAATTTTGTATTTGGTTTTTGGCTGGGCTTTGGAGCTGGAGGATGTGGAGGCGTTGAGTCAGGTGGCCTTGAATACGTATAAGAAATGGAGGAATGTTACCGAGACGCTGGCCAAGGCAATGAGGTAAGAAGTAGGGAGGGAGGGAGGGAGAGAGAGTGGAGTTTGGAAGAATAAAGCAGCAAATGATAGAGAAAAGTGCGAGTGAGAAGGACGAAATATCAACTCTCAGGTTGCTTATTAGTTCACCTATCTTACTCGCTTTTTCTTCTTCCACTTAATCTCTCTCTTGTACAACTACAACCCTCCCTCCCTCCATCCCTCCCCCCCTACTTCTTCGGAATTTCCAACGGCGGGGGCACCGGCACCCTTCCCTCCACAATATCCTCCAGCTGCTCCAAACTCTTCTCGCCCGGGTACAACTCCCCCTTGATCTCCCATGTCGGATAACCTGGGACCTTTCTAGCCTTGCAGACCTTCGTCTCACTCTTGACTCCATCAGGCGCACACTCAATGTACCTAATATACTTATAAAAACTCTCCTGGCCAAACGCCTGCTTCTGCTCATGACAATGCGAACACCAAAAAGCCCCATACATCTTTGCATCCATCCCCTGCAACCGACCCGCCAACGCCTCACTCTTCGCCGTCGAATGCGTCGTAATCGCCGGCGGGACCATCCCTCCCCCCCTCCCTCCCTCCACCCCTCCCCCCTGCGTCATCACCAGAATCTTTGCCGTAGCATACGCGAAAGCCGCCAGGGAAAACAACCCCGAAACAGCAACAGCCCCTCCTTTATAGATGACACTCTTCGTCGCATTTGGCACGATGTTTTTCGACCAAGTTAACCCCGCCATAGAGAAAGACAAGGAAGCACTTGCCAGACAATAAGGACACAACTCCCTCAATTGAGTCGCCAACACCCACATAAAATAACCACTAAATGTTGCCATCCCCGTCGTCAATATCAACAACGGGGCCCTACTACTACCATCCGCCTCTGCTCGTTCCCTACTCCCCTCCCCCCCCGCCAGGAAAGGCCATAGAGCCAAACCAGCAACAGAGGCATACGCAACCGCCCCCGGTAATGTGAGAGGAACGTCAAAAAAGCTCGCATATTCAGAATTAAGCACGTCGCCACACTTCATACTTAAGCCCGCCACGGCCGTGCAGAGGGAGGTGAGGTCGTCGGTGGTGAGTTTTTGGTAGGTTAGATGGGCGGTTTCGAGAAAGCCTAGCCCTCCTAGTAATGCCAGGAGATGCCTGCTTTCCTTAGGCCAGAGTCCGATTGTTAAGTCGATGTCTCGCGAAGGCGGTGATGAATCTGTAGGGTCTGCGACAGTCGTGGTGGTGGTGCTGTCGTCTGTGGAGGGGGGAGTGGCCCGAAGGGGGAGGAGCAGGCGGTGGGCAGCAGTGCGGGGGGAGGAGGAGGATGGTGGAGAGTGGGCTTGGGGCAGGTGCCGCTGCAATGGTGGCCGGGCCATGAAGGCTAGGAGGGAGTAGGGCGTGCAGAGGAGGAGGAGGAGGAGGTTGGTGGTAGTGGTGGTGGGACGTGGCATGTTTGCTTTTCGAGGAGGGAGGGAGGGAGCGAGGGCTTGTAGTGGGGAGGTTGCTTGCCAGGAGGGTCAAGACGAGCCGGCAGCGGGAAGAGCCTAGGTGTCTGTGTGTGTTGTGTGAATGTACAAGGGTGTCAGTGTAAGCTGGCTGTGTGGTGGTGGTGGTCTGCGTCCGTGCGTTTTAAGATGCCGCAGCAACTGACGCAGCAATGGCAGCGAGTCTGCTCAGCACTCGATCTGAGATCTCACACGCCACCCACAACCACAACCCGCACCCACAAAACACACCACTACAGGACGACGAGTCCATGAAGCTCCTCGTGGCAGCGACAGCCGTGCTGGCCGTCTTCCCTTCCTCGTCTCAAGCTTTCCAGCTGCCTCGCTTTCCAGGAGCCTCCTCCCCTCCCCCGCAGCAGCAGCAGGAACAACAAAAGCCAGGGTCGTACACCAAGACGTCACCCGTGCTCAAGGCAGCCGTAGGGTTACTGACGGGCGGTTTGAATAATGTGGTACGTCGCGTGGTTGGTGGCTTATTGGGAGGTGGCTGGTGGGAATGGGAGGGGAAAGGGAAGTCACGACCGTGTGCCGTGTGGGGTCGGGGGGGCTCAGGACTGAGACCTAAGATGCATGCAGGGTAACGGAGCAGAAACAAATTGTTCATGTCTCATTTGTACGTGTAATTAATAGCACAAGTCCTGACGCGCCGTCCTCCGTTCTCACTCACAGGCAAGGCAAGAAGCCTCCCTCTCCTCCCCTAGCAAGGTCGTGGCCCGCCTCTCCCCCACAGCGCTCAAGCGAAAAATCGAAGCAGACTACATAGCCGCCTATTTTCTGACAGGTGCCATTAGTCCTGAGGCATACGATGAGGATTGTGTCTTTACGGGTACGTGAGGGAGGGAAGGTTGGGGCTGGGGTGGCTGACAAAGGCCAAGGAAGGAGGGAGTAAGGAAGGGACGGAGGAAGCAGCAGCAGCGACAGCAGCAGCACCAGCAGAAGCAAAACCAGCTTCAAAGGACTAGAGGACATGCGGGTGTTATTCATGTGTGTATGCTGATTTTTAATGATACAGCATCACGCACTTATGCACTTTTAATTCCTCTCACGTACCTACAGATCCCACCCTTTCCTTCACGGGCCTGGAGACGTGGAGCAGGAATATCAACAACCTCAAGATCTTCTTCCGCGACCCTCGCTTGGACTTGCAAGGCATCAAGCTGGACACGTACGTACAAATGTTGATTAATCGACTTGGGAAGAAGTCGGTGTAATTTACAATGCGGTTTTCTCCCCTCTTTCTTTATCATTGTGACACACCTTCTTCCCTCCCTCCCTCCCTCTCTCCCCTCCCTTCCTCAAGCACCACCCAAACAGTCAACACCCAATGGCGGCTCACCTGCGAACTTGCCCTCCCCTGGCGCCCCTTCATAGACATAGAAGGGAGCACCGTGCACCGCTACGATCCCCAAAGAGGAGGCAAAGTAGTCGAACATATTGAGAGCTGGTCCATCTCCGGTTTTGCTGCTGTACTCCAACTATTCAAACCCGGCCGCCCTACCTCTTCCTCGTCCTCCCTTTTTTCCTCCTACTCCAAAGCGAAAGCAAGCTTGCGTTTGCTAGCCAACACCATCCTCCCCCTCTCCCTCTCCCTCCTCCCCTCCCTCTCCTCCTTCTCGTCCTCCCTCCCTTCCTCGTCCTCGTCCTCCTCCTTCGTCGTGCTCGCCGCGGAAGACCGTCGGCAAGTGGCAGACATCCCTGCCTCGGGTTTCATTTTTAAAGACTCGATCAATGTAGAAGCTTTTCAGGTAAGATCTTGATTCTCGTTTCTTTTCCTCCCCTCCCTCCCTCCCTCCCCCCCTCCCTCTCACACACACACACACACACACACACACACACACACACACACACACACACACACATACACACACACACATCATTTTACACACACACCGTACAGGACCCCAAAGTAAAAGGAGTCACCTTGTACATCTCTGATTTTAAGCGACCGATCACCGAGAGACTGGCAAAAGATTTCTTCTCCGATCCGTCTCAGGCCTCGGTGGCGTGTGTGCGAACGGGGCCGGTGTTGATGGGGAATGTAAGTTTGCAAGAAGGGAGGAGGGAGGGAGGAAGGAAGGGAGCTTGTGTCTGCGTAATTATGCATGTCTGGCTCACCCTAGCACTCGCTCACTTCCTATTGACTCTCTTCTTCCCTCCCTCCCTTCCTACCCTCCCTCAGATTGACTCCTCGAAGCAAGGCGAAGAGGTGTTCAGCGAAGCCCGCTCCCTCCTCTTTAAGACCGTTCGTGTCCGCCGCGTGTACGATAAAGATGCCAATGCATTGATTTATGTCTCTTATTCGACCCGATTTAGCAACAAGGATGATGATAACAAGAGTCGGTTCAAGTCGTCGATATGCGCGATTCCCCTGGATCAGGAGGCGGCGCAGCAGACGAAGTAGGGAGGGAGGGAGGGAGAGGTAGGTAGATAGCCCGAGAAGGGGACAATTAAGACAACAACAAAAGAAGAAAAGAGTAGGCATGGTTACAGAAATGATAGGCAGCACTTTATATTCGTCTTCTGTTCGTTCTTCTTCTTTTGTTCAGCTGTCTTTCCATGTTGGTATTCATCAGGTGTTGTTGTGTTGTCACTGCCCTTCCTCCTTCTTCTTCTCTCTGTGCTTCTTCCTTCCTCTCGGGTTTCATCTTCACACAGGCACTATCAAGTCATTCCAATCGCTATTCACTCTGTACCCTATCCCTTCCTCTTCTTTGCGTCATTCTAACCTACCTGAAGATAAACCTAACATTTCATCATCTATATATGCATCGTTCACACACTCCTCCCTCCCTCCCTCCCTCCCTCCCTCCATCCCGCCCTCCCTCAGTACTTACTACTAAACACCGCCGGCGAGCACGGAAACAACGCCCTCGACGTCCTAAAAGCCAACCAATCCTCCTCCCTCAACCACACCACCCGTCCTCCCTCCCTCCCTCCCTCCTCCTTTCCTCCCTCCTTCCCCTCCACCATCCGATGATTTTTTCCATACATCATCACAGACAAACTCCTTCTTCCCTCCCTCCCTCCCCTCAAACACACCTCCTCAAAAACCCTCACCAAATCCTCCTGCCCCGTCCCCTCCACCCCCTCCACATACAACCTATTCCTCCTCCACTCCCTCGTCTCATTCACAATCTCCCCCCAATGCATCCCCGCCTCCCCCACCAATTTCTTAGGCGGCTCCAGCAGATTAGTAACTAACGCCTTCTTATGCCTTTCCAACTCGGAGGGCGGGAGGGAGGACAACACCGTCTGAAACTGCACCAGGAAGGCTTCTAACCTCTCGAATATCTCATCAGGACCACGCGTCTTGCTCAAGACACGAAAAGAAATCCCAGCAACAAGAGAACGAAACCAAGTCAGTCTCACCCCAGATGCAACGATATACCCCAATTGCTCCTGCGTCCGCAATTGCGTAAAACACGGTTCTTTCATTATCTGCGCTAAAAGCATCAAACACGCTGTCTGCGACGGACTCACCAGCCCCGCTTGGAAGTAGGTGGTGAGGGAGGAATGGACGTCGGTTTCGTTGGGAACGGGTGCGCGGAGACGGTAGTCGATCCCTTTTTCGAGCATGGCCACGCGGGTGTAGGGCTGGAGGGAGGGAGGGGAGGGAGGGAGGAAGGGAGAGGCGGGGTAAGTGGCCGGACCCTCAGACGTACACACATTTTCAACAACAATTAAACAAACACCAAATCGAATACAGATTCCCCCACCCCTCCCTCCCTCTCTCTCCCTTACCTGCACACTCGGCGACAAAGCCTCAAATCGTCCATTCCTCCTCAGCAGCCTCTCCACCTGCTCCCCCACCCCCAACGCGCTCTCCCTGCTGACATTACCAAACACCCCCACTTTCACACTATTCTCCCTTCCGAGCATTTCCTTGTGAAATAGCGCCAGATCTCCTACTTCCATCCCTTCGAGCCTTCTCAATTTATCCCTCCACGCCCACCTTCCCTCCGTCAGGAGGAGAGAGAGGAAAATCTGCCCATGCTCATCAGGGCGGGCCAAGGCAATGTTCTTGTACGCGTCAATCTGTTTTTCCTTGCTGAGGTGGAAGAGGCCTTCGTGGAGGGAGAGGGAAAGGACGGACTCCAGGACCTTGTGAAGCAGTGTCTGGAGCTTGTGGCTGAAGCCCGAGAAACTAGGGGAGGGAAGGGAGGGAGGGAGCAAGGGAGGGAGGGAGCAAGGGAGGTAGGGAGGATGAGTTTTTTTCTCGGTTTTCTAGGCGACAATCTGCATTTCTTTGCTGAGGTGGAAGAGGCCTTCGTGGAGGGAGAGGGAAAGGACGGATTCTAGGACCTTGTGAAGCAGTGTCTGGAGCTTGTGGCTGAAGCCGGAGAAGCTGAGTGAGGGAGGAATGGAGGGAGGGAGGCAAAGGTTGGAGAATCAGTAAATAGAACACCCCCTCCATCCAGTCTGAAAACATTAGAGCCGCAAGAGGGATTAGCATAAAAAAATACGTACCGTAGTGCTAAGCCATTGCTGCTCGTACTGATCGACCACCCCAACCCAGCCACCAAGGCATCATACGTGCTCTCCTGCAACGCATGCTCCACATATCTCACCAACAGCTCCGCGGCCCCCGGATCTCTTTGCACCAACGGCGAGGCGAAGTCCAAAATGATATAAGCCCGTGGCTGTCCATAGGAACAGTCCAATTTATGCCATACTTCGACTGAAGAAGTCTGAAGCACACGTTGGGGGGGGGAGGGCGTGGCGGAGGGAGGCTCGAAGGAGGAGAGGGGGGAGAGAATGTCGAATTCTTCGGCGATGAAGGGGTTGGAACGCGGGAGGTGGAGGGAGTCGATGTGTGCGCAGGTCCAGGAGCGGAGGGTGTGGGAGGGGAGGAGGGTTAGGGAGTAGGGGATTTGGTACCAGGGTTCGAGGAGGGGGGAGGAGGGAGGGAGGGAGGAGGAGGAGGAGGAGGAGGAGGAGGAGGAGGGGGAAGGTTGTTTTTGCTGGGGTGGTCGTGGGGACAGCTGTTGCTTTTGAGGGGAGGGGGCCTGCTGCTGTTGTTGCTGGTGCTGGTGCTGGTGCTGCTGCTGTTGGTCGTTCTCTTTGCAGATGAGGAAGATCAGGGCTTTTTCTTCCGTCATTCCTGCTAGGCATTCTTCAAGGGCCGCGAGGTCTAACCCATCAAAGAGATGCCCTCCACTTAAAATGTGTTTAACTTGATAGTGCTGCAGCCTCCGGGCGAGATCTGGGGCGTACGAATATTCTTGCGCTTTTTGTTGGAACCGGAAGGAGGTGGAGGAGATGACGCGGAGCTCGCCCCATATGGCGGAGAGCTCGTCTAGAGGAAGGGGGGGAGGGAGAGAGGGAGGGAGGGAGGTGTGAATGGAAAGCCTCAGCCTTTTCAGTGACCAAAAGTGATCACGGACGACAATGTAAGAAATTAAGGAGGGAGGAAGGGAGGAAGGGAGGGAGGGACCGAAGGAGGGCTTACCTGCAGGCGCCAGCCCAATCAACTGCACATACTGAAAAACCAAACTCGCCACGTCCTGCCAATGCCTCTGCCCTTCCTCCATAAGAGCCACCGTACACTCACACACGCAAGGGATGGAGGGTGGGAGGGAGGGATCGAAGGAAGACGTACCTGGTGGTGCCTGTGCAATCAACTGCACATACTGAAAGACCAAACTCGCCACATCCTGCCAATGCCTCTGCCCTTCCTCCGTCAAGGCCACCGTGCACTCAAACAAGCAAAAATCCTCCTGTGACGTCCCTAGGCCTGCGTGGACTCCACTCGCCCACCCTACTCGATGCAAGACCGAAAAAATCGATCCCTCTCCCTCATGACCCAAAAGGTGAGATAAAAGGCGGGTGGGGGGAGAACGGTAGTGAGGGCGGGAGGGAGGGAGGGGCCAAGAGAGAAGGAGTTCGCGTTTGTCCCGCAAGGGGACGATACGAATGAGGGGGGTGGCGGCTTCTTGTTCTGCTGGTGGTGCTGCTGCTGCTGCTGCTGCTGCTGCTGCTGCTAGGGACGAGGGATGGGAAGCGCTGCTGTTCTTGCCGTTGCTGCTGCTGCCATTCGCATTGCTGCCGTTACTGCTGCTGCTGCTCCTCGCTAGCGGCATAAACCGTGGAGGAAAGGGGTTATTAAATTCCACTGCGTCCTCCCTCCCTCCCTCCCTCCCTTCCTCCTTATCTCGGATCGCACTGAATTTCTCACGGACCAACCCTTCGAGCACGTCGAGGCTGTCTCGTCCTACTAATGCCAGGGCCATATTGCTTGCGTAATAATGCTCTTCATAAAGCTGCAGCAAAGCCCCTCTCGTGTCAAGACCCGGTCGGGTGAGTGTTTGCAGGTTCCCCGTGGAAAACTTGGCCCACGGGTGGGATTGCTCTGCCACCGCTTTTGTGATCTGGAGCAGCCGCCGCCCATCCGATGTCAGATTCTTGCTGTTCTCGGAATCAATTGCCTTGAGCTCTCTCTCAGTGGCCGACTTAGTGAAGAGCGGGGCTGGGGAGGGAGGGAGGGAGGGAGGGAGGGAAGGGAGTAGTTACTATGGTTAGTGGGTTCCTTGACCAAAAGTAAAGTTGTTGTGCCCCTTTCCTCCCTCCCTGCCTCCCCTCCATTCCACTTACAAATGAAGAACTGCGCAAACACATCCAGCACCCCTTCAAAGGCATCCGCCGTGCTCTCAAATTTATACAACGTCAGATCCATAGAGGTAGAGGCGTTGGAGGAACCGCCGCTTTTGTTGACGAGGTCCTTGTAGGTGTTCTCACGAGGGTACTTTTCGGTGCCGAGAAAAAGCTAGAGGGAGGGAAGGAGGGGAGGGAGGGAGGGAGGACGAACTGTGAGAATAGAGAGTGAGATTTATGCTCGTCGACGCATTGGAAGAGCCCCCACTTTTGTTGACTAGGTCCTTGTAGGTGTTTTCGCGAGGGTACTTCCGTGCCGAGGAAGAGCTAGGTGAGGGGAGGACGGGGAAGAAGAAAAGATGTGAGAAGATAAAAAATTGATTCTCAACCGCCTCTCGACTGCTCTCTCCTTCTCTCCTCTAGACGCGTTGCTGCGTTGCTAGAATTACCAAGCTCGTAGTACGCCAATAGTGGAAACCCTCGTCCCAGCCCTCCCTCCCCCCCTCCTCACTCACCATATGCTCGCAGAAGTGCGCCAAGCCCGGGGCTTCCCGTGGGTCGTGCTTCGCCCCCACACGCACACTCAACGCTGCTGCTGCCTTTTCGGTGGTAGGGTCAGAAACGACGATGGCCTTCAGATTGTTAGGGAGCCTGTAGAGGGAGGGAGGGAGGGAGGGAGGGAGGGGGGGTAGGTGGTGAGACAAACATCCAGCTCTTTCTTTACTTTCTGCATGCGGCTCATCAAGAAGACAACGACAAAGATCTGCATTAAGCTATTGCTGCTCCCCACTTCCCCCACCCCACCACCCCCCCATCACCACCGCACACTCCACTCACTCAACTCACCTAATCAACCGATACGACCGATCCGTGTCCTGTGGGCTCACCTCCACCCCTCCCCCCCTCCCTCCCTCCCCCTCCCACAAATGCTCCGTGCTCCGCAACAACGATGCCCATCGCCTCGTCGACGAAAACAGAGACCGTGCCAAACTGCTGCTGCTGTTGCCGCTGCTGGCGCTGCAGCTCCCGGTGCGAGCAAGAGCACCCAGCCCTCCAGTAGCCGACATCATAACTAACGACGAATTACTGATCGTTTTAGGCAAAGAAGAGGCAGCACCACTTCCCGTAGAGCTCAGGGAATTGGACCGTGCCCGTCTTTCCCCAAAGCCTTCTTCCTCGTCGTCCTCCAAGTACCACCCACCGCGTGCGCTGCTCCCACCTAGCGCGTTGGTGGGGGTCGTGCCGCTGCCGGCGCTGGAGAAGGAGTGGTTGCTCTTGGCCCGTCGCAAGCCTGCGGGTGCGGTGGAGGGGACGGGGGACGAAGAAGCGGGAGGCGGGCCGCTAGAGGAGGGTTGGCGTCTAAACATGTGCTGTAGGGGGTGGGTTTGCGAGTGGGAAAGGGGGGAAGGGTGTGAGCTTGGAGAGGCGGCTAGTCGGGGGCGGAAGTGGACGCGTCAAGGCATTTTGACGAGGGCAAGGCGCAAGTTCATATGAGACGCATGTGAAGGCTCGACAATCAACCCAGCATGTCAAGGCTAGGCAGCCATAGGGGAGCGAGGCGAAGAAGCAAGCCGTCGTCATCTGCTTTTGCTGCCCCCCCGACGTGTCCTCTTTTGGCCTTTCCAAGCCAGACACAAACAGCGCAGCCCTGGCGCTCAGGTAGACCCGAAGATCGTGGAGACGATGGCGTGGTTCACGGCACTCCAATGCCTGTGTGGCTGGTATGTGGTGGCTTGGCTGTAGGTTGTGAGAATTCGAGAGTCGGCCGTTGCAACATGGCCAGCACAGCACTTGGGGATAGTCATGACACCACCCCAAGCCCCTCCCACGCACACACACTCACAGGTCCTCCTACACAACCTCCACACAACTGGCTCACTATTTCTGTAATAAATTTGCCTGGTCGAGTCGACACAAGTCCTCCAAGTCTCTAACGTCGACCTCCCCACCCCCCCATCGAAGCCTTTCCCAGACCAGACGCCGCGCCCATACTCTCTTTGTCTAAGGACGCCAAGCATGCACACACCACGCGACGACAAGGCAGGTGGGCATATCTGCAAGTTCAACGCGGATGCTGCTCCTTCTAGCCTCCGTCTTGGGTTCACTGCGGTACTCGATCATGGCATGCACATTCTGGCAGGGCCCCTCGCCCCAGCCCTATCCCCCACGCCGCCTCACTCACACCATGCCCACGTACATCTCCACCACAAAGACAGGCAAACACCAACAGCAACCATGACTGCCACGACAGCCGTCGCCACCGCCGCCTTGGCCGCGACCCGTCCCCTACGCATTGCCTCCTTTCTGCCGGCCGCCACCGAGATGCTTTTCTCCTTGGGCCTGGGCGACTTGGTCTGCGGCATCACGCACGAGTGCGACTACCCTCCCGAGGTAAGTGTCTTGTTTCTTTTCGTTCCTTTCTCTCTATTTCTTTCCTCCTTGGCCATCCTCCTCACTCCCCGACCCTCCACCATCCTCACTCCCAAAAAAACAGGCCAAGCAAAAACCCGTCGTCGTCGAATGTGTCCTTAACTTGGAAGGCCTGACCATGAAAGAAATCGACGACGCCGTCTCCGCCCGCCTTAAATCGGGCAAGTCCCTCTACAATGTCAATGAGGAGAAGCTGAAGCTTGCCGCGCCCACCTTGCTGGTCACCCAAAACCTCTGCCAAGTCTGCGGGCCTTCCGGGAATGAAGTGACGCAGGTATGTTGTGTTTCTGATGATTTATAACTTGCTTCCTCCTACTCTAATCGATCAGGGGCATGGATACTTTGTTGTTTGTGGTGTGATGGTGGTGGTGCTACTAGTTGATATTTCCTCTTTTCCTCGATCGACGCGCATCAAAAGTCTGAATTGTACTAATCACCCTCCTTTTATCAAACCACACACAGGTGCTCAAAACACTGCAACCCCCTCCCACCATCGTCTGGCAGACCCCCAAAACTTTCGAAGAGGTTCTAGCCGCCTACCTAGAACTCGGCCAAGCCACCGGCAAAGAAAAAGAGGCTTTGGAATGGGTGAAGGAATCAAGGGGGAAAGTAAAAAGGGTCAGAGACAAGGTCGAGGCGCTGATGAGCAGGAGGGAGGGAGGGAAGTCGGTGCGCGTCGCGTTCGTGGAGTGGATTGATCCGATATATGCGGGTGGGCACTGGGTGGGTGAGATGCTGAAGTGGGCTGGTGGTGATGATACGAATAGCAGGAAGGGGAAGGACTCCATCCGCGTGCCGTGGGAGGATGTCCTCGCGTGGCAGCCGGAGGTTATCATTGTCTCTCCTTGTGGGTTTGACTTGATAAAGAGCACGGAACAAGCTAAGTTGCTGATGAAGAGGGAGGGGTTCATGGACTTGCCGGCCGCGAAGCAGGATAGGGTGTATGCTGTTGATGCCAATGGGTATTTTGCTAGGCCGGGGATAAGGTTGGTGGAGGGGGTGTTGTTGCTCGCGCATGTGATTCATGGGGGGGAGGAGTTTCCGTGGACCGGGGCAGAGGATGCGTTTGTGCGGGTGCCAGTGGAGGGGAAGGAGGAGGAGGAGGAGAAGGAGAAGGAAGAGGCGGGAGAGGTGGAAGTGAAGGTGAGTGAGGCGTAAGGCGTCAGAGGATAGATAATAAGATTAAGGAAATAGGACGAGGAAGAAAAGAGGCAGAAGACAAGACAAGCAAAAGGGTGAAGGCTGAAGCAGGTGTTGTGTGCTTGATATCTGAGTCTCGTCCCCTTTCTAGATCGACTTGAAAATACCACATAAATAGCTATGTGCGGAAACGAGAAAGAAGAGGAACGAGAACGACGCAACGAAAGGTTCTGAGGCAGACAGAAAGAGGTGCCCGTGCGCGCGAGCTTTGGAGGCTTGCGCGTGTGTGGATAGACGAAAGAAAGAAGGGAATCGAGAAAAAGAGATGAATATAACAAAGAAGTCTAAATATCAAGAGAAAGAAAAAAAGAACATGCATTGCTGCTGCTACTGCTTCTGCTGCTTCTGCTGCTTCTGCTGCTGCTCTTGCGTCGTCGTCATCATCTCTTCTTTCTTCTTTCCAGATCAAAGTAGTTGTAGTTGTTTATTAGTAGGTTCCTTGCTTCTCGTCACGTCTCTTCTCTCTTATCGCTCGCCTTGCCTTCTGCTCTACTCCCTGAATCATTCCCTTTACTCCTCCTCTCACCCCTCCCTCTCCTCCTCCTCTTCCTCGTCCTCTCCCTCTTTCCTCTTTTTTCTTCTTCTCGTCATCATTCTCCTCTTACTTCTTGTACACATCCAGTCACCCTCCCTCCCTCCCTCCTTCCCTGCCTCCTTCCTTCTTCACACCCACACTCCTCTCAACCAGCAGCTCCTCCCTCCCTCCCTCCCTCCCTCCCTCCCTCCTTCCCTCTCCGCCTTACTTCTTAGCAAACACACTATTCTTGACCGGGGCCGTGGCCAACGTCTCAGCCGGCTGCCTCGTCTTGGAAAATTCAAACACTTCCCTCGGGTCGGTCACATAGCCAGTGACAGCAGAAGCAGCAGCAGTATACGGGGAGGCAAGGAAGATCCCTGCGTCCTTGTGGCCCATGCGGCCGGGGAAGTTCCTGGAGGGGAAGAAGGAAGGGAGGAAGGGAAGGAGGGGTGTAAGTACGGTTAAAGGTATCAAGCGAAAAACATAAACCACCCCTCCCTCCCTCCCTCCCTACCTCCTTTCTATTAACTCACCTATTCGTCGTACTCACACACAACAACGGCTCATCCACCCTTGCAAACGTATCCGCGGGCCCCCCTAAACACACCACACACTAAAACAACCCCTCCCTCCCTCCCTCCCTCCCTCCCTCCCTCCCTTTACCTGTTGGTGGTGCTGACGCACAACAACGGCTCATTCACCCGTGCGAACGTATCCGCCGGCCCCCCCAAACACGCCGCACACGACGGACTTGCCGGGTCAATGCACCCCGCGTCTCTAAAAATCTGCGCCAGTGTCCTCCCGCCAATCGTCAGAGAATACATATCATCATATACCCTCCTCGTGGCCGGCACCAGGAAAGTCGGCACCGACACCTTATTATTCTGCAAGATCCGCGCAGCCGCCACAAAATCCTCGGTCTTCCCTCCAGTGCATGACCCGATATAAACCCGATCAATCTTGATATCCCTACAATCCTTCGCCAACGCCCTGTTATCGGGAGAGTGAGGCTTCGCAACCACAGGCTCCAACGAGCTCAAATCATAGGCGTACTTGGAGTGGTAGTTCGCGTCAGGATCCGCCTGAAAAATGGTATAAGGCCTGTTACCCGCATTACGGGCATCGACATATTTCTGGGTCACGGCATCCGCGGGGATGATCCCATTTTTCCCTCCGGCTTCAATGGCCATGTTACACAGAGTCTGTCTCTCTTCCATTGAGAGTTGCCCGATGGCGTCCCCCCCGAATTCCATCGCGCGGTACGTCGCACCCGCCACACCAATATCACCAATAACCTGCAAGATGATATCCTTTGCCAAGAGGTAATCCGGAATCTCACCATTCAAATCGAACTTCATCGATGCCGGGACCTTCAGCAAGAGCTTACCCGTGCCTAGCACGAAGGCCGCGTCGGTGTTACCGATCCCCGTGGCAAATTGACCGAATGCTCCAGCATTGCACGTATGAGAGTCCGTTCCAAACAAAACCTCACCCGGGCGGGTGTGTCCTTCCTGAGCCAAGGCCACGTGGCACACCCCCTTATAATCAGGGTTCGCCTTGAATTCACCCCGGTCGGTGATATCGTAGAAATACTTGATATTTTGCTCCTGGACAAAATCACGCAAAATGTCCACGTTGCGGTTCGCGCGCGGGTCAGACGTAAAAATGTAGTGATCAGGAATGATGATAACTCGCTCCTTGTCCCACACCTTCGCACGGGGCCCAAACTCCTTCTTAAACAGACCAAATGTCCCCGGTCCACACACGTCGTGGGTCATCAAATTATCAGCTTGCACCCACACATTATCGTTAGGCGCCACACTCTCCTTCCCCGCGGCCCTGGCCAAAATTTTCTCAGTCAAGGTCATGGGAGGCGCTTTAAAAGCAGCAGCGCCGTCAGCACCGCCGGCCATCATCCGGATGCCGTTGAAGCGGGAGGAGGAGGTGGTGGTAGGGGTGGGGGGGACGAAGGCACTTGCCAACGCCAGCGTGGCGCCCAGCAAGGCGACGGCGGGGGTGGCTGGTACCATTATGCCTGTGGTGGAGTGGGAGGGAGGGAGGGAGGGAGGGAGGGAGATGGTGAGTGAGGGGATGGAATGGATGGATTGTGGTTGCGGCGCAAGGGCGCGCGGGTTGTGGTGGTGCATGGAAAGAAGGACGAGGCGCGGCGGCAGCGGCTTGCTTGTGGTGATGATGGCGGCGTCAATCAAAGAGCGGGCCGGGGCAACAACAACGGCGCACGAAGACCAGCAACCAAAAACACAACCCGGACAAGCAGGAACCTGTTGGTAGGGAGGAGGGAGAGGCGCCAAGCCAAGTTGTGTTGAGTGTATGCCTCTGTGATGTGGCATGAAAGGCGGGAGGGAGGCTGCATGATTGGATGATGCCGATCACTAACTAGAGGAGTGAGGACGCACAGGCAGTGCCGCCGCCACCTCAACAAGGCCTCGAAGGCAATCAGCAAACCCTGTGTGTGTGCCACGTGTGCTGTGCTTGTATTTGTGGTGTGTGTGGGCGGGGACGCAGCGCTCTAAAGATCTCGCTCTCGATCTGGATGAGATGAAGGAGGCGAAGAAGAAAGGACGGCGGGCAAAAAACGCAAGGCCAAGACCACGCCACGCCTAGGACCAGCATCCTGACGACCAGCAGCACAGTAGTAGGGAATAGATGCCTGTCGTGGGTGTGGGGTGATGCAGCTAATGTTGTGATGGTCAGGCAACAAAAGGGTGGCTCGGGGGCACTCTCGTGCCTGTCCTCCTTAGCCGACTCCAGTGTTGCTTCCTCGCTCTAGATCAAGCACAAAAGCACTCCCGTCCTCACCCTTTCACTCACTA
>Ga0209491_10005326_pt1 | contig 18910 bp, 16 predicted proteins | sample BON02_FD_187213 | JGI IMG/M metagenome (GOLD analysis project Ga0209491, IMG submission 187213) | Freshwater microbial communities from Lake Bonney liftoff mats and glacier meltwater in Antarctica - BON-02 (SPAdes) (version 2) | ecosystem: Environmental > Aquatic > Freshwater > Ice > Glacier... | reverse complement strand
AGACCGCCTCGAGTGTGCCCGACTAACGAGACTGCAAAAGTTCGGCGTCATTATTTTTGAGACTGCCATGGCCGAGCAGGGCTTCTTCAACGTTGTATACAGAGACACGTGGGTGCAACTGCCATTCGCGTACAATGCCAACCTGGCAGTCTATGTGCAAGATCGCGTGTATTGGGACAATAATATTGCCACAGTCCGCATCATCCACTACACAATGACGAAACCATGGGCGTGTGATAAACGTTATGCCCCCGTGTGCGCGATGTGGCTGTTTGCCAACGCCAGCGCGTAGCGCACACTCGCACGCAGTGGGGCTTCTGGTGCAGCCTGTTCCGAGCATTCTGGAAAACTTCAACTCACTATGATTCTCTCTACATCGTTCTTTCTTTCTAGTTGCGTGACGATGTATGTTTCAGATATGGCAGAAATTACCCTTATCGCTTACTACACAATTGCAAAATGACAGTTTTATGCCGTAAAACTGTCATTTTACGGTGTCGACTCACATGTGACCAAGCAGTTGCAAGCAGAGATTGCCTCGATGATCTTGCAGCCGACTCAGCAGAGCATCTCATTGCACGACCGCATCGGGGCTCTTTACTGACAAGAGAGACGATTTGGCCATTTTTCCACACTATTGTCGTCCTTTGCTTGTGTCTGATCGGATGCATATCGGAAAATAGAGTTGATGCCGATGGTCCTGATGGTGGTCAGTGTGCGGAAAATGTGATGCTGGCACGGACAAAACAGTAGTATGCTTTCAAATTTGCACATCCTGTTCAAACAATTCTGGTGTTTTTCCAGCTGGAAGTATGGGAGTGTAAGTGTGGGTGCATGTGTGTATCTCAATCGTATGTATTATTGATGTAAATCGACAATCGTATATAAAAGTGACATAACTGCATAAAAAATCAAGTCATCAACATCCAGCAATACCACAAGTCATATGTTACGATCATTTTTGGCTATGATGGCTGTGGTCAGTATCGTGAGTGCTCGAGTGTGTTCTATGTGTCCTTTGAACACCATTTCAGAACCTGGAAGCTACAACGTCACAGCGTGTCATTGCAAGACCGGGTGGTATGGTCCTAATGGTGGTCCATGTGAGCAATGTGATATTGGCAAGTACGAAACAGTTGCATGGCCTCACATTAGCACACCTTGTCCGAGCACTTCTGGTGGTTCTCCAACTGGAAATATGGGAGTGTATGTGTGGATATTTGTGTGCATCTCAACCGTATGTTTTGTCGGTATGACACAACCATAGTATATAAAATTATATGTGTGGATATTTGTGTGCATGTCAACTGTATGTTTCGTCTATATGCAACAATCATAATATATAAAAGCATCGTATTGTACACAAACTAATAAAGACATCAAGATCCAGTAATACCACAGGTCACATGTTACGATTAATTTTCGTTATGATGCTTGTTTTGCAACCTGTGAGCATTGTGTGTCAGTGTACGGCCGGGTGGTATCGTCCTGCTCAAGGTGGTCCGTGTAGACCATGTGGTGCTGGCACATATATGACAACAGGAAGTTTGCCGACTTATGGTATGATGTGTTCAAGCAAGACGAACATCTACGGAGGTGTGGATCCTCAATGTCCGAGCGCAACCGCAACATGGATCCAATCATATCCTGCTGGGGCTGGCAATGATGGAACCCCTGGCTCGTTGGTAGAGTTAGGAAATGGAAATACTTGGACAGTCGACTTGGAAATGGTTCGACCAATAACTTATCTCCGATTTTGGAATGACAAAGCAAACTCTGAACGGGCACGTGGGAGTGAAGTGAGGGTTGGTAATAGTACAGTTCCGCGTGAAAATCCATTGTGTGCCACTCTTGGTGGTACTACGTATAATGGCATATATGTTGACGTAAATCAAATTCAGTATTTGGATTGCTTTGCCACTGGTCGATATCTTTCTGTTATAAAAGATGGCGACTGGATGCGTTTTGGGGAAATGGATATTTACGGACAATGTCAGCAGTGTCCGCCAAACTCGATGTCGCCGGATCAAGCTTCTAGTATTGATGCGTGTCGGTGCATGCAGGGGTATGGGAGACAAAACTTTGGCAATATATGGCTTTGCAGGACATGTAGCTTGGGCAAGTACAAACCATAGTACTTCCAATGCATGATTAGTAAAGAGGTCTTTTTTTGTGTTGATTTTTTTCGAGAAGCGCACGTGCAAGCGTCGTTTGTACAGTATCACTTTCAAGGGGCTTCAGGCAAAATGCACTGTTTTACGATACAACACGGAAAGGTCTTTATTCTCGACAGTGATCACAACTACCACCAGATTCAACAGATGCATCCGAATGAAGTAACAAGTGAAATTGACGATTTGCCTCAGATTGTGACGCTATATTATTTCCCACACAAGTTGTAAATAAACGCATTGGAAAAATAAAAATATTCAAAATCAATTAGCGGGGATCATGTCCCAACTAAATCGATATAATCTTTAAACACTTCACCCGACGCAGATGCATCAGTCAAAGCGTATACATTGTATACAATAGGACAACACACACACTTTTAAAAAAGAATTCGCAATTTCATATATATACGCTCGTATGCCTAAAACAAACACGGTAGTGTTCGATGCACGCCTATGCAGACTTACTCTTACATCTTTTGATGATGATTGGCACCTTGAACACCATCCATACGGAAACATGTGAAAATTTGCACGGTTTTCGTCCATATGCATACACCACCTCGCATCCTGTGTTTGATGTCGGGAACATTGGAGGGTTTGTGCGTGTGCCAGGTCTTTCAAACAACCGCGTCTTACTGAATAGAAAGGGCGAAAATGGAGGTCTCAGTACCATCGATGTTAACACGGGAAGCGCTACAATTATTCCCATTCCTGGTGTGATCAATTGGCACCATTTCCATTCTCCTCCGGTGATACGATCATACGTGGCCCCTGGAACAGAAACCTTCAAAATTTTGTTGTTGGATTTTCATCTGGCGAAAATCATTGCACTGGACGTCGTCACTGGAATAATGTCCACGGTTGCAGGTTCGGGGCAAATAGGTGCGCAAGACGGTGATGCGAGTACTGCGAGTTTTAATTTTCCCGAGAATATGTTGGGAAATCGAAATCTTCCTTTGACTGACGTGTACGTGAATGATGCTGGCAACAAAAAGATACGTTGGATTGATTTGTCTAGCAATACGGTCCGCACACTTGCGGGGGGAGGGAATCGTGGCTTCGTTGACGAGGTAGGGTCCAGAGCAGAATTCAGGAATCCCACAAGTATGTGTATATCACCGGATGATAGCAGACTTTTTATAGCAGACTCTGCCGAAATCCGCATGATTGTTATTGCAACCGGCGCGGTGACGACAATTGCGGGACAGAATCAATTGCCAGGGTATGCGAATGGATTTGGAGTCAACGCTCGCTTCGCTGAGAATATAGCCGGGCTGAGCACGGATCTCGTTGGTGATCGACTGTTCATATCCGATACGAACAATTATGCCATTCGGTTGGTTGACTTGTCGACGACGGACTACCGTGTTAGTACAGTTGCGGGAGCCGACGAAGACAGATTGAAGACTACACACGATGTGCTTGAATTTAATAAAAGTCACGACGGTGTGGGTACAGCTGCACGTTTCAAAGCAATGGGTCCGATGATTATAACATCCGATGCATCCACGTTGATCGCCGTGGAAATTCAATCTCCTTTTACAGTTCGTTTGGTCAACGTTGAGAATTGTCCGTCAGCATGCCGTCATGGATTTTCGAAAAAAGTTGCGGGAAATGAAGTCAATTGTCGTGCCATCGAAAACTGTGGATATATGGAATATGCGAGCGGACTGCAATATAATTATAATTTTTGTGACTTTTCTTTTGCACCAAAATTTACCGCCAACGTGGATCTCTTCAATGACCGTGTTCATTATACGGAGGATCGTCCATGGAGGAATGACGCTCGTCCCATTCTAATCTATTTTATGAGTGACCGGTATTGGCAAATGGGCATCAAACTCGGGGAGGCATGGGGATTTGCGTACAATTGGCAAGCAGACATGCAGGCACCTCTACGCGGTTGGAATGAATGGTGCAATGGAAGTTGGACCGCACAAAACACTTCTGTTGTATCAGTTGTATGTTCACCATGCCCTCCGAATACGTATGATTATAATAGCGACAGGAATCAACCGTGCATTGCCTGTCAAGAAGGTAGTACATACAAGTCCTCAACTCGACAATGTATATGCCCAACAGACAAAGGATATGTTGACGTTGTAGTTACCGGGAACATGTGTGGTCGGGTTATTTCATATGAATTGTACGCGACGTTTCAAATGTATAATGGGAAACCCGTGTATGCAACGTCAGATTTGGCTGTTTTCATGTATTATAGTAACGGACCATGGCAAATGAGTTCTGAACTGGGCTTAAGCAAGGAATACATCGATTCGATGGGAAACATAAGACGTGTTGCGACATCATTCGGTGTTCTTGTGACGGGTTTCCCACCCACTACGGAGTGGGAACAAAAATGTGAGTCTGACACACCAACTGCTTACACAGAATCATTCAAGGTTGAAACAGAAAGGTGTCGCTCGTGTAGTGCTGACATGGAACTGAAACTTCATTCAAACTACAGCAATCTGTTACCTGTCTGCCAGAAATGTATACATGGCACTATATTACGCCGTGATGGCACAAGAGTATGTGCCTGCAAATCCGACCAAGGTTATATTGATTTCTTATTCATTGGGAACGGCTGCAGAGAAAATCAAGTCCCTAGGAATTTCTACAAAACTCAAGGTATCTGGAATGGCAGGCCAATATTCGTCTCACAAAACTACGACGCTTTTTTGTTCATGGACAGGGATACCATTTGGTATATGAACAATGAAGTCCGGCACATTCAAGAAGACAATTGGGGCTCTGTGAAATACATGGCAGCAAGCTCTGGGTCGTATTCAAATGATCCCATGATGCCACCAACGAAAGGGTGGTTCTTTACGTGTGGCGACAGATCTAATATTAAAGTTGAGGTAGAATTGGGAGCGTGTCGTACATGTAGCTTAAACCAATCCCTCGGTCTACACGATAGTGTTATTCACACTAGTTTAGTGTGCCGTGGCAGTTGCAGTGCTGGATTCACACTATCAAGCCAGTTTGTTTGTACAAGATGCGTGGCTGGCAAATACAAGGTCTCGTCCGGTGATATGGCATGTACAGACTGTCCTCCGAACTCAAATTCTCTCGCAGGCAGCACGGCGTGCACGTGTAACTCCGGAACATTTCAAAACAACAATAGTTTTGTGAGATTGATTGGTGTTTTTTGCGGCCGTAGTATCGAGGAGGACTTCTTTCAGACCCCTTTGGAATTCCTCAAGATGCCCACATACACAGCAAATACGATCCTAGGACCACGATATATGTATCATGTTCCGGGGTTTCTAGGCTCCAAAAGATGGTCAATTAGTTCAGATTTCAAACAACATTCCGCCAGTACTGAAAGACTCCAAGCAATTAGTACAGATGTGGACGTTCCTCGTACGGTATGGGAGGAATGGTGTGGGAGTGAATGGAAAACAGCGCGTGTGCAGATACGGTATAATGTATCGTGTAGTGTCTGTCCTCTTCATTCGCATTCCTCGAAAAACATTGCGTTGTCGACCGTCGTCACTCGATGCGACTGCGATTCGGGTTCGTCGGGACCAAACGGTCAAGCACCATGTGTGTTGTGTGAAATCGGGAGACATAAACAGGGCATCACCATCAATAATACGTGTGTGGAATGTGAAAATGGGAAATTTAGTAAAGTGGGATCGGTCCAATGCGAAGAGTGTAGAGTTGGTAAATACCTCAACGCATCATATGAATGCCAAGAATGTGCTACTGGCAAGTACCTCAATACATCTAAGCAATGTCATGAGTGTCCGACGGGAAAATATCTCACTGCATCGGACGAATGTCAAGATTGTCCCATCACGTATTCAGCGGCAGCACTATCAACAGCATGGCAAAATCAACTTTTCACATTGGGTTGCATATACATTTCACCTGAATAATTCCTATTATTTCCCAAAATTATGCTCACAGCGTTTCGGAATAGCACAAGAATTGCAACAAATTCATGCAAGACACAAATTGTGGATCTCTGTGCACCAATGCACAACATTTGCTTTATTGAATTTACCTTGCAATTAACATTAAATGCTCATGGTTTTACATCTCGTTCTCATATGCACTGGGGGACATGGGGGGAGTACACGGAGACATCCCCTGAGGCAGGTGATAGACGCTCGAGGACAGAAAATATTGATCCAATTCGAAAAGATGGCCGCCACACCATCCAGACTTCTCGATGCAATTGCAACCCATGGAGCACTTGAGCGTCCATGTCTCGTCAGGACCAAATTCTTGCGCGACAGCTTCGGCAAGCATCGTGGGCATTTCTGCGATAAAGCGTTCGACATATGGAATTTTGCGCTCATTCATCTTTGTTTGCAACATTGCCTCGTCGACTTGGCACTTGATGCGAAAACGTGTCTGATGCTGTCTTTCGTCTTTCGGGATAGGATCGTCAAGTTTCTTGCGATATCCACGAGCAAGTGTCATGTACTTGGCGTAGAGCTCAGGTAGTGGCAGAAACTCCTTCATGTAGTGGTCGTGCGTCTGCATGCTTTCCATACGGGGAACGTGTTGCTGCGCATGTGCTACAGAGTCCATTGGGCTGTTTTATAGCCTCTAATTCCCAAATGTATTTTGGGTATTTTGCCATTTGCCATTTTTGCCATTTGCCACTTTTGCCATCTGCCACTTTTGCCATTTGCCACTTTACACGAGTGTTCAATTTCGACAGTATAATTGTCTATTTCGGTGAATGTGCCCTATTTAATCAATTTGTTTGAGAAAAAGATGAAACTCGCTATCATGCCACGTAAAGCAGGCTTGTCTGTTTTGGTGCCAATTGTCAGTCCTTTGCATCCATTGGTAATTCCCACCTACGTGCCGACCAGCCCCACTTACGTGCCGACCAGCCCCACCTACGTGCCGACCAGCCCCACCTACGTGCCGACCAGCCCCACCTACGTGCCGACTAGCCCAACCTACGTGCCGACTAGCCCCACCTACGTGCCGACTAGCCCCAGATACGTGTCGACTGCTCCGCTAGAAACTGGCACGACGAATTTTATATTTTGCAAGCAAGAGTTTTGGGGATTTACCTTTGCCCCCAAACATTCCCGCTCGGAGAAACGCAAGTTAGGCTGTCTGTGTGACATTGAGAGTGAGCAAAATGCTGTTTTCAACAATCGTCCATACACGGGCCAAAAACTTCTCTAGCGGATACAATGCAGGGGAATTTGTATGAAAATGTTTATTTTGAAACTAGTGTCAATTGTTTCAATTGTTTTCCTCAAGATAAATTCTTCGTTGTTTCTTTTGCAAATAAACAATTCTCCCGTATCGTTTTGTATACACGAGCGAAAGGAAATCATATATATATAGTAAAACTCTGCGATCAACACGGGCTTGTTTTTCCAAAATGATTGGAGATGCACACAATTATACTTATCCGCCGCGTACGGAGTTCAGTCGTCCAATGGGAAGGATCGACATGACAGCACCGATTTCCCCATTTATGCAAGATGACGCCACCGTGCTCGATACTCCACATGAAATTCGTCGGCACGACATTTCTCTGTCAATGCCACCATTGACACCTTACCATACTTATCAACCGCGATTGGACACTACACCACGCATTCCCGTGTTTTCACAGAACCATGCAACGATTTTGAATACTCCGTATGAACCTCATCACCACGAGATTTCTATGTCAATGCCACCACATATGTCTCATTATGGTCCCTCTATGTGGGACATAAACCCAATTTCAAGGGCCGACCTGACGAATATTTCAATGTTCACACTAGACGATGAAGAGATGCTAAATACTCCTCGTGAATTTCGTCGCCACGAGATTTCTCGTTCCGGTCGCCACGAGAATCCTCTTTCCGTGCCTCCACTGGCATTGTCTCCGGCGGGTGGTATCAGACATGGGCATGATTTTTCATCTGGCAGTGCAACGCGATTTTCGCACCCTGGTCGCTCTATTGCGCCTGCGTCCACATCGGAATATCATGATGATCCCAGCGCGGCACTTCTCGCTTTAAACTTTGACGATTCAGATGCACGGGGTTTCAAATCCACTCCTCAGAACGTAGTGGTGTCAGCCCATAACGCTGCAAAAATCCATGCCATGCGTAGCATGTTTCTCGATATTCTGGCAGCAAATCGAATCAATGCACGACAATATAGCCTTCTGTGCAGTACTACGAAGATGGACACAGGGTCGCGAAACGCTTTGATTGAACAGCTATATCATGTGCAGAAACGACTGACTCCTGAACAGTATGCTATCATGAAGGAGTGAGTGTCGTGTGCCTGCAGCGCTCGCAGACAAAGAGCATGAAAAGTTTCTTTATAATAAACATATTTATATTTCGGTTTACAATTAAAAACTCCAATTTCCAGGATGGCAAAGCACTCTATATGTATATAACAGAAGACTTGTACGGTCCACGAAAAGTCGTGTTGTCATGTCTCTAGCTGTTGGTATTTGCGCAACATACATTGTGACAGATTTAGGCGAATTGTACTCGTGGGGTGAGAATGATGTTCACCAATTGGGACAACCACATCCGCAAGTGTGGAGTCCCGGTGCTGGTATGGCAACAAATCCAACAAAAATCTGCCAATTTGGAAACATGGTAAGCTCTGTAACATCACAGAACAGCCGAGCAGCTTGTCTGATGCAGGACGGCAGCGTTTGGACATTTGGTCAAGCCAATCGTACAACCATGGCAATTAGGCCATTTGTTCTTTCACCGCCGTTGCACACATGTAGAGATGAACTTGATGGCGAAAGGGGCATGCAGGTGGAGTGTGGGGAGATGTTCACATTCATATTGACAGACATTGGGAGTGTGTTCCAACTCAGAGTAGTGGACATTGAAATCGCACCGGAAGACGGGTTGCCAGGTGGCATTGATCCTGACACTGTATTAACAGCAGCGAGTGGCTATCGGTTTTACAGAGAGAACCAACCGGCGTTCCGTATTGAACGCGAATATTTTTCGAATATGCCAATTAACATGATTGCCGCAGGCAATTTCCATGTACTGGCTAGTGGTCTGTATCAAGGTCTGTGGACGTGGGGAACAAACACGGACGGCTGTCTTGGAAGAGGTATGGGAACGGAGCTGACGACAAATGTGCCAGTGCCTGTGCCTGAATTTCAGGCACACCGACTGACATATCTGGCAGCATCACTCCGGCATTCCATGGTAGTGTCTGCTGGCACAACCGGTCGAAGAGACGACGGCGGGGTGTTCGGTTGGGGAAGTAATCTTGCAGGACAATTGGGCGTAGGATATGCTTCTGTGCTACATGTTCAACCTGTGAGGATCGACCCAGTATACTTTGACAATGAAAACATCACCATGATTGCGTGTGCACAACACTGCACGGCTGCTGTGTCTGAAACTGGAAAAATGTGGTTGTTCGGCAATACCAACCGCATGAGCAGTTTGCATTGGTCTGTAAAACATGGCTTGCATGCAAGGGGAATTGTGGACCACATTGATTCCGACGACTCGTCCGGGGACAGCGGCAGTGACATTGAGAACGAAACGGATCATCAGGGTAAAGAAAACGAAACAAAGTATATTCACAAAATCTTTCCACAACGGGTGCGGCAGGAGCATGTGCTTGGCGCCAGGTTTTCGTTGGTAGCAGTGAGCGATTCGCATGTGGCAGCAACCACAGAGGACGGACATCTCTACATGTTTTATGGGGGTATAATTCCGGTAATGTATCGGCCAATGAGCCAGCCGACTAGTCTGATTGGCGTCGACCCGGTCCTGCTTCTTAACCAGCCATACTTTGGTGGCAGGCGAGTAGCAAGTCGTCGTGCCCAAGGTGGGTCTGGTATGTCTCGACGCGACGCTACTCAGTATGCAGATGGCCGTTTCAGGTCGAATGCGGAATACAGCGGGCATATGAACCGTGCACGAGTTCGGCGTCGGCAGCATTGGCAGAGACAGGACGCCGTCGCCGATGAGGCTGCCGCGGCCGCTGCGGCGTTTGCGACAGTGGCGGCGGCTGAAGCAGCTGTGGCAATGGTCAATGCAATGCAACATTAAAGTTGCATTGCTGTGATTCCTTTAGAAGTTCAAGCCCTCTGTTATGAAGACGGACGCAGGGTCGCGAAACGCTTTGATTGAACAGCTATATCATGTGCAGAAACGACCGACTCCTGAACAGTATGCTATCATGAAGGAGTGAGTGTCGTGTGCCTGCAGCGCTCGCAGACAAAGAGCATGAAAAGTTTCTTTATAATAAACTTTTTTGATGTTTACATGGCTGTACGTTGCGTTACATTTACCGTACCCCACATTCCAGTGAAATTACCTCCTAGTTTTCATACAATTCTGTCGTGTAGAGTACCACACAATGTGACAAAATCCCCCTCTCGGAATTGTGGGTCTGCGCAAGCTTGGGTTTGTTAGAAGGATGCCAGTAAATCCCAAGAGCAAAACCCCCTGTTGGACGGAGAACGCAAATACTGCAATCCAGGCGACACACGCATCCCCGTCAAGATTCCGGGAAGTTTCCGCTACCATGTTTGTCAATCGTATATAAATGTAGTTTTTGATGAAAGGCACATCCACATCTTTTTCCGGTGCATACGACGACCATGCAGCAAATGACACAGGGCTTGCCTGACTGCCATGTCGACGCGTTCAATGTGTACATCAGCAACTGCGCGACCCCTAATGACACAAATCACGAAAAACTCCACGAGTTTGCTCAAATTGGACCCAACCAGCGTCTGGCTGTCAATACATACTTACATTCTCCATCGTGGGAGAAGTGGAGGGAAAATGTAGCAATATGTATGAAGGACGAGGTACCTCCACTCGTCAAAGACTGGAATGTAGATGGGATCATAGTGGTGCTTAAGAGATACACCGACAGCAAGCATGTGCAGGCGAGAATCCTCAGTATGATGTATACACACATATGCGCGGCCAGGACGTCACGGGATTTATTCAACAGCTTAATCGCGGGCACAACAGTAGGCGATGTGAATGTGCAGTTGTTGTTGACCATTTGCAATATCTTGTCGTCGCCCGTTGCTTTCAAAATGTGTGCAAGCGACGTTTACTCAAACGTGTTGCAGGTGCTTTTGAATTTGATACGATCTGTGATATGGAACAAAGCATTGTCAATTGTCGACGACAAATTTGATGAGTGTATAGCAGCAGTGTATAACACGTGCTTTAGCATTTTATACAAAATATACGAGGTCCAGCACACTCGGTCCTTGCGCACAGGGGAGCAAGTACTCTGTCGCGCGGGGGATCTCGTTGGCGTAAGGAGAAAGGAAACCTGTTTGCAGATTGAAAGTCTCGATCTCCTTGCAACCATACTTGGAACATATGATGACTTGATATTGACTGTGAATGTGGCTTCGTGGCCGAAGATGCGTGGGTTTCTACGGTATAATATGAGCCGAATATTGTCGCTGGACAAATTGTTGTCCGAAAACAAGATGATCAATCACGTAATGGATCACAGGTGTTCAAGCTTTATGACAATTCTTTTCATAAGTTGTTACGCCAAAATATTTCCCGTGGCGTATCCAGAAGACGCCGAGTTGCATACGGGTCTAGCATACCACCTGCAGCAAATGGGCGACGTTATTCTGAAACGAGCGTACGAGGAGCGCAATTGCCCATTCGCCTACGAGACCATTGACGATGACCTTTTCCGCTTCCGTGACATATTCAGGATTATGGCAAAGTACAAGCAGTCTTCAAAAAGAATTGCGTTATGCGTGGTACCCGTCCTCGTGCAGTGTATACACGCTCACCCCAAAGGAACCCTCCCGCTGCGTCATGCGTTTTTTGTGCTGCGTGAAATCAGCAATGTCAGGGGTGATGAATTTGATATCGCCGAACTCCAGCAGTGCGTCGCGACCAATCTCATTGCGAAATATGACAACAAAGACGCAATAGACATCGTGATCGACCTACAAATGACGATGAATATAAAGAGACTTCCACGGGAAGCGTCGGAACAGCAGAGAGAGCGAGGAGGCCAACTCGACGCCCGTCACCTGTGCCGTTGTTTCGATACGATTCTTAGAAACTCGACGTACCATAATTCGTTCCTCATGAACATGCTTGTAGAGACGCGACTCTTTGACCTACTTGTGTTGGCGCTGCAAAATGCAACCTCTTTCAGAGACGGGAATTTCTTCATCTTGGAAGACCCCGGACATATTTTACGTGTTATACTTCTGGTGCTGAAGAAAAAACCCCATCAGCGCGGGCGCGGTTTCATTCGCATCACGATTCACACCCAAAGTTTGGGTAATGAAAATGACCAGGATAGACAGGCCGTATCCATCTGTGTGGAATCGCCTGGTGCCGACAGCACGTCGGCGCTGAGCACTGGGATGCTAAGGCAAATATGCAAACGATTTGTGAACCTTAAAGAAGACGAGACACTCTCGTATGAGTACAAGGTTTGCAATATTGCGACCGCACTCACCGCTGTGATGAGCTGCGATAGTTTGGAACTCGAGCACCGCGAAGTATGCTTTAAAATACTGGCGCTTTTGACGGAGACACAAGAAGAGATCATGCCGCGAATCGGCTTGGAGTGGTCTGTCAGTCGTAATGCGCCGCTTGGTATGCTCGACGACGCAAACAAAGAGGCGAACACTGCGCTTGTCGGCGCGATGTTCGAGAACCCCATGCTTCAAGAAGCGCTTATGCGTGGTCGCTTGCAATTCAGTGATGCCGATTGGAAACAGATGAGCAAAGACCAGGATTTATTTGTTCCAGTCAATTCCCTCGTTTACCAGCGCGGGTTGTCAGGCAAGGGAACCGTGCAGATTAATGGCCAATTCGTTCGACCTGTTGCACCGGAAAGCATGCAGAGTCTTCTGGGAAGCGGTCCCGCACTCATTATGTTGAAACAAATATGGTTGGTGGCGAAGGGTTCGTCGGGAGAGATTGACGTTTCCGAGGAAGGGGTCTTGTTCCGCTCACTGGTGTTCCTGGAGTCCATGTTGGACCAAATTATGGATATCGAATACACCAAGAACTGCTCATCTCCGCTGCTGCATTTGATCTTGTTCATATCACGTGTATTCAAGCATCCGTGTTTGGGGACTGCCGTGAAGCAAATAACGTGCCACCTCCTAGACCAGCTCATGAGGAAACTTGAAATTCCCATCTATGAAGAATTGTCCCCCGAACCTCCTGATTTACAAACTTCTGCGCACATGAATACCCTACAGAGAACACACCCCGTACTGTGGAACATTCTGGATATTCAAGTGAACAAGGAGTTGTTCCTCTTGCTCGAATCTACACCACAAGTAACAGAGGAAGAGTGTCTCATAGTTTTCTATGCCTGCACTGTCTTGCTCGACATCTATAAAATAAGGGCTGTGAAGTACAGCAGAGCCGATTGTAAAAAAGTCAATGTCGCACTGTTTGCGACTTGGAAAAATATTCGGACAAACGAGGGGTTCCTGGTGGAAGAATTGCGAAAACTACTTACGGAATTAGGGACATGCTGCAAATCTTACAGCGTGTCAACGTTGTTGCGAGCTTTGACTTGGACCTGAAACCCATCCATGCTTTCGAGCCGAGTCCATTTTCAAGAGACGAGAGACGGTGGCCCGCGTCAGAACCAATTCTGACGCAGAATTGGTCGAATTCCGTGACATTCGGGCCCTTGTGCGCAATACCGGGGAAAACACAGTCTTCTTAACACAAGAACCTATATCAATCTCGTGCAGACACAGACATTTCGTGCAGATATTTAGCCAAATCTTGTACAACAATAATGGAAGAAGTTGACGTATTTCGCAATGTGATGGACACACCCGATCATCACAAGTTTTTTGAGCTGCTACTGCGACCCAGGAACGCACATGTCAACACTCGATTTCTCGAGAACTCGGACGTGAGGAAACTGGCTTGTGTTAGCAGGACCATGCGCAAAATTGTACCTGCAGGTGAGTTGGAAAATAATCAACTGTGGAAAGAAAATGGCGAAAATGTGTTTGGTCCTGTGTTTGCCGAGTTGTGTAACATTTGCCTTCAGGCGGGATACAATCCGACCACACTACCTGGATTTTACATGAACGTCAATCAGATCCTCTCCGGGAAATATCTGGAAGAGGTAGAACTGGACACAGTAGATTGTACTTCAAGCTTACACGTGTCACACTCAGTACGAAGCATAACTGCATCTATGCTCGGACTGCGACTGGGACGGTCTAGAGACAACGATCTGTCGTGTCTTGCTGACCCCGATATGTCCAAACAGCAAGCGTTGATCCACCGTCACACGGGCTCACTCGTATATCGCAATCTGTCGACGCAAGTGGATAGTTGGAAGCGTTCTACGGGAGGATCTGCTTTTGTCATCATGCCACGCGCTACGCCACAGGGGGTGCCGACCAATTCTGTGTTGCAAATTGGTGATTACGTCACGATTGCCACAGGAAATCTTTCCACTCTTCGGGTCAATTTAGCCACGCAAGATGTGAAACGTCTGCTACAACTCATGCATTCTACAAAGTGTAGAGACGATCGTGATCACGGTCCATACACCTTGGAAGAGGCGCAGTGTGAACTGGAACTAGCTCGTGCTCGAGTGCACAGGCAAGCACACGACGACTTTTTCGCGCAACGTGCCATTCATCACAACAGGATAGGTACAATTGCAGTGGATTTCGCAGCACAAAAACAGAAAGACAACAAAAAAAGTCTCGACGCAAAGATCCTACGTATTGACCAAGATGTACAGCGTCTTGAAGGAAAATTAATGCGTCTTCAGAAGCATCACAACGTACTCAAACACATCGGTCTTGATGCCAATCTGGCGCGCCCGACGAAACGACAAACAATGACACTCGAGAATGAAATCGGATCACTCCAGGCTCAGATCCACGGACTAAAACACATCAGTATTGATGCCAATCTGGTGCGCACGACGACAGGACACACAATGACACGCGAGAATGAAATCGGATCACTGCAGGCTCGGATCCACGAACTCAATGCCAATGCAATAATCTACGCTCGCACAATACAGGAGCAAAATGTGCGACTGGAAAACAATGACATACAGGCACAGTGTGCTATTTGTTTCGAAAAGAGAACCTCCAATTTTATTTTCAAGCCGTGTTCTCACGTGTGCTGCTGTGATGTTTGTGCGCACAAAATGGTCGGCAAACCATGTCCATTGTGTCGGCAGCGAATCTTGAGCACTTCACCCGTGTATATGACGTGATATACATTGAACTCCATCTGCTAGTATGATTTATACGACAATGTACATGCATGAACGATGCTGTGGGAGATGTAATGAAGTACGCCTTATGTGTTAGGAACTCGTGTGCATGACTGCCTGACCGAGTGTACATCGAGAATGAACTTAATTCTATTCAACTGGGCGGAGTGCTCTGCTCGATCGGGATACTGCACCTTGCACGTCGCCAGCATATGGCACGCACAGACGTACTGCTTCTCAACAAGTAAAAGAATCTTGTTATCGTCCACATCGCGAGAATCCTGCCCAAGTTCCATGAGCTGAAAGATAGCTTGGAAGCAAACTTGCACCAGCATCTTGATGTTGGCGTCAAGAAACGGCTGACCCAGTTTTACGTAGGTCTTCTCTTCGAGTTCGATGTTTTCAAGAAAGCGGTAGACTTGTTGCGTTTTCTCTGGCGAAGGTTGCATGGTCGCCAGACTCGTCCTCCACACGTCATTCTCAGCCTTGAGCAGCTGTTGATCGATTTGATAGCTGTTAAACTCCATGGCAATAAGATATGACTCCACGCCCCAGGCATCACGCTGCTGTTTCGTGGATGGCATTTCCTTGAAAACCTCATAAATCTTGAAAAAGTCCACAATCGCTTTCTTGGCCAGCATGGGAGAGTTGGCACAGAATTCCATACCGACGACTGCACTCGTGGTCATGGCACGTTTCCAGACTTGGAATGCCGTCTCCGGCCCGGATTTGACATGCTTCTTGCGCATCTTTTTCGTGCTTGCTGCAAAAGAGGCAGCTGCGGCTGTGTTGTCATGCTGTGACATATTTCCGAAGACAGACGTAGGAACAAGGTTCGGGTCAAGGTAGTGTTCCCGGAGAAAGTCTTGCGCGAAGGCTGAGGAGAGGTCGACAAGATCATCTTGCACAAGCATGCGCACTTCACCGGTGTTTTTGAAACAAACCGTCTTATGTCCGCGCTTCCAGTCCTGCTTTTGGCACTCTTTGGAGCAATAAGAAACAAGGGCACAACTTGAGCACACTTTCAAGCCGCGGTCCGTGTTCTTGCAGTAAGCGCATTTGTTCTTCATTAGCATGCTCATTGACATGCTTCTTATGCGTGCGGATTTAAGAGTTTTCCAAGCGAGAAGGCTCCAAAATCGATCGTGTCAGTTTTTTTTCCGTGGTGCGTCGCTCCTTGATGACAGTTGTAAAGTCAAAAAGAGCTTTTTGGGATGTTTTTCCATTTTTGATTTTTTTTTTGATTTCAGAGTGTTTATTAGCGTGTCATGAGTGTGGCTGGGCCCATCCCTGCTCTTGCTTCTGTTTCTGTGTTGCAATCTGCTCCTGTTGGTGGATCTGTTGTAGGTGTTGTGGGGCCCCTCTAGACATTTGGGGAGCTCAACACCTGCGAACTGGGTGTCTTTCGATCTTAATGTTTCTTGCTCCTCTTGCTGAGGTTACTCCTTAATAAACACTCTTAAATTAAAATTATTAAGCAGGAACCTCAGCAAGAGAAGCAAGAAACATCAAGATAGAAAGATACTCTGCAGCACGCATAGATGAGATTGGATGGCGAATGCGATAGAAACAATGGTTGTGTGGCAGGCGGTAGCAGTGGCACTGCAGTTGGCACACCTGTCAGCATGTTTTCCGCAAACTTGATGGACTTGACGGACGATCTGCTGACAGGCATGTTTCGCTCACTGGCTTTGGAGCACAATTCGCTAGCTATGCAGCACGATTCGCTGGCATTGGAGCACGATTCGCTGGCATTCTTCGTCAGTATGAAGCTCGTAAGCCGCCGGGTGATGAATTTGATGCGGAACAGACTGTACGCCGAGTATGAAGCGGCTCTCCATGCGCTTGCATACCTTGTCCCAGGCACCCGCATTCCGTGTGGCGCAGATAGTGTTCAGCCGGTGCCATCACCTGCGGATTGGGACGAGACATTAATTATTTTTCAAGACAACCTGGTGCTGGCACCAAATGGTCTGGAGGTGGGCGGAATTTTTAATTATCACAGCATGTTTTTCACAGAATCAATGGAATTGGAAGTGGCCGACGACGCACAGCGTGAGTTCTTACTGCTGGTGGAGACCTATTGGTACGAATCCACTATCTACAATCCTCCGCTGCTGCCGGGAGAAGGTATGTGCGACGTGTCGCGACTGCCAAACAATCTTCGGTCTTCCATGGGTCATTTAGATTCGATAGTGTCGTACGACAGTGTGCGTCAGAGTGGATTTGGTTATTATTTTCGGTTTGTTCGCGTGCGTGCAGAGACAACCATGCAAGAAGTGTTTGACGCCATCAGTTTTGTTGAGGGCTGGAATCTACCAACCTACAACATGTGCGGGGGGTACGAAGAAATTGGCCCAGACATCGATGTACTGAACTCGATTGATCACGCTCCCGACGAACAGTGGCGGCTAGTAATTGACTGGCCGCCACTGAGCATCTGCGTTGGTCGTGTCACGAGTGCCGGCGAGGCAAAATGAAGCGCGCCAGACGATTGAATCTTGGACAGAGATAAGAGAATTATAAACGCTGGAATTTCGGAGTTTTATAATAAAGAACTACACGCACTCCCTCCAAGTTTGAGATGCATAGCCTGTAACTCGTTGAAAAGAGGTGATATGCACGAGGTGCGTCTCATAATTTAACGATGTCGACTTGCAAACTCAGCGCAATAAATGTGCACGCAGCCATGTAATAAATGTGCACACAGCCATGTAATAAATGCGCACACAGCCATGTAATAAATATGTGAGAGAGAGAGAGATGTACACATCAACACATGTACACAATTTTTGTGTTTATTTTGTAGGCATGTAATAAATGTGCACACAGTCATGCAATAAATGTGCACACAGTCATGCAATAAACCAGAAAATGCACTGTGCATACAGCACTCTCACGGCGTAAAATGTCTTGATATCACACGGCGGAAGCACTATCAGGCAAAATCTATGCACCCATCTTTTGGTTTCAAGAGTGTGATCCGGCTGGGCTCGGGCTGGTGATTACCAAAATGTTTTGGGAAAAGTTGGTGGCAGTGAAATGGAGTTTGGTGGGGTCGATGTACATGCTCCTGACTCGGTCGAAAATACAGTGTACTTTTGGGGCATCTCAAATGCGTTTTATGAACTTTTACATGTGATTTGAGCAGTATTATAAACGAAAAATACACGGTGCATACAGCGCTCTCACTGCGCAAAATGTCTTGATATCACACGGCGGAAGCACTATCTGGCAAAATCTATGCACCCATTTTTTGGTTTCAAGAGTGTGATCCGGCTGGGCTCGGGCTGGTGATTACCAAAATGTTTTGGGAAAAGTTGGTGGCAGTGAAATGGAGTTTGATGGGGTCGATGTACATGCTCCTGACTCGGTCGAAAATACAGTGTATTTTTGGGGCATCTCAAATGCGTTTTATGAACATTTACATGTGATTTGAGCAGTATTATAAACGAAAAATACACTGTGCATACAGCGCTCTCACTGCGCAAAATGTCTTGATATCACACGGCGGAAGCACTATCTGGCAA
>Ga0209491_10005322_pt1 | contig 18920 bp, 14 predicted proteins | sample BON02_FD_187213 | JGI IMG/M metagenome (GOLD analysis project Ga0209491, IMG submission 187213) | Freshwater microbial communities from Lake Bonney liftoff mats and glacier meltwater in Antarctica - BON-02 (SPAdes) (version 2) | ecosystem: Environmental > Aquatic > Freshwater > Ice > Glacier... | reverse complement strand
ACATATGAATATATATATATATATATATATATATATATATATATATATATATATATATATATATATATATATATATATATATATATATATATATATATATCTCTTTCTGTCTGTCTATATATATATATATATATAAATATATATATATATATATATATATATATACATATAAATAAATATATATATATATATACATATATATATATGTATATATATATCTATATGTATATACGTATATATATATATATACATATTTGTGAATATATATATATTTTCTGTTCACATATATGTAAACATGCAATTATTTCTACATATAGTTATACGCATAAATACATATTTATATAGTCTTATGTCTCTCACACTGTCTACCTCGCTCTCTTCATCACTCTATCTCTTTCTCTCCCTGCATCCCTTCTTTTGCCTTTCTCTTTTGCTCTCCCTCTCTCTCTCTCTCCCTGTGTCTCTGCGGGTAGCGCAAGCTGACCATGAACACAGGCTGGAGTTGGTCGGGCATCGTCACCTGCTGGTCGACAGTCCCAATCTTGTCGCTTTCGGGCCTGTTGCCGCGGACGTTGAATTTCAGCTTGAGGACGAGCGGCGCCTTGTCGGGTCGATCTGCGTTGAACAGGCCGTGCGTCAAGTGGATCCGGCCTTCAAGCGGTATATGCTGCGCGCATGCACCACGCCATTGCTGGCATATCAGCGCATCGCAAGGATCTGCATGAGAGTGAGCACTGTCTTGCAGTCATCGTCGTTGAGCACGTTGACTCCGCAGAACGAAAGCGTGATGCTGCCTCTCGAGCCGGCGAGCCAGTTGATATCCGCTGAGACAAAGCGTTGAGCACTGGATGGGACAGTATGAACGTTGAAGACAAGTGCGCTCAAGGATGACGGCAAAGTTGACATCCGGCAGCCAACACAAGGATCAGTCACGCAACTGCAGAAAATGCGTCAAGCAATCGAGTCATGAGCCGAAAGTGTTGTTCAATGTAAATGAACTCAATGCTATTGTTTGTGCTGTACGGGCATGGCACCTTGTACTGTAAGAAATTGCAACGCTGAACTATACACACACAGCTCCTGAATATCCGTCTTCATACACTCGAGATCTTCTGGCTGCATAAGCCATGAGCCCTGTACTTCTGGCACAAAGTCAATCACACCTTGCCACAACCTGTCGATGGACAAGTGTATGCACGTGGTCTTCAGGTTGAGAAATGCGGAATGAAGCTTCCAGCAACAGTAGCGCGCAAAAAATCGGCATGTTACCCAAATCTCTGCCCTTCCACTGTGCGGTCAGGACAGCTAAGACTGTGTTGGAAATGATCCTTGTGCTCCTACGTCGGCGAAAAATCTTGTGCTGGTATGGAGAGTGGCAGCTTTGCACTCTGCAGATGTATATTATATACCTGCCATTATCTTTGGTTTCCAAACCGCGGGCAACCTGAAACCTGAGATTGCCAAATTTCATAATTGCGAATTTTGGTGCTTGAGACGATGACGAGACATTTAGTTCTAAAGTTCGAATCTAAACAAACAAAACGACGTTTGGTGAGCGACGTTTCGTCGTGTACAAAGACGAATCTGTGCGACGTCGAGAGTGTAAAGGTGGATCTGCGCCATACCATGCGAATGCACATTTGTGTGTATGTCGAGAGTGCAAAGGTGGATCTCCGCATGTGCATCTTTCGACGCATGCGTATCTTGCGCATGCGCATCTTTCGACGCATGCGGATCTGCGCATGCGCATCTTACGACGCATGCGCAAGACACATGTGCATCTTTGTGTGTGTGTATGCGTGCGCTTATATCCTCATACACGAATGCACATTTGTGTGTATGTCGAGATTGCACAGGTGGATCTGCGCATGAGCGTCTTTCGACGCATGCGTATCTTGCGCATGCGCATCTTTCGACGCATGCGGATCGCATCTTTCGACGCATGCACAAGACGCATGTGCATCTTTGTGTGTGTGTATGCGTGCGCTTATATCCTCATACATCAAAAACTGACATGAGAACGGTGCAGACACGATGTATAGCGGCCGGAGAACAGGTAAGCGAGCGCTTGGTCATGGCCAGTTTGGTATGGCTAGACCATGCAAGCGGGCCGGAAGTTTGTTGCTGCCGGACAACAGCTACAGCAGTGACGATTCTGACCAGTGCGACAGAGTAAACAATCCAGAATGTGCTCAGAATAAAGGAATCTCGTTGCAACTGCAAGATGGCATAGTTTCTTCTGATTCTGCGAATACGCAAGATGGATCACCTCAAACTCTCAACAACTGGATGCGAATACTTCACGCTGTGCGGCATTCCGAAATTTGTACGAACCTTGTGTGTGTGCGACGAATGGCTCAGATGCTAGTTCTGAGACGTATGGTTCGTATTCTTACGATAGTCAAAAAACTAATGATTTGGGACACAAGAATGCAGATGCGTATCCTGGACCGTGATGACACCCCCAAGATCTCGTCTCTGATGGTCAAAACCTGGGAACGGATGAGCCACGCTGCCCTCCATTCTCGCATGCGCCAGACAGCTTTGCATTTGCGCGTCTGGCTTTCCAGGAAAGTGAGTTTCAACCAGACACTTTACACGTGGCGGCGGGTGCTTGAACCAGCGCTTCAATTGCGCAGGTTCCAAAGAGATATACTGGTGCAAAGCTTGCTTCAGTGGAAAGTAAAGATTGAAGTGAAGATCAAATCAAGGACAGTTTACAATTGCCGGCGGGTGCTTGAAGCAGCGCTTCATTTGCGCAGGTGCCAGTTTGTTATTGCTGGAACATGCAAGCGGGCAGGATGTTTGTTTCTGCCCGATACCATTTACAGCAGTGACGATCCTGGCAAGTGCGACAGGCTATACATTCCAGAATGTGCCCAGAATAAAGGATTCTCGGTGCAACTGCAAGATGGCATGGTTTCTTCTGATTCTGCGAATATGCAAGATGGATCACCTCGAACTCTCAACAACTGGATGCGAATCCTTCACGCTGTGCGGCATTCCGAAATTTGTACGAACCTTGTGTGTGTGCGACGAATGGCTCAGATGCTAGTTCTGAGACGTATGGTTCGTATTCTTACGATAGTCAAAAAACTAATGATTTGGGACACAAGAATGCAGATGCGTATCCTGGACCGTGATGACACACCCAAGATCTCGTCTCTGATGGTCAAAAGCTGGGAACGGATGAGCCACGCTGCCCTCCATTCTCGCATGCGCCAGACAGCTTTGCATTTGCGCGGCTGGCTTTCCAGGAAAGTGAGTTTCAACCAGACACTTTACACGAGGCGGCGGATGCTTGAACCAGCGCTTCAATTGCGCAGGTTCCATACAGATCTACTGGTGCAAAGCTGGCTTCAGCGGAAAGTAAAGATTGAAGTGCGCACTGACCGTGGAGATTTTGTGTACAATCTTTCTCCTGCACGCACCACTGTGCTTGACATCAAGAGACTCGTGTTGGGTCCTCATTTTGAAAATACAAAGCAATGTTTCTGGATCAAATGGCAGAACACTGTTCTCACAGATCAGCTCACCCTCTCGCAAAATGGAATAAAAACAAATGCAAGTCTGAAATTTCAAGTGCAATTACGGGGTGGGGGTGTTGGTGATTTCTCGTCACAAGAATCTGCATCGGTGAGTAATGGCAGAGGCAAGGATAAGTCGTAATTGTAGTTTGTTGAATATGAGAGATTGAGATTTCACATTCAGGCCTTGATGCCAGATTGCTTTGAGTTAACCTTGCAAATGTTCCTGCATGCACTCCATACATCATAGTGCAGTGCAGTGCTCACAAAGTCTTGTTGGCACATCATAGAGCAGTCCTGACAAAATTCCTGTTGGCATCGGCATTGCTCTCATGGCAGACATGTAGTTTCTCATGATTGGAGGAGGGGTGCAGAGTTCTTGACTGTTATTGCATATTGCCCGAGATTATGTGAAAATGGACGTCCCTTTTAATTCAGGGGGGCAGATACAGAAAGTGATAAAATAATGAGGCACATGGTATTCATGGACGACGCCCGATCTACTGTTTAAAGCCGACAATGACGCACCCTATCCTTTTTTGGAATTTGCGAATAATCATCATTCCAAACTCACATATTCGAAAAGACACAACGACCATGCCGATTTCTCAAACTCTTTTTTTTGTTTTGAAACCTCTCATCAGTCTCCACTTCAATCGCCGGCGCGCTCCTCAAGCCAGTCAAATGCAAAAACACCATTTGCAAAGGTGTGCCTTGGCATGTTGTTCCGTGTGCTTGTATTTGTTTGTAAGGGTGCAATTTGCTTTGACAAATTGTCTTCTCGAACTATCCTCAAACACACATGTATTTTGATGTGATTTTATAATGGAATTCACGCACATTGATTTTAGTGCGTATATAAACGTATCTATGCAAAAACCCACGACGAACATTTTCATTTCTCAAAATCTTTTTTTTTTTTGATCTCAGGTGATGGATGCCAAGACACTCAAATCGCCAATTGCAAAGGTGTGACTAGGCCTGTTGTTGCGCATGCTTGTGTGTGTTTGCAAGATTGCCAGGTGATTTGACAAAATGTCTTCTTCAAGTAATCTCAAACATAAATGTATTTCGATATGATATTATACTTGAATTCACCTGAATAGATTTTTGTGCGTACATAGACCTGTCTGTTGTTTGGGTACTTGTAAACATGAATATATGTACTTATAACAAAACTTAATATGTTTGTACACATCTATATATTTATTTTTACTTTCAAATGTACAAATACAAATATATATTTGTTCAAATCTAAGGAGTAATATATACATGTATATACCTGCATATGTAATGAAATGAATATGTATTCCTATATAATGTTCTTCTAATACGCATGCTTGCCTGTCTTTATATGAAAATACAAATGATGTACATTTACATACATATCAATATCTACATCCACATGCATGCATATAAATATGATATATACATATATATATATATATATATATATATTTATATATATATATATATATATATATAATATATATATATGCACACATATATATATATATATATATTTATATATATATATATATATATATATATAATACTTATATATGCACACACGTGTATATGTACATATGAGTATTCAAATATATATACATATAAATGGATTCATATACATATACTTATACAAGACTTTTGCACATTTATATTAATATGTATACATGTGGGAACGGATACGTCGATTCGGTTAGGTCCGAAAGTACCTAGCTAGGTACTTTCAGACCTAACCGAATCCTATTTGACAAAGTGGTCGAAGTCGTTCGACTTATCCGTTCCCACAAAACCGTAAATGATGGCCGCCACAACCGTCTGGCCGAGCATGGCTCTCCCGAGCAGGCGTACCCCCATGCGGGCTTCCGTCCGTCCCACGGTTGGATGTTGCCCCTCAGCACCGGCCCCTGGGAGGATTCGCGGTAGCCCACCGGCCCCCGGGAGAATTTGCGATGGGCAGAGTTCGAACTGGCGACCTTTACAGTCTTGTGGGAACGAATAAGTCGAACGACTTCGACCACTTTGCCAAATAGGATTCGGTTAGGTCCGAAAGTACCTAGCTAGGTACTTTTGGACCTAACCAAATCTTATTTGGCAAAGTGGTCGAAGTCGCTCGACTTATCCGTTCCCACAATATAGATATTTATATACATGTTTATAACATTTCAAATACACAACAAAAAAATTCATGCATTTATTTGAATTGCCATGCCTATGATCAATATTTTGTAAGTATGTATGTGTATATGGACACATATTTTGAATTCCATATTTATGCATGCATTTAGTACATGGAAATGGAAATAATATACATATTTCTGTTGGTGAAATGTTTTGTATGATTGGATGCTTATGTAAATTTGTACATTGAACTGTGATAGACATACATATGTATTTTTACATGTACCTATATATGAATACATATATATTTTTGTTGACACACATGAATATAATCTCACTACACAATAATATATTTGAACCTTACGTGTTTGTTTGGATATTTATATATTTTTCAGGGTTTCATCACTCAAATGTATGTGTATCCTATAGTTGTACGAATTTATATATAAGTGTAAATTTATACAAACTATTTTTGACGTTCATATACATATTTATAGACACATCTAAACATATATACACATATAAATGTATATACATTGATCGATACTTGAATATAGACATATATATATATATATGTACGTGCATATATGTAAAATTGTCTATGTATATATATATATGCATATATTTATATGTGTATATATATTTGTATGACCACAAAAACACTTTCGAATATGACTCTTTTACATAAATGTTAAGAACATAAATGTTAAGAACACAGGGACGTATGTATCAATACACAAGAAATCAACAAGTGTCACATAAATGTCCAACAGGTTCATGGACGTAAACGAGATTCAGGCTCCGATGCTGATGATTCTTCGGATATCGATCATGAGGAAGATTTTTGCGAAGATTTGGATGAAAGTTTTACAGATTTTGATGAATTATCGGTGAGCAAAGAGTCGGCAAAAGGGCCTACATTTTTCGTGTCCATTACCTCTGTATGCTCTGATGCACCAGATACTCGACGACAAAGTCTTTCTGCTGCCTTTTAACTCTCAACTGCTACATGCATAGGTTTAACATGACAGGATATGTCAATTTCTTTTGTATCCAATATTTGCCAAGCACACGATGTACACCAGATGTCGTCACAATTTGTCGAATCCAAAGCGAGGAATACCGAGCAACTAGTAAAGATTTCTCAAACTGTGCTGATTGTATTTAATTTGCAATCATTGCCAGGATAACAAGAAAGTCAAGAAAGTCAAGCGACGAGGCCCGGGCAAGAAACAAGAGGTATGTTTTTCATCAAATATTCTCACAAAGTTATGTGATCAAGTTTCTGCTACTGGTTCACCTTGATACCTAGAGCGCAAAATGACAAAGCACACGATACACATAAGATATGAGTATTATTTTTTCAATCAAACATGACGAATACCGAGCAGATATTTACAATTTGTCAAAACGTGCTGATATCACACTTTTTGAACTCATCCCCAAAAAAAAAAAGTTTGACAATGCCAAGATTGGTGGCGCACAAAGTCAAAGCGCCGCAACAAAGGTATGTTGTCCAGCCAAATTTTTCGCATACTATGACACCAAGTATCTGGTGCTTTGCACTCTGCCACCTAGGACGCAGAATGGCAAAGAGAGCTGTAAGATTATGCAGGGATCTTCACAAATCAAGATCTCCAGCATGCCAGTGTGAAACCTAGCGTTGTTATGCGCACACGAGATCCACGTCAGTACAGACGCCATAGGCGAAGATGCAAGCTGGCGACGAGGAAGGTGCATATCAGCACAGTAGAATACACCGCGCTTCAAGTCGACAGATTGAAAGAAGGCTTTTTCTGCCGTGATATATGTGATATGCCAATCATCTGGCAACAACTGACACCTTTGGTCTGAGCAGAGGACAAATATTCATTTCCACGGTATTCCCGTTGAAACAAAAAAAAGGGTGGAATTGTCGCAGTACGATACCATGCATCCAGAAAGAGCGGGAACAACAAAGGAGGCGAACAAGTTGAAGCACGTTGCATCAGTTCGAAGTGACAGCATCAAATCACTGACAGAACTTCAAGAAGATGCAGAACAGCTGATCTCCGAATTGCAAGTAATTCATGCAGAATTGCACAAGTTGCAAACCGAAATTCATTTAATCGTGAATAAGAGCAACAACATGGTTCATAATTGGAATGGCAAAACACCTGTCCTGGCTTCCGTTGCAGTTGGAGGTGTAGACAAAACGTTTCATTTTCTGGGTGGAAGAAATGCAGCCCGCATGAACAAAATTGTCCAGTTTCATACATCACAACAAACCACCGAGGGTCAGCATATCCGCAATTTTTTAAATCGCCTGAGTGCAACGGCAATTGCTTCCATCCAAGAAGCAGAGGTACCAAGAAATATCCCAGAGAACGATCGCATAAAAAGTCTTGTCACTCAAGTGCTCTATTTGTCGCACACTGGATACCGAGACTCTACACATTGTGTCATGATAACAGGACATGCGCATACCGAAGTAGCTGTGTTTTTTACTCATTTGCTGGCATGGATACAGATCAAAATTCTGGAATCTTACACCGAGCTCAAAGAGCACATACCGTATAATTTGATGACATCGAAGAAACTAAACCACAGTGGGAATTCTATATCTTCGATATGGAGGCAATTCAATGACAAGCTGGAAAAGGCTCCCGTGCAGCAAGTGCGCACAGTGCGTAATTGCATGCGAGACTTTCTTTGTCGAGCTATGCCCGTGAAGGTGAAACCAATCTCGAAAACTGTGGACCTTCGACAATGTGCATTGACACATCTTCAGAGCAGAGCGGTGTGTCTCATCAATTTGCAAGATACCTTCATGGAATCTGTACAGTCAAGATATCAGAAAGATGCGTCAGCCCAAAATGATTTGATTCTAGGCAAAAAGGAGCGCTCGAGTGACACTGCCGAAAAGACCAAGGTTCAACGGGCAAAAGGACATTCATGGCCCGCTGATATCACAGTAAAGGCGACACGAGCGGCCTGTGTGGCCTTGTCCTTTGTGCTGGCAAGACTCACAACAACCGTGCTCAAGACTTCGGACGACGATAACATGACAGATCTAGAGACATACTTGGAAAGTTTCGATTCATTAACACACGTTGACTGGCTGACAAGCATCCTGGAGGACGACAAGGTTTCAGTTTTAAACAAATTAGAAATTGTTCAATGTTTGCTGACATAAGAACGATATCAGCGTATCAAATCATATTGTTTGGGCTTGATACTCGCATAATGTTCTGAGCTAATTCTACATGTGAATACACAGATGGCACCCTTCGTCGGCAACCTCTGTGAATACCGATGGGCAGTGGAAACTAGTTTCAAGGGTCAAGATTGTCACCAAGCAGTGAATTTGGATGTCACGGGATTTCACCAGTGGTTCAAGACCAGGCTTGAGTTTTTTTATGTTCAATTGGCAAAAGATAAGTCTGGTGAAATCTGCAAAAACCCTGACTGTGATAAGCATAATGAAAGATCATCCAAACATTATGATTTCTCTAGTTGCCCACTCAAACATTGGGAACAGATTTTGGAGGTGCTTCGCGTTTTGGGATTACAATCTCAGGTGAGAAAGAACTCATCTCGACACAGTATGAAGTGAAATTATCATGAAATAGTGAACTAAGGTATTTACGGCTTAAACATAAAGTTTCTCTAAGGACCTGTGTATTGGGCCCTTTGTGTAAGTTCTTAGAAAGATTGCATTATCGTCAAAAACTGAGAATGTGATAAGCTATTTATTGCCTTGAGAAAAATTCACTCATCCTTAAGCCAACAGGAAAGTGTTCCAACGAAAGACAGGGAGATGGGATCTAAGCTGAGTCGACATTAGGACACTCGAAATAGCATAATGGGACATCACTTTGAAATAAAAGAACCAAGCAATGACGACATCAAACAAAATTAGTGCAGAGTTCTAAGTCTTTGGCGCCTCGCATGTATCTTTTGCGATCTTAACGAGTATCTATCGTATGTACCTCCTTTTCTGATAGTTGCGCACCTGTACATACCAATCTGCTCATAGGACACTGAAAGGCAACTGTAAAGACCAATGTGCCCATAGGAACATTCGCCAACTCCTCGTGACATGTGATCACGACGTATCTAGAGAATACTTGTCCTCACATTTATTGAGGATTTCAACAAGTGTGTACGCAAACAAACGGACTATTTATGCCGTGTAATTAAATCTGTCTCACGTTCGTAAAACAATCACTGACAAATATACTCTGCTTTCGAACAAATTACAGATGGATGCGGAGGATGTCGGTGACAAGAATTCATTCGAAGATGAGGTGCAGGGGTCAAATAAAAGGTCAACCATGTTTGTTCTTTTCATCACGAATGATAAAGGAGTGTTGCTCATGAATTGCTGGTGATGTTGTTGTGTCTGGATTATCAAGTCAATATGTGCTTTTACTATAGATCTTTCATAATTTGATGATATACATATTTTGCCACTGAGTTGCAGATAATCTTGTCAATCTTTTTTCTCCTGTCTATTTCGAGGCGCGTCAAAATATCAGTTTGCGATAGAATTTGTTATATTGTAATGATGCACAAGTGGTGTCACGTGCTGCCGACGTTGCAAAGAATTGTCAATGACTTGCAAATAATGTTTTTTATCGGACATTCATGGAAGTTTGTGTTTTTTGAAGTATTACTGTTAACACGCTATTGACAAATAATGATACTTGCACTCAATGATGTTGTTGTCTATCGATTGTATCTTTTCTCCAGAAAACTGTTGTTCGTAGTAATCAAATCTCATGCCCTCACTCTTTCTGTCGTTATCTCGCCCCTCTCCTTTACCCTCCCTGTCTCTCTCTCTCGCTTGTGTCCCTCGCTCACGCTTTCCCTCTCTGTCTATCCCAATCTTTCTCTCTCTGTCCTCCTTTTTCTCTTTCAATCCACTCTCTCTTTGACTCTATCTCTCTCTCATTCTTTTTCCGCTCTTGCTCTCGCTGTCTCCTATCTCTGTCTGTCTTTCTCTCTCTCTATTTACCTCTCTCTCCCCCCCCCTCTTTCTTTCTTTCTCTCTCTGCCTCTCTCACTCTTTCTGTCTCTCTCTCTCGTTTTTCATTTCTGTCTCTTTTTCACTATCACTCTCTCGCTCTTTCTCTTGCTCTAGTCTCTCTCACGCACACACACACTCTCTCGATTTGTCTTTTTTTGGCTGTCTCTCCCTCTATGTCTGTCTTTATATATACTGTGTAAGCAGTGTCTCTTTCTTTTGCTGTTTCTTTTTTTGTTTGTCGCACATTCTTTCTCGCCGTCTATCTCTATGCTGTGTCGTTCTTCGTCTCTGACACCCGATAGATGCTCACCTGCATCGCTCTGCCCCACACGCTCTTGTCCTTTTTCTCTCCTTCCCCTTGCAGGCGTGTTGCCTTTTAATAATCAATTTTTCGTGCTCTTGCTCTCACTGTTGTGATGTCTCTCTCTCTCCTTTTCACTCTGTCTCTCTCTCTATCGCTTTATGTTTCCCTCGATCACTCTTTCTCTCTCTCTCTATCCCAATCTGTCTGTCCCTGGCACTTTTTCCTATCTATCAATTCATGCTCTCTCTCTCTCTCTCTCTCTCTCTCTCTGTCTTTTTCGCTCTCGCTCTCGCTGTTGCCCTCCATATCTCTGTCTTTCTCTCTCTCTTCCTTTCCCTCACTCTTTTTGTCTCTCTCTCTCTCGCTGTCTCTCTCATTCTTTATTTATCTCTCTCTCTCCCCCTGTTTCTCTCACTGTATCTCTCTGTCTCACGCAGACACACACTTTCTCTTTTCATATCTTTGTGCCTGACTTCATCTCTCTCTCTCTCTCTCTCTGTCTGTATCTCTCGCTCTCTTTATGTCTCTCTCTCTGTCTCTCTCTCCGTCAATCTCTCTGTCTCGCTCTCATTGTCTTTATCTCCCTCTCTCTTTTCCATTGTCTCTTTTCTCTTTCTCGCTTTATGTGTTTCTCGATCACGCTGTCCCTCACTCTCTATCCCAATTTTTATCTCTCTGTCACTACTTTCTCCTCGCTCCTCGCTCTCTTTCAAGATCTTTCTCCCTCCCCATCTCTCTCGCTTTCGCTCTCGCTCTCGCTCTCGTTCTCGCTCTCGCTCTCGCTCTCGCTGTCGCTCTCGCCCTCGCTCTTGCTCTGGCTCCCACTCTCGCTCATAATATCAATCTCTCTCTTTCTCTTTCTTACCCAACCAGTGTCTGCATGCCTCTTTCTCTCTCTCTCCTGGCACTTGACTTGTACTTATACATACATGTCGTTGTTGCATTTGTTTCTCTCTTTCAAGTTTTGTGTGCTCCGCAATCCTCCCCTCCCTATCGTCCCTCTTCTCGTTTGAATTCTATTGATGAGGTAGATGCTTGTGAGCAACAATTATCTCATCTCATATGTTCTTGCTGTCTGTATCATATTGTCAGTCTTTCTCTCTCTCTCTTTTTCATGACATTTGTCCTCGCTCTCTTTATCTTTCTCTCTTTCTGTCTGTTTCTTTCCTTCTCTCTGTCTTGCTTTCTTTTCTCTCTGTATTCTCTCTTTTTTCTCTTTCTTCTCTCTCACTCTCTCTGTCTCTCGCCTCTGTCTATCTCCATTCTCTTGCTCTCTCTATCTCTTTCTCTCAGACACATTCATTGGTGTGATTTTTACAACAGGACTGAGAAGCAGGCAAGGGAAGGGATCGACAGGACCAAGGATACAGTGAGCAAGCAAACGAAAGAAGCTGGCGTCAATGCGGCCACGGTGAAAAAGGAACTTGACCCCGATGCGGCCACAGTCACGGTGAAAGAGGAACCTGGCCTCAATGCGGCCACAGTCACGGGGAAAGAGGCACCTGGCCTCAATGCGGCCACAGTGAAAGAGACACCTGGCGCCAAGGTTGCGGTTGCATCCACAAGCAAGAGTAAGCCTCCGTGCTATGTGTTTTGTAACAGGGTTTCATCTTTCAACCGACAGGAAGAGATCTTGCAAATAAAAGAAGCTGATGACATGTGGAATTGCTTTATGAAAGGATTGGACCACTTTCAAACAGGTCCAAAATTTGGGAGTGCCTATCTGGTTGCCTTTGTTGTTGAAAGTCTTGAAAGCCGGTACAAAACTTCTTCGGCATCCCAACGAATCAATTTTCTGCAAATCCATACGATGGGGGACGTATTTCGGACACTGACACAAGCTTTTCAAACCTTGCTTGCGAAAACATCAGCAAATTCCAGAATTGAAAAACAGGACAGCCTAATGGCCATTTTCGAACAGTGCTTGACATACGCTAAAGAACATGAGAAGGGGCTCCCTGGACCTTCTACGCAAATGCAAGCCCAATTTACTCGGGATGAAGACAAGCTTAAATTTATAGGTGATTTAAAGGAAACAACATCACGCATATGCGGTTGGCTGGAATTGGACGCAGGCACAATCCAACTTGTTCGAGTGAAGCCTGAGCTACCGCCAAGTTTGGCAGTCACATTCGAGCCGCCTAAACAGTGTTCTGACGTGTATAGTTGCATCCTAAGGGAGAGAGCCTTGCCTGCATTCGTAAAACGGCAACGTTCGAAGGAAACAATGACTGCTAAGTTGAATCGTTTGTGTTTTGGCCTCCTTCCAAGTGTCGCAGACTGTACTCCAGTTGCCCTCTCTGGCGACACGTTTATGCATCTGGTCGGGCCACCTATTGTGCAGAATCATTTTTTCATGATTGTAATGACAAAGACAACAGATGGTGTGGCCGTGGCAAAGTTTGACTCCTGTGCAGGTTGCAGCACAAATTTGCGAGTCTCGACAAATTCTGAAAAAAATCGATGCACTGAATACGACTTGATCGGCTTCATTCAAGCCTTTTTGGCTATCAACAAGAATATCATTTTTGCAGAAAAATCAGATGCAGAGTGTAAAAAGATTTTGGAAAATCTCACAATTTACACACCATGTCCCACTTATAATCAGCCAATTCATAGCAATGCATGCTGGCTGTTTTCAATAGCAGTAGCTGAGCAGGTTATTGCAAACTTGCCTGATCTAGCAGCATCGCCCAACCGAAAACAGGCTTATGCATTCTTCGACAAAATTATTGCATCCGTTGCAAACATACTCAAGGACTCAAATGCATTGCCAGTGTGGATACAGAAGGTAAAAAGCGAAAATTGGGACAATTGCCAGAGTGACCACAAGGTGCTTTCAAATTTAGAATCCAAATCGTCGGGAGACATATTCGTTGGACCCAAGTGGCAGGTGGATGAATGTTCTGAAACAAAAACTAGACATGATGCGAATTCAGCATATGCGGCAGAAGGGTTCTGCATTGATTCGGCAAAGGTTGGCAAAGACGTCTTTTCGATCTTAGAAGCACAACGCAAAAAGTTGGGTAAAATTCCATTCTCAGCGAGCACACACGGCAAGGATCGTGCCATGACATTCGAACAATGGAAAGAACACTGCAACACAGTGACTACTTTGGTCCGTGACAAGCTATTGCATTGCTTATCAGTCGAAAACCTATGGAAAGACAATGGAATCAAAATTCAGCAGGCCCGATGGGAGAAACTCGCAAAAATAATATGTATTCTCCAACCCGTCAAGACACCAGCAGCAATAAATAAACTTGCTACTATGTTTCTGAACAATCCTTCCCAATTTGTGAAAGATGGGCAAGGCACCGTTGTTGCTCGGACTGAGCAAAATTGGCAAGATTATGGAGACAGATGCGGTGGTGGAGACCTGGCTCTTTGTGTGAATACTACAAATGACAAATCATCGAAAACAACCAATTGGAATCCAGAGCAAGCGATAATTTTATACGCCACTGAAACCCGTGCGTATATTGCAGGAAGTGTCAAGGGTTCGAAGTCCGAAGGCAGCACGCATGATTCACGAGTAGTGAATACTGTGAAGGATACTGATTTTCATTTCTCTTACAAAGGAGACTCAAAGAATCGTGTAGAATGCTTCCATGGGACAATTCCTGGATGCATGTGGTCAAAGGACACCTGGATCACGGTGAGCCCTGAATTTCTCAAAAGAGCAACAACTGGTGGACAATCCTCAATTTATGGCTCTGCATCCTCAATGGTGGTGTCAAATTGGAGATCAATCAAAAAAGGCGGCAATGGGATCCTGGATCAATTGACAGCAAAGGCAAAACTTGGTCGCAGACAAAGAAACACATTGGATTTTCGTACCATAGTAGGGAATGCGACCAATACGAATATTGCTGAAGAAACCAAAGCTGTAAATTGCCTGGATATACCTGGACAAGGGGACTGCCTCACTCAAGCATGCTGCTTGAACATCTTGACCAGCGCTGATCCACTGGTGGCCACGAAATTTTACGATGCGATGTTTCCGTCAACACTGCATTTCACATCGTTACACACGTATGTCATGCAAGACAGTTTGAATGGATGCACTAGGTTTTGGTTTGCTCGATGGCTTTGCAAGAAGCATGGTATTCGCAATGTTCTGTCGAAAGTTTGTGCACGGGTTGTTTTCTTTGCCGAGGGATCCAGCAAAAACATCCACCCCAACATGCTTATCTCGGATTTCTTAAATCTGATTGCAAGCAACAGTGCAATGGCCCAGAACTCACATGCACATTGGTTGTGTCCGACTCTCATCACGTTTTTTGTGGAATTTTTGAGTTGTGTCTTGACAATCCCTGTGGCATTGCTGATTCTGAAAGACGATGGCACACAATTAACCATCCATCCTGATGGTTCGTTGTGCAAGACAAGAGAGGACCTACAGCAAAGTTACTTCTTGGTCGTGAAGCACGAAAACGGAAACTCTACAGCTGGATCACACTACAGACCAGTGCTCCTTGATTATCAGATCACAAAAGATGCTAATTTCACATCATGTGGATTGTTGCCACATGCCTCCCTACCTCGCTTCTTCAAGGACTTGCTGTCTGACCAATGCGATCGTACCAGTTTGACGACCAGCAAGAACATTAATCTGGACAAAAAAGGTGTCAAACGAAAGAAATTTGAAAAAGTGTCAGTGGCTTTTTATGAAAACCAACCTAACGAGCATGAAAAAGTTCTTCCGTTGTATCATCCAGATCGTTTTTCCACAAAACTTTTATTTTGGCGTGTTTCTTTGATATGTGACGAGCAGCACAAATTCATATACGAGGATCTCGAGAGTGACTCCTCCGCATCTTTGGCCATGACATTGCTGCAAGCGCCGTTATATGCCCTAAACTTGCTTGCACCTTACAGTCGTTGCAGCGAGCAGATATTGAAGGCCTCTGGAAATTGTATGGCAATGTTCCAAGCTTGCCCAGCAACTCCAGAGCAACATTCGCTGTTTGCTCAAATTTTGCGGAGCATGGCTGGATTGCTTCATCATCTTTCACAAATTGTTATTTCCTTCGCGTCGAATGACATACTGCTACCCAGAGGTCCTTTGTCCAAAAAAAAGGAGGAAATTCGCCAAAAAGGTGATTTCGATATGTTTATTGGCATGATGAAGGATACCAATGACACAAGCGTGATCAAAACACTTTGTGACAATTGTGAAATGACGAGTACAGTTTGCGTTCGAAATTTTGCAGGCATTCCTTCCCAGCTTTATTGGGCCCTACTTTCTGCAGTTGTCCAGCGTCCCATTATAATTCTTACTGATGTGGTAACGACATGGGATGCAAATGCAAACCCCTTACCCCTTGATTCTGACTTGAAAGGTCACAAATATCATGCTGGCAGCTTATTCGACGATGATGGAGAAGTGTGCATTGCAAACGTGCAGGCAAACGCAAATTTGGCTTTGCCTGCTTACTTGATGGGACTGAAAGACCCGTGTAGTGCACAAACTTACTTACAAGCAACTCACACTGCAGCAATTTCAGCGATTCTAAACAAAGACCAAGATGGGCAGCCATGTGGCAACACACAGGAACTTCTCGGCAATTGGGACTTCGGACATTATGCCCGTAACTGCACGGACATTACTATTGTGCCAATAATTCCTATAATCTTAAGCTCATCAAGTCTTGCTATGTCGGGTTACATGCCTGTAATGAGTTTGCAACATCTGAAACTCGATTCTCCTAAGTACCTTAAGGGAACGGAAGATGTTTCTTTGCGTGGCTTGTCTCTCGTGGACTTAGTTGAAATATGCAGAAAATCTTTACAGTCAAGGAAGATCTTTTTCGAATCTGCAAAGCTGATTCCAGATCTATTCTTCTCAATGGGATTGACTGGCTATGTTCCGCAACTTGATACGTCTAATCCACATGAAGAATTGGAGCTCTTGCCTCGAGAAAATTTAATCTTGAGGAATGTACACAATTTAGCAAAGTACACACGGGAAGCATCAGAGAACGAGATCCAGGCTTGGTTGGGTTTTGGGAACAAGGAATTGAGCCAAATTCAATACAGCAACAAAAAAAATGCAGGAAACTTACTGCAACAATGGTTCATGAAGGCAAAAGAGGTAGTTTTCCATGGCACTTGCATTGTTCTAGAAATACAATAACTTTGATAGCTGATTCACTTGTTGCCATGTCATTCATGCTATCGTCCGCCAACTCCACGTGACATGTGATCAAGACGTATCTAGGAGAATACTTGTCCTCACATTTGTTGAGGATTTCAACAAGTGTGTACGCCAGCAATCGGACTATTTGTGTCGGGTAATTGACATGTGTCTAAATCTGTCCAATTTGCATAAAAACAACCACTGACACATACACTCCGCTTTCAAAAAATTTACAGGTGGTTGTGCAGAGCGCCGGCGAGCAGAATTCACTTGTTAATGAGATAAACCAGTGCACAATCGACAGGTCAATAGTTTCATACTGAATGTTTGTACTTTTCACTACGAAAGATCAAGGACAATTGCTTATGAGTTGCTGGTGATGTCGTTGTATCTGGATTATCACGTCAAAGTGTCCCTTTACTATAGAGCTCGCGTAATTCAATGATTCACATATGTTGCCACTGAGTTTCAGTTGATCATGTCGTTAATCTCTCTTTCCCACTGTCTATTTCGAGGTGTGTCAGAATATCAGTTTGCGATAGAATTTGTTATATTGTGATGATGCACAAGTGGTGTCACGAGGTGCTGATTATTTGCAAAGAATTGACAACGACTTGCAAGTAACGTTTTTTTCGGACATTCATGAGAGGGTGTGAATTTGTGAGTATTACGGCTAATGTGCTATGGACAAATGTTGCTAAAAACTTGCAATCAAAGATGTTGTTGTCTAGATTTTGTAACATTTCTCGAGAGGAGTCTTGCTCATAGTCTTCACATCTCTGGCTCTCGCTCTCACTGTCGTTCTCTCTCTCTCTTTCTTTTTCACTCCCTCTCTCTCTTTGTGTATCCCTCGCTCACCCTTTCTCTCTTTCTCTCTCCCAGTATTTTTGTCTCTGTCACTCCTTTCTCTCTATCAATTCTCGCTCTCTTTGTCTCTTTCTCTCTCTCTCTCGCTCTTGCTCACGCTCTTGGTGACGCTCTAACTCTTCATGTTTCTCTCTCTTTCCCTCTCTCTCTTCCTCTCTCTCTCTCCCTCATTCTTTTTTTCTGTCTCTCTCTGTCTATCTCTGTCTCTTTCTCTCACTCACTTACTCTCTATTAAGCACAAACACACACACTCTCTCTTTTTCATTCTGTTTCCTGTGTCTTTTTGCGTGTCTCCCTCTCTCTCTTACTCACTCACTCCCTCTTTCTCTCTGTCTCTCTCTCTTTTTCTTTCTCTCTTTCCTTCTCCCTGTCTCTCTCACTCTGTCTCCTTCTCTCTCTCACTGTCTTTCTTCCACTTTCTCTCTCGCTTCCTCTCCCTCGCTTGCTTTTTGTCAAGGACAGGGCACTGGACATTGCGGGGGTGCAATTGAAGAGAAAATTGGAGATAGGGCCTAGGGAGGAAACCAACAGCAAGAGCAAACGATTGCGAGGTGAATTAGACTCAGACACAGTTCTGGAAATTGAGGTGCAGGAGCAGATGGAGGAGGACAAAGTGAATGTGAGTGGAGAGAAGAAGGAAAGGAAAGCTTCGAAAAGGATTCTGGAGTACAAAGGCCCAAGTCAGAAAATGGAAACAAAGAAGAAGTAGAGAGGAAAGGAGACGTGTTGGTTTGTGTTAGTGAGTGGTTTGCGCAGGGACGAGGCCAGAAGGAGGGGAGGCAGAATGATTAACTATCAAATTTGTGACATGACTCATGTGGATGCAGGATGAAATATTCCACGGCGCACACAAATAAGTCATGTCACACATGTGCATGAGTAAAGGTTTCATTCAAGCAGTAGTAGGTAATGTTATCTGAAGTGATGGAGGGGGGGGGGGGGGGC
>Ga0209491_10005316_pt1 | contig 18932 bp, 22 predicted proteins | sample BON02_FD_187213 | JGI IMG/M metagenome (GOLD analysis project Ga0209491, IMG submission 187213) | Freshwater microbial communities from Lake Bonney liftoff mats and glacier meltwater in Antarctica - BON-02 (SPAdes) (version 2) | ecosystem: Environmental > Aquatic > Freshwater > Ice > Glacier... | reverse complement strand
TTCTTGTAAGGCTCCACCTTGCCTGTCATCGACATGGTCATGAACGTCCGGCCATGAAACGCCCCGCCAAATGCGATCACAGCGTTGCGACCCGTGGCAATGCGCGCGATCTTGACCGCGTTTTCGACCGCTTCGGCGCCGGTGGTGACAAAGACGGTGCGTTTCTCGAAATCGCCGGGGACCAGCGCGTTGAGCCTTTCGCCCAGACGGATATAGTTTTCGTATGGCAGGACCTGATGGCAGGTATGGGTAAAGCTGTTAAGCTGCTTTTCCACCGCCGCCATGACGCGCGGGTGCCGGTGGCCGGTGTTGACCACGGCGATCCCGGCGGCAAAGTCGATATAGCGCCGCCCCTCGACATCCCAGACTTCGGAATTGAGCGCGTGATCCACATAAATCTGCGTCATCATGCCGACGCCACGGGCGATGGCGGTTTTGCGCCGTTCTGCGATCTCTGCGTTCAGCATCATCCTGATCCTTTGTCCGGGTGCCCCTGCGGGGCCGTTGCTGTGACTGACATAGCAATATGCGCTGGCCGGGGAAAGATCGGGTGATGTGGACGGCAGATGTGGTTCGAATGACTCGGTCAGGCGAAATAACCGGGGGTTGCATCGTTTGGGTGGTTGACGGACGAATCAGCTATGTTCTACATCTTGTGTCATCAAGACGCATTCGCATGAATGCGGTGTGTCGGACGAGATATAGGCGAATGATTTGGCGGCTCCACGATGGGCGGTCCGGTCGGACGGAGTGGTTACGGGCAGGCGAGTAACCAAAAGGGGGGCCGGTTCAACGGTCCCCCAACCTGTTCCCGACCCCCCGTCTTACTCCCGACCCCCCGTCTTACTCCCGACCCCCCTAATTACTCCCGACCCCAGTCTGCGCCCTGCATTTCCAACAACCTGCTGGCGGTGCGTTCAAACTCGAACGTGCCCTCGCCTTCGACATAGAGCATGTCGGGCCGGGCGGCGGCAGAGCAGATCAGCCGCACCTTTGCCTCGTAGAGCGCGTCGATCAGGATGACGAAACGTTTCGCCTCGTTATAGTTCTGCCGCGAGAGGCGCGGGACATCGTCGAGGACCAGCACCCGCGCCGCATGGCCCAGCGCAAGGTAATCGGCCGGGCCGAGCGGGCGACCGCAGAGATCGTAGAAGCTCGCCCGGGCCACACCGTTGTGAAACGCCGGGATCGCCACGTCGCGCCCTGTCACCCGCAAGAGCAGCGGATCCGCCTGACCATGGGTCAGGTCGTCCCAGATCGCGTTGATCGCGGCGCGGCTTTCGGCGGTGATGGGGGTGAAATAGGTCTGCGCACCGCCAATCAGCCCTTGTCGGTAGTCGGTCGCGCTGGAGAGTTCGCAGACGTCGAGCCGGGTTTTCAGCAGGGCGATGAAGGGCAGGAACAACTGCCGGTTCAGCCCGTTGAGATAGAGGTCATCGGGCGGCCGGTTTGATGTGGTCACCACCGTGACCCCGCCGGCAAAGAGCCGTTCAAAGAGCCGCCCGACGATCATCGCGTCTGCAATGTCGTTGATCTGCATCTCGTCAAAGGCCAGAAACCGGATCTCGTCGATCAGGATATCTGCGACGGGTGCGATGGCATCATCGACCCCGCGCGCCCGCGCACGGGTCATTTCGCCGTGGACCCATTGCATGAAGGCGTGAAAATGCTGGCGCTGTTTGGGCGCATCGACCGCCGCGTAGAGCATATCCATCAGCATGGATTTGCCCCGCCCGACCCCACCCCAGAAATAGAGCCCGCGCACCGGATCGGGCGCCTTGCGGAAGAGCCCGCGTTTGACGGGAACGGCGAGTTCGGCACGCACCCGCTCCATCGCGGGCAAGAGCGCTTCCTGCGCCGGATCGGGCTCAAGCATGCCTGCGGCGATCCGCGCCTCATAGATGTCGAACAGGGTCATGCGCATGCTCTTACAGGGGCGGGGTTGCCAAGAAAAGAACGTGGGGCCGCGCGCGCGGCATTTCGACAATGGCGCTGATTGTGATCCTCACAGGGCGTGGTTTGGCCTGTTCCAGATCCCGATTGCGGAGGAGTTCAGCTGGTTGCGCGCGGACTTTTCGCTCGCTATCGCTATCCAGAATCTGGCCTGGGGCTTTGGCCAGCCGATCTTTGGCGCGATTGCGGAAAAGATCGGGGACCGCAAGGTGATCATTCCGGGGGCGCTGTGTTATGCCGCCGGGCTGCTCTTGTCGTCGCAGGCGGTGACGCCGGGGGCGCATCAGCTTTATGAGATATTGGTCGGGTTTGGTGTCGCAGGCACCGGGTTTGGTGTGATCCTCGCCGTGGTGGGCCGTGCATCAGGTGCCGGGAACCGGTCGATGTCGCTGGCCATTGCCACGCCTGCCGGGTCTGCCGGGCAGGTGATCGGCGCGCCGCTGGCGGTGTGGCTGTTGAGCATGATGGTCTGGCAGATGGTGTTTGTCACTTTTGCCAGGATCCTCGCCACGCTTCTGGTGCTGCCGATGATGCGCAGCCACGGTGCCGCTGACTTCGGGCCTTGTCGCGCATCTGCATGGGTTGCGCTATATGGGCACGCTCTATGGGCACGCTCTATGGGATCGTGTTCTTTTCCCATCAGCCGGGGTCGTTTCTGGGGGTCTGGCTGTCGCGCTGTATTGATCGCACAAAGTGCGCGGCGCCAAGGCTCCACTTGAGCCTCGGCCGATCCCGCTCAATCCGGCGTTATTCCCGCAATACGTCGCGCAGCACGTCGGTCACTGCTGGGCCATGGGTCAGCGGCAGCGCGTGGTCGGCGCCTGCGACGGTTTCCTGCCGCGCGTTGCGGTTCCATTGTGCCAGAATGCCCAGCGCGCGGATCGGGATCACCTCGTCCTTGTCGCCCCAGAGGGCCACGAGCGGGATATCCTCGCGCCCGATCTTGCGGTGTTCGGCCTCCAACTGCTGCGCCAGCATGTTGCGCAGGCTGGAGAGGATTGCGGCCGCGTTGCCGCGCGTTTGCCCGCCGCTGAGCGCCGACATGGCGTAATGCAGCCAGTCGCCGAGCAAGGGCACCTGCCGGATGAACCGGGAAATGCCGCCATCCCTGACCACGATCCCGGCGGGAGCGAGCAGGATGAGACGCTTCATCCGTTCGGGATGGGTGGCCGCAAAGGCGGTGGCGATGGAGCCGCCCATCGAATAGCCCATCAGCGTGAGGTCGGCGTCGAGCCCCTGATCTGCGGTCAGATCGTCGAGTTGGCGCAGGAAGAATGCGGCATCCTGCCGTCCCGGCACCGGGTCTGACAGGCCGCGCCCATAGAGGTCATAGACCAGCACGCGGTAACCCAGCGTGCCCAGCCCTTCGGCCACCGGCCCCCAGACTTCGCAAGGCGTGCTGAGCCCGTGGACAGCAACCACGACCGGCCCGCGCGCGGGGCCGAGCCATTGGTAATGTGTCACCCCTCGCGACAGTCGGGCAAAGCCGCCGCCGGCGCGGGCGCGGGCATCGGCGCTGATTGCTGGCCGGGCGGAGGCGATGACATAAGGGAGTGCGGCGATGAGAGCCAACAGCAAGAGCCAGATCATTCCCGCCCCGCGTGGACTACCGGGAACCAGTCGGTCCGCAGGCGTTCACCTGTCTGCATCCCATGCCCCGGAAACGGCGGTGAGGTGCGCCCCGGACGTTCGATATAACGCGCATCGTCGCCGACCCAGCGCAGCGAGAGCGCGCGGCGCCGGGTGCTGCCGATGTTGCCACGCGCGCCATGGGCGGTGCGGAAATCAAACAGGACCGCGTCGCCGGGTTCCATCGCCCATTCAATGACGGTGTTCGCCGCCGGATCCGCGTCGGGGTCTGGCACCGGGGTCCAGTCATGGTCGCCGGATTTGTAGAAATCGCTGTCGTCGGCCCAACTGACCGGGCGCACCAGCCGGTCCCAGCGCTGCGACCCGGCGATGAAGCGAAGGGACGCGTCGCGCACCGGATCGAGCGGGCACCACATGCTGACCGTCTGTTCGCCGGTGACAAAGTAATAGGGCGAATCCTGATGCCATGGCGTCGGTTTGGGCGTGCCCGGTTCCTTGACAAGTACATGGTCGTGAAAGAATTGCGCGCTTTGCGAGCCCATCACCGCAGCGGCGAGGGCGGCGGCGGGGCTGTCCCTCACGAGGCGTTCGTATTCGGCGATGCGGGTCCAGTTGCAGTAATCGTCAAAAAACCGCCCCTGTGACACCGCGTTCTCGGAGGCATAGGGGCCGGGGTCGGCCATGTTGCGCGCCACGCCTGCGGCCATCACATCGACCCAATCGGCAAAGACGCCGCGCACTACGCAGACGCCGTCACGCTGAAAATCGGCGATCTGGGTCTTGGTGATCATCTCTGCCTCCAGGTATCGAGGATGTAGCGGCTGGTCATCAGGTCGAGATGCGCTCCGCCACCGTTCTTGAACAGGGTAATTTCGTCGGCAGTATGACGCTGCATCAGGTCGGGCTGGTAATGGTCAGCGATGATGTCATCCGCCGTGATCACGCCCGCCGCAATCGGGTCTTTCAACTCGCCGATATGGCCGATGGTGGTTTCGCGGGAATCCACGAACAGCCGCGCCCGCCGGATCGCGCTATCGTCCACCTCGCGCATGTCGGGGCGGTAGGCGCCGATTAGGTCGATATGCTGACCGGGGCGCAGCCAGTCGCCCTTGATCACCGGGGTCGTGGACATGGTGGCGCAGGTGATGATGTCTGCGGCACTCACCGCTGTCTCAAGATCATCGGCCACGGCGACATCGGGACAATCGCGCTGAAACTGCGCGGCACCAGCGGGGGAGCGGTTCCAGACGGTGAATTTCGCATCCGGAAAGGCCGCGCCGTAGGCCGCGCGCAGCGAGTGCCCGACAATGCCCGCCCCCACGATCAGGATCTTTCGGCTGTCGGGCCGGGCGAGGCGGATCGCACCAAGGAGCGAGTCACCGGCGGTTTTCCATCTGGTCACCAGATGGAAATCGATGATCGCCTCGAGCGCGCCATCGGAATCAGAGAAGAGGTTCACCGCACCGCCGATCTTTGGCAGGCCCTTGACGGCGTTGCCCGGAAAGATCGTGGCGCATTTGACCGCCAGACCCATCCCCTCGATCCAGGCGGTACGGTTGAGCAGGGTGTCGGCGCCGCGATACAGGAACATGTCCTTGATCTGCGCCTTTGGCTGCTTGTGACCGGCGGCCAGCGCATCGGTCAGGGCCAGCCAGTCGAGCCCCGCCTCGCCCTCGGCAAAGGGGATCATCGCGATGCTCATGCGGCCTCTCCCGTGTTGAGCAGCCCTTCGGCGACGAGGCGGTCGGCCCAGGGCTGCGGGGTGATGAACCGATGGGTGTGCCAGCCACGCGCGGCGGCGGCGGCGATATTCTCGGCCTTGTCATCGGCAAAGAGCAGGGCGTGGGGCGGCAGACCGCTACCCTTTTCGACGGCCTCGTAAATCTCCGGCTCGGGCTTGAGCAGGCGCATGTCACCCGAGACATATTCGCGGTCGAATTCGGTGAGGAAAGGGTAGAGTTCCTGCGCGTGGCGAAACGTCTCGCTGCCAAAATTGGTGAGCGCAAAGACCGGCACGCCGCGCCTGCGCAGCGCCCGGAGAAGGCGCACGGAATGGTCGATCACCGGGGCCACCATATCGGCCCAATGCGAATGCCAATACATGATTTCGGCTGCCCATTCGGGGTGGTTATCGGCCAGTCCCTGCACCGAGGCGAGCCACGGATCGCCCCGGTCGATGCCGATATTCATCGCCTCGATCGCGACCTCTGCAAACAGCGCGCGGCGCCGGTCGGGGCCGATCAGACGGTCATAGACGCCTTCGGGGTTCCAGTGGATCAGCACATTGCCGATGTCGAAAATCACGGCCTGAGGTCGGGACATACGCGCTCCTGTCATTGCCGGGTCACCTTAGCGTCAACGCCGCGCGGACCGGAAGGGGCTAACGTATATCCGTGGCTGCAGCACGCACTTCGCGCTCCAGCGCGTCGAGAAAACGGGTGCGGTCCGCCTTGGAGAAGGGCTTGCCGCCGCCCATGCGGAAGGGGTCGGCGGCGCGCAGGTCGGCCATCAGGTCGCGGGTGGCCAGCACGGTGCCGATGTTGCGGGCGTTGAGCGCCTCGCCATTATGTTTCAGCACGCGGGCACCGGCGGCCACGCATCTTGCGGCGAGGGGGATATCGCCGGTAATAACCACATCGCCCGGACCGGCGCGGTCGGCGATCCACATGTCGGCAATGTCCGGTCCGTCCGGCACGATCACCGTCTCGATCAGCGGATGCGGCGAAGGGCGGATGCCGCCGTTGGACACGACGAACATGCGCAGGTTGTGGCGGGTGGCCACACGCTCGGCCTCGGCCTTGACCGGGCAGGCATCTGCATCGACATAGATCATCTGCGCCCCTCCGGTCCGACGTTCATCCGTAAAGCGCGTCGGCGTGGAAGGTCAGGTGATCCTCCATGAAGCTTTGGACAAAGAAATAGCTGTGGTCATAGCCCTTTTGCAGCCGGATCGTGGCGGGCTGGCGGCGTTTGGCGATGGCTTCGGCCAGGCTTTCCGTCATCAGCAGATCGGCGTTGGGATCGGCGGCACCGGTGTCGATCAGCATCGGCCCGTCAAAGCCGTGGCGGCGCATGAGCAGGGTCGCGTCATGGCGCGCCCAGTTGGATTCGTCCGTACCAAGATAGGCGGTGAATTGTTTGCGGCCCCAGTCGCTGACACTCGGGTGGCAAATTGGGGCAAAGGCGCTGACCGAACGGAACCGGCCCGGCAGGGCCATGGCGAGGGTGAGCGCGCCGTGCCCGCCCATGGAATGGCCGGTGATGCCCTGCCGGTCCTTGTCCAGCGCAAAGGCATTGGTGACCAGACGCGGCAATTCATCGGCCAGATAATCCCACATGCGGAAATGCGGCGCCCAGGGCGCTTCAGTCGCGTTGACATAGAACCCGGCACCCTGCCCGAGATCAAAGGCGGGGTCATTGGCCACGCCCGGCCCGCGCGGCGAGGTATCGGGAAAGATCAGCGCGATGCCTTGCTCAGCCGCCCAGCGCTGTGCACCCGACTTGACCATCGCATTCTCATGCGTGCATGTCAGACCGGAGAGGAACCAGAGCACCGGGACAGGATGATCCTCTGCCTCGGACGGCAGGAACAGACCAAAGGTCATGTCGCAGGCGCAGGCGGTGGAGGCGTGGGAATAGACGCCCTGCACGCCGCCGAAACTGCGGTTCTCGGATATGGTTTTCATCGCGGCACTCCTGTTTCCTGCCCCCGCTATCCTAGCCGGTCAGGATTGTCACCCAGGCGATGACGGCCGAGACGGTGATGACCGAGAGCGCTGTCGAGAGCAGGATCGAGGCCGAGACGCGCAAGGGCGCCACGCCGTAATGCTGCGCCAGGATATAGACATTGCCCGCGACTGGCAGCGCGGCGGCGACGATCATCACGCCTGCCGCCTCGACCGGGATCGCAAAGATCAGCAGCGCCGACACCGCCACCGCCGCCGGATGCAACACCAGTTTGCAGAAACTGAGCCAGCCTGCGACCGCGATCCGCTCGGCCGATTTGGTAGCGAGCGAGGCCCCGATGGCAAAGAGCGCGCCGGGGGTGGCGGCGGCACCGAGAAGGGTGAGAAAGGCATTGGCCGGGGCGGGGATCTGGATGGCAAGGGACGAGACGATGAGGCCGAGCGTGATCGAGACGATCATCGGGTTTTTCAGCAGGCCGAGCCCGACCGTGCCCAGCACCGCCAAAGAAACCCGCCCGTTACGCGACCCGGTGATCAGGATCACGATCAGGCTGCCGAACACGATCAGATCGACCGCCAGCACCAGCATCACCGGCCCGATCGCCGCCTCTCCCAGCAAGAGGACCAGCATCGGGATTCCCAGAAAACCGACATTGCCGATCGCCGCGCATTGCGCCTCTACCGCCGCCTCGGCCACCGGCCTGCCGCGCAGATGGGCCACACCAGTGGCCAGCAGATAGACGCAGGCGGTGCCCAGCAGATAGGCAAAGACAAAGGGCCAGTTGAAGATGGCGCCCAGCGACAGATTGGCGGAAAACCGGAACAGCATCGCCGAGAGGGCAAAGTAGAAAACGAATTTGGTCAGATGCGCCGTGGCCTCGGGTGAAAAGAACCCGCTGCGTCCCGCGCCGTAACCCAGCCCGATCACGGCAAAGAACGGCAGGGTCTGAAGAAATATATCCCACATGAGAAGGGGCCTAGCAGGCGTGGATGAATGAGGGAAATGCCTTGTGTTTCATACTGGCAAAAATACTCACCTTGCCCGGTCAGTCACCGGCGAACACGCTCATGATCTGATCCAGCGGTTTCTTGCGTTTCGCTACCGCAGGCACGGTGGCGCTGGCGGCGGGGTAGCCAGCGGGCAGGATCATCACCGGTTTCTCATGCGCGGGACGGCCGCACAACTCGCCTAAAAACTTCATCGGGTTGGGGGTGTGCTCCAGACAGACAAGGCCCGCGTGATGCAACGCAGTGATCAGCATGCCTGTGGCGATGCCCACGCTTTCGGGGACATAGTAATTCTTGTAGCGGGTGCCGTCCTGCGTGACCCCGTAGCGCTGGGCAAAGACCACGATCAGCCAGGGCGCGTCGGTAAGGTGCGGTTTGGCGGTGCCGGTGCCGATGGGTTCCAGTGCCGCGAGCCATTCGTCGCCGCCCCCACCGCTGTAGAATGCCCGCTCTTCCTCCTCCGCCCCTTCCCGGATCCTTGCCTTCATCGCCGGGTCGGAGATGGCGACGAAATGCCAGGGCTGGTGATTGGCCCCCGAAGGTGCGGTGCCCGCAGCGGCGATGCAGGCGGCGATCACCGATTGCGGCACGGGACGCGGGTCGTAGTCGCGCACCGAATGGCGTTTGCGCATATAGGCCAGAAAGGCCTCTGCCGCCGCCAGTGCCTCGGTCTCGGGCCGCTGCACCCGGTCGGGGAGCGGGAGTGGTTCGTAACTGACTTCGCCTTTGGCATACATTGCCTGCCCTCCTAGCCGCTGCCGATCAAAACCCCAGCGGCAAAGACCAGAACACCGCCGACGACGACTTGCAAGGCGGCGCGCAGGAACGAGGTCTGCATGTAGCGGCTTTGAATCCAGGCGATGGCCCAAAGCTCGATGAAGACGACGACAAAGGCGATGATCGTCGCGGTCCAGAAATCCGCGATGAGATAGGGCAGCGCGTGGCCCAACCCGCCGATGGTGGTCATCACACCCGATGCAAACCCGCGTTTGACGGGTGAACCGCGCCCGGATATCTGGCCGTCGTCCGAGGCGGCCTCTGTGAACCCCATCGAAATCCCGGCACCAACCGAGGCTGCCAGTCCGACCAGAAAGGTGGTCCAGGTGTCCTGTGTCGCAAAGGCTGTTGCAAAGATCGGCGCCAGCGTGCTGACCGAGCCATCCATCAATCCGGCAAGGCCCGGCTGCACCCAGGTCAGCACGAACTGGCGATGCGCGGCACTGGTTTCTTCATCGCGTACGGACCCGCCCAGATGTTCGGCTTGGAGGGCGTGGGCCTTGTCCTTGTGCCCTGCCTCGGCTGCGGCCAGATCGCCGAGCAGTTTGCGGGTGTCGGCGTCGGTGGTGCGTTTGGCCGCAGCCTCGTAAAACCGCTGCGCGTCACGCTCCATCCCCGCGGCCTCTTCGCGGATGCGGTCAAGCCCGAGATTCTCGATGAGCCAGACCGGGCGGCGCGCATAATAGCCCGAGACATGTTCGCGCCGGATCAGCGGGATCACGGTCCCAAAATGGGCGGTGAACAGGTCGATCAGACGCCGGCGGTGCCCGTCTTCTTCGGTGGCCATCCCGTCGAAAACGGCGGCGGAAGCGGGAAAATCAGCGCGCAGGGATTCGGCATAGCTGCGGTAGATCCGCGCGTCGTCTTCTTCGGAGGAGATCGCGAGCGCCAGAATATCGCGCTCTGACAGATCGGAAAAGCGGCGGCGGAATGTCATGCCGGGGATCATCGCAGGCTCCGGATTGGAATGATTCTAAGGTAGCAAGATTGCGACCAAAGGCAAGGCCCTCAAGGCAGGGCGCGCGCGGCTCGCAAAGGGGGTGGGTTGAAACCCACCTTACTTTTGCGCGGTGGCAGGTAAGGTGGGTTTCAACCCACCCTCCCGGTCTAATCGATCCGGCGCACCAGAAGTTGATTGGCGGCGCCGCGTTTCGTCTCGAACACCTTGAGTTCCTGCACCAGATCGCTCAGCTTTTTCTTGCCATAGGTACGGGTGTCGAAATCCGGATTGGCCGAAGTGATATACTGGCCCAAGGGCCCAAGCGCGACCCATTCGTCCTCGGGGTCGATGGCATCCATCGCCCGCAGGATCAGGTCGCGCGCCTCGCTCAACGGAGCGTGGCCCAGTTTCAGTACGGGTTTTTCATCGGGCTGTGCCGCCGGTTTGGTTTCCGGCGCGGCGGCGTTCGAAACGCCCAGATTCTCCAGAAAGATGAACCGCTTGCAGGCCTTGCGGAACGCCTCCGGCGTTTTCTGCTGGCCGATGCCATAGACATCGAGCCCTTGTTCTCTGATCCGGCTGGCCAGCCTTGTGAAATCGCTGTCGGACGAAACCAGCACAAAACCGTCGAAGCGGCCGGTATGCAGGATGTCCATCGCGTCGATCACGAGGCTGATATCGCTGGAGTTCTTGCCGACCGTATTGGCGGGCGAATGATGCGGCACCATCCCGTGCTCTGCCTGCACCTTGTTCCAGCCCGACATCTGCGTGCTGGAAAAATCGCCGTAACAGCGCCGTACCGAGGCTTCGCCCAGACTGGCGATCTCGTCGAAGATCGCGCCGGCATGTTTGGGCGAGGTGTTATCCGCGTCGATCAGCACAGCGAGAAGCGGGCGGCGGGTATCGGGCATGGCATGTCCTTTCGCGAACAGTCATCGCCCCAGGTGGCGGGCGATACTGTCAAAAATCATCAGTTCTTCGCGGCTGAGCGCATCGTCGTCATCATCCGGCGGCAGCCCGTTGAGGGCATAGGCAAAGGCGGTCTGCCTCTCTATGTCCCACCAGACGCCGCCGGTAAAGCCATAGGCATTGGCAAAATGCCCGATGAGCGGACGCGGGTAAAAGGGTGGCGCGCGCAATAGCTGCAGCCCCCAGCCATAGCTGTCGAAGAGCCCGCCGCAAGGGTCCATCGCGCCCACGTCGGGGGTCCAGAGCGGGGTCTGGTCTGCGTTGGCGAGCGAATTGGCCAGCGCGAGCATCCCGGCGAGGGATATCCGCAGCCCACCTTGGGGCGCAAAGATCGCCGTATCGGTCCCGAGACGATAATTGCCGGGGATCATGGTCGTGCCGGTGCCGCTGACCAGACCGTCGGGCGGCACGGCGCCGTCAATTTGGGGCAAGTGCCCAGCGCCGTCACGCCGATAGGTCGGCACGCTACGCTGCCGGTCGCTGGCACTGATCCCGCTCCAGTTGAACCCGCCTGTGATGCCGAGCGGGTCGAGCAGCAGATCGCGGGTCAGGTGGTCGAACCGCTGGCCGCTGAGGATTTCGGCGGCAGCGGCGAGCAGGATGTAGCCGAGGTTGCAGTAATCAAAAGCGGTGCCGGGCTTGTGGGCGGAGAACAGATCGGTTCGACCGGCCAGCCAGTCCTGCAGCCCCGCCCCCGGCGGCATCTGATAGCCACCGGCATCTGAGAGGCTGGCACTGTGGCTCGCTATCATGCCGAGGGTGAGGGGTGTTTCGGGCCAGCCAGGGTGGCGCAGCCTGATGTCCAGCAGGTCGGAAATATCCGCTGAGAAGTAAGGTGGGTTTAAACCCACCTTACCTGCAACCAGCTTGGACAGCACCTGCCCGGTAACGATCTTGGAAATCGAGGCGGCCCGGAACAGGCTGTGTTCATCGGCAGCGATGCCGGGTGCGGTGGCGATGTGATACTGCGCCGCCTGCCCGGCCCGCTGCACCGCGATGCCGCAAAAGGCGAAGGGCGGGGCCAGCGCCGCGACAACTTCAGCGAGCCCGGTCGACATCAGGTCCGGAGCCACAAATCCGGCAGCGCATGCTGGCTAAAGGCACTCTGGCAATTAGAAGTCACGACGCGTCCGGGCATGCCTTTTCGCCCATGACCGCCTGCCACAATGCAGTGGCTGTCACTTCCTCAAGTCCGCCCAGGACCAGCACCCCGCCTGCAATCGGTTCGATCACGGTCAAGCGCAACAATTCGGTTCCGCAGCCGATGATGCGGACCTCCGATCCGGTGTGCAACCTGGTGAATTCAAGCAATCGACCTGCTGCCGACGGAACCAGTCGAATCGTCAGGTCGATCTGGTTGCCGTAGGACTCGCCATCGACGGCGGCCATGTCGCCCGACCCAAGCGACAGGCTGCCCTTGTCACCCTCGAACCGCAAAGGCAGGCTCTGCGCCGCCGCCACGTTGCCCGGAAGCATCAGTACCGCCCCCAGAGTTGCCGCAAGTGCCGCGCGCCGGATCAATAGACCACCACCGCGCGGATGCTCTTGCCCTCGTGCATCAGGTCAAAGCCCTTGTTGATATCCTCGAGTGCGAGCGTGTGGGTGATCATCGGGTCGATTTCGATCTTGCCATCCATGTACCAGTCCACGATCTTTGGCACGTCGGTCCGCCCGCGTGCGCCGCCGAATGCCGTGCCGCGCCATGACCGGCCGGTGACCAGCTGGAAGGGCCGGGTCGAAATCTCGGCCCCGGCAGGTGCCACTCCTATAATGATGCTTTCGCCCCAGCCCTTGTGTGCGGCCTCGAGTGCGGTGCGCATCACTTTGACATTGCCGGTGGCATCAAAGGTGTAGTCGGCCCCGCCTTTGGTCAGCGCCACCAGATGCGCCACCAGATCACCCTGCACTTCAGACGGATTGACGAAATCGGTCATGCCAAAGCGGGTCGCCATCGGCACCTTGCCGGGGTTGAGGTCCACCCCCACGATCTGGTCCGCACCGGCGAGGCGCAGCCCCTGAATGACGTTGAGCCCGATGCCGCCAAGCCCGAACACGATTGCGCGGCTGCCAATCTCGACCTTGGCGGTGTTGATCACCGCGCCGATGCCGGTGGTGACACCGCAGCCGATGTAGCAGATCTTGTCAAACGGCGCGTCGTGCCGGACCTTGGCCAGCGCAATCTCGGGCAGGATCGTGTGATTGGCGAAGGTGGAACAGCCCATATAATGCAGAATCGGAGTGCCGTTGAGCATGGAAAACCGGCTGGTCCCGTCCGGCATCAGCCCCTGCCCCTGCGTGGAGCGGATCGCCTGACAGAGGTTCGTCTTGGGGTTGAGGCAATAGTCGCACTCCCGGCATTCGGGGGTGTAGAGCGGGATCACATGATCACCTGGTTTCAGGCTTTTCACGCCCGGCCCGACCTCGAGCACCACTCCAGCCCCTTCATGCCCCAGAATGGCCGGAAACATCCCCTCCGGATCGGCGCCGGAACGGGTGAATTCATCGGTATGGCAGATGCCGGTGGCCTTGATTTCCACCAGAACCTCGCCGGCGCGGGGGCCATCCAGATTGACCTCCATCACTTCGAGTGGTCGACCAGCCCCAAGGGCGACAGCGGCACGGGTGCGCATGGGTAACTCCTGTTGTTTGTTGCGGCTAGGTTCGGAGATTTCGGACCCAAGTTCAACCGGTTGCCACAAGTATCTTGCAGGTCGTCGGAATTGATCGCACTCTGGTTCAATGCAGAGGGCACATCCGGCCTCTGGATCAGCCGCCTGCCGCCGATTTGGCAGCGATGCAGGCAAATGTGGAACCTGGACCCGGCGAATTGGTTGATCGGCTATCCTGTAGCTGGAAAGAGGACGAACCATGCAACAATGGGTCTTGATGACGACGGCAGTGGCATTCCTTGCAGGCTGCGACACGGTTGATATGACACCGGTCGGCGATGCTATGTCCGACAACCTGCCGCCTGCAGCCGAGGATACCTGCGGGGCTGCGAGCTTTGCGAATCTGATTGGCCAGCCACGCGAAGCGGCAGAGGCAGCGCCGCTTCCTGTGAGCAGCCGCATTGTCGGCCCGGACGATGCCGTGACGATGGATTTCAACCCGGAGCGGCTCAATGTCATGCTCGATGCAAATGACATCGTGGCACGGCTGACCTGCGGATGAAGAACAGCCTGATCCCGCCGCTGTTGTTTGCTGCGAGTCTGGCGGGCTGTGTCGCGGTGCCTCCCGTGACACCGCCGGTGCCAGCGTTGCCCGCGGTTCCAGCGGGCGCGGATGATACCTGTGCGGCCGCCCCCTATGCCGGGCTGATCGGGCAGGATGCCACCGCACTGGAGCGCGTGTCGATCATGCGCGAGATCCGGATCATTCGCCCCGGCATGGCGGTGACCCGCGATTTCCGGGCGGTGCGGATCAATTTCGATATCGACGTGGCCAACCAGATCAGTCGCATTTACTGTGGCTGAACAACAGACGGCCCGGACCATCATGCGATGGCCGGGCCTGTTGCTGTCAATGGACCCCGGCGTCACATACTGGGTGGGGGCTCTGTAAATGTGACGCCGGGGGGTATTGACGTGATGCCTGTGTACCTGCCGGATATGGCGTCATTGCGACCCGTCCGTGTGGATTTTGGGGTGATTTCGCGAAGAAACCGCGGCGCAACCTTGTGGATTGCTTGATTTGGCGCCCGATTGGCGCAAGTCTGATGACATGACATTGCACCCCCCCACGCCGTTCCCCGGTCAGGTTTCAGAGCAGGTGGCCTTTCACCGGACCGAGTTGGGACCGATCCTCACGATCTATGGCCGGATGGTCGCGGCGGGCGAATGGCGCGATTACGGGATTTCCTGTCTGCGCGAGGTGGCCGTCTTTTCGATCTTTCGGCGCACCGCCGAGACGCCGGTCTACCGGATCGAAAAGCGCCCGCGCCTGCGCGTGAAACAGGGCCAATACGCGGTGATCGGCGCCGAAGGGCAGGTGCTGCGCCGGGGCAATGATCTGGTACAGGTGCTGCGCGTGCTGGAACGGTTGAGCCTGCGGATCGTGGAATAGCCGCGACGGGACTTGCAGGCCCACCGGCCATCTTCATCTTTTGGCCATAAATATCCTGGGGTCCGGGGCAAAGCCCCGGGGCATCGAGCAGCGGCTGTCAGAGTCTTTTGCGCGCGGTCACCGGCCCGTTGCCCTGCGCTGCGATCCGCAGCACCGCGTGGGTAAGCGGCTCATAGGCCACAGCCATGTGATGCGCGTTGGCGTGGATCAGCGTCTCGGCGTCCACGACCATCCCGACATGACCCGCCCAGAACCAGATATCGCCGCGCTCCGGTGCGGTCTCGTCGGGCAGGTCATGGCCCAGGGCCGCCTTTTGCAGGTCACTGTCGCCGGGGCAACCGATACCGCAGGCGGTCAAGGCGGCCTGCACCAGACCAGAGCAGTCGATGCCCCAGATCGAATTGCCACCCCAGAGATAAGGCGTGCCGAAATGCATCTGCGCCACGGTGACCGGATCGGTGAAGGGTTTGGAGAGCGGCCAGAGATGGGTTTTTGGCACCCAGCCTTCGGGCGTTTCCCAGAATTTGTGCCGCTCTGCAGTGACGGTGATCCGCGCGCCGAATGGCAGCGCCATCACCTCGGGCGATTTGAAATCCTCCGCAGAATAGAGATGCGTCGATGGCGTCGCGACATGGTGGCTTGCGTCGCGTACGGGGCCAAGGTCGGTGCTGCGTACATAACCGACATAGCTGTCGAGCGTGGACTGGATGAAGGACCAGCCATCGCGATCCTCGTAACAGGTCACTTCGGCGCCGTGCCGCAACTGCCGGTCGCGCGGACCATCCGGTGCGCGGCGCAGATCGGTGACGGCGCTAATCACCCGCAGCGGCGCACCTGCGCTGAACCGATCCGCCGGTACCTGCCCGGCCAGCGACAGCGCCGCTACGCGCCCGTTGGCGGGGGTCAGCCGGCGGTCCATCAAAGCGCCAGAAGCGTGGGCAATGCCGCGAGGATCGCGCGCGCGCCCATGCCGACGCCGCCTTTGGGCCGGGCAGGGGCTGCGCTGGGTTGCCAGCCATAGATGTCGAAATGCACATATTCCGTGCTGGCAAACCGGCGCAGGAACAGTGCCGCCGTGATGGCACCAGCCATGCCACCGGAAGGCGCGTTGTCCAGATCGGCGATGCCGGGTTCGATCATCGCCTCGTAAGGGTCATGAAACGGCAGCCGCCAGACCGGATCGCGCACCGCCGCTGCCCCGGCGTGAAGTGCGGCTGCAGTCTGGTCATTGTCGGTGAAAAACGGCGCGAGGTCTGGCCCCACGGCGACGCGTGCGGCGCCGGTCAGCGTCGCCATGGAGATCATCAGATCCGGCGTCTCCTCCGCCCCCAGCGCCAAGGCATCGGCCAGCACGAGCCGCCCTTCGGCATCGGTATTGTTGATCTCGACCGTCAGCCCCTTGCGCGAGGTTAATATGTCCTGCGGCCGGAACGCATCGGCGGAAATGCTGTTTTCCACCGCCGGGATCAGCACGCGCAGGCGCAGGGGAAGCCCCAGCGCCATGATCATTTGGGCAAGGCCGAGCACGGTGGCCGCCCCGCCCATGTCCTTTTTCATCAGGCCCATGGAAGAAGCGGGTTTGATATCGAGCCCGCCGGTATCGAAACACACGCCCTTGCCGACCAGCGTCAGGCGCGGTCCGCTGTCGCCCCAGCGCAGATCGATGAGACGCGGGGCGCGGGTGGCACTGGCGGCGCGCCCGACGGCGTGAATCAGCGGAAAATTGGCGTCGAGCAGCGCCGCGCCGGTGGTGACGGTGATGCTTGCGCCGTAGGTGCTGGCCACGGTCCGGGCCGCCTGCTCCAGATCGGCAGGCCCCATGTCCGAGGCCGGGGTGTTGATCAGGTCGCGGGTCAGCGCCTCTGCCTGCGCGATGATCTGGATCCGCGCGGCGTCGATGCCTGCTGGCGCGATGAGACGCGCGCGGGCGGCGTCCTGCTTGCGATAGCGCTCAAAGCGATAGCTTTCCAGCAGCCATCCCAACGCAGCCTCTTCGAGTGCCGCCCCTTCCAGCCCGCCGGTGACGCGGTAAATACATGCGGGCAGCCGGGTCGCGGCAGGGGCGGTGAGGAACCGGCCGCGCCGTTGGGCGCTGGCATTGCCGATGCCGACAAAGGCCTGCGTGATCTGGCCCGCGTCACCGGGCAGCACCAGCACCTCGCCCGGACCGGCGGCGAAACCCTGCGCCTTGGCCCAGGACTGTGCGACGCCGGGCAGCGCGGCGAGCACGGCATCGCGGCTTTCGGGACTGACGAATTGCAGCGGGACGGCGTCGGGAGTGTCGGGGGCAAAGCTGGAGGTCATGATCGTCCTGTGGCTGATTTGGCCCGACACTAGACCGATGGGCCGGAATATCAAAGTGGGCGCCGCCAAGTCGCCTGCGAGAGTCACAGCCCGGTAAAGCGCATCTGCCCCATTTCGGCCATCGCACGGGTGCCCATCCGCATCAGGCGCGCCACGGTGGCCCCGAGGGCGGCGGCGTCGTTGTGCCCGCAACATTCTACCACATGTGTCGCGACCGCCCCCAGATCGCGCAGCCCGACCTGTGCGGCGACGGCGCCGATCGCCTTGGCCCCGCGCCCGAGCCGGTCAAAGGCGCAGGCGCGGTGGTCAGCCTCGATCCGGGTGAGCCGGTGCGAGATGTCTTCGAGGGCGCGGCCGATCATATCCTCTGCCCCCTGCGCGCCCAGCGCGGAATGCAGCCGGATCAACGGGTCTGGATCGATGCGCACCACGTCGCGCGGCCGCAACTGCGCGATGATCGCGGGCGGCGGCAAGGCAGTAACCGAAGGCGGTGACGCGTGTTTCATGCCGCTGTCATAGCCCCGGATGGTTCCCAATATATTGAGGCCCATGTCAATAATCTCTCGAAATTCCGCCAAATGCTGCATAAGCACGAATGGCGTAGTCTGGGGGTCTTGAGATGAACATCAAAGTGGCGAGGCCGCTGCCGGAATACCTGATCCGGCGCTATCTGGGGTGGAAGGCCACGACATACGCGGAAAACCGCAGTTGGTACAGACGGTTGGCCGAGGATGGTCAGCGACCGCGCGCGATGGTGGTTTCCTGCTGTGACAGCCGGGTCCATGTCACTTCGATCTTTGGCGCCGATCAGGGCGAGTTTTTCATTCACCGCAATATCGCCAATCTGGTGCCGCCCTATGCGCCGGACGGCGATCACCACGGAACTTCTGCGGCGGTGGAATATGCGGTGCGCACGCTCAGGGTATCGCATCTGATCGTGCTGGGCCATTCGGGATGTGGCGGCGTTGACGGCTGTTATTCCATGTGTTCGGGCGAGGCACCGGAACTGGAGGAATCGACAAGTTTCATTGGCCGCTGGATGGATATCCTGCGTCCCGGCTATGACCGGCTGCCCGAAGGGGACAAGCCGACCCGGCTGATGGCGTTGGAGAAGGAAGCGGTGCTGATCTCGCTGGAGAACCTGATGACATTTCCCTTTGTGCGCGATGCGGTGGCGGATGACATGCTGAGCCTGCACGGGCTGTGGAACGATATCGCGGAAGGCGGGCTGGAGGTATTCGACCCGGCGACGGAGCGGTTCGTTGCGATCTGAGGCGGGGCTTGCAGGCCAGCGGATGACCCGCCATTTCAGCGGGGTGGAGGGCAGGGGATGAGCGACGCGGACACGGCCTATGCGGTGGCGGAACGGCTGATTGCCGAGGCGAAGCGGGGGGGGGCTATAAGCCTTGATTTCAATCGTCCTGAGACGCATGCCCTTACCGCGTTGCCGCCCGCGATTGCGGAGCTTGCGGATTTGAGGTCGCTTGATCTCGGCAACACCAAGGTCACCGACCTCACCCCCATCGCGGGCATGACGGCGATGACGGGGCTCTTCCTCTATAACACCAAGGTCACCGACCTCACCCCCATCGCGGGCATGACGGCGATGACGCGGCTCTCCCTCATCGGCACCAAGGTCACCG
>Ga0209491_10005312_pt1 | contig 18946 bp, 28 predicted proteins | sample BON02_FD_187213 | JGI IMG/M metagenome (GOLD analysis project Ga0209491, IMG submission 187213) | Freshwater microbial communities from Lake Bonney liftoff mats and glacier meltwater in Antarctica - BON-02 (SPAdes) (version 2) | ecosystem: Environmental > Aquatic > Freshwater > Ice > Glacier... | reverse complement strand
TATCTGACGCGCCGTAAACACCCCGTTTTGCGTCAGATGCCCTATCTAGTTCCGCGATAGCCTTTTCTCTCGTGGCGTGACGTTCCGCATCTTCTTTAGACCAATTTATTGTGCTCATCGCGTGTCTACCGATGATGTTGTGAAATTGGTTGCCAATGAAGCAATAACCGCCTGCAACCGTTCCACTTCGGCAATCCACCCGTCGAGCATGGTCAGCGTGACGATAGTCGCTTTTTCATGAGTCCACGGAAAGGGCGGTTGGCGGGCGACACGCAACCGCATTTCGGCAAGAACATCTACCGGCTTATTCGGGTCCGGAACGTTCATCGGTTTCTCCTCCCAATTCCCAATCAATTACTTCGTAGAAATCAGCGTATTTTAACGAGTGATTCATAATGGATGCGAGGGGCCATGTAAATATGTTGTGCTTGTCGTCCACCATTGCCGACCTAAGTAGTCTTATTGTCCATGATGACGCCACGTTGCCGTATGCCCTCAGGAACGGATTGGTCGTTGATTTGATAAGTTTGGTTTTCATCAGCGACGGTTCTCGTTATAGTTATCAACCGCTTCTTCTACTATCGTCGTTACGAGGACACCAAACGCGACGGCGATGAAAGCGAAAATAAGGAAGACCGCGGCCCACCCCAGGGAATGTAGTCCAAAGATAATCCCGAATATCGTAAAACCGATGACCGTCATCAGTATCCAGAAATACACCGTTTGTGTTGTCAGTTCTTTACTCATTTCGTACCCATCCTCTCTCAATAGCCCACGCTGTCGCTGTATCTGACGCCAACCATCCTTTTGTGTCATCGGCGGCAACAACAATATCTAGGATACCCCGTAGCCGTTCCACTTCGGTTGCCCACCTACGCATGTCTTTCGCCGTGAACGGGTTGTCTAGTGCGGTTTCTTGCCACTCAGCCTGGTCACGCATCTCGGCAACAATATCTACTTCACTCATGACGGGAAATTCATAGCCCGGTCGCGGACGGCATCTGCCTCGGTGTATGGTCGTCTGCCGAGACGAATGTTCTCGGCGGCGGTGTGTTCCCGAAACTTGTCAAGTCCGTCGTATTCTCTCCCTAGTTTGGCGAACACTTCGTCGGCGAGTGCATCGGATTCTTCCTTACGGAGAGCATGCTGACGATTCGCTTCGGTGCCCGCTTCGTACTCGTCAATGTCCAATATCGCTTCGGTATATTTTTCGCATGCTTTAGCCTTCGCTGTCGCAAACTGTTCATGTATTATCCCGAGATTATGTTCACGCATAACAGTGGCGTTCGTGATTTCGGCGACAAGTACTGACAGTTCGTACTCTCGTGACTTTGGGTAAAGTGTCATTTCGTGTACTCGCACAAATCAGTGTAGATAGCGTTTACTCCTGCACCACGCCGCGAGTAACTTAACCCGCCGTCGACGTAGATTTCGGTGTCGGAATTATCCGCACATTTACACGCAACCCAATTATGACGATGGGTAGATTCTATAATTGTGTCGCAAGTTAAACAGTGTGCTGCGTTTCTGGTAAGTCGTGGGCGTTTTGGTACTACGGGGTATGGTGGGTTTGGTTCTCCAAGTATGGCTTTCGCCGCGATTTCTCTCCAGTCGGCAGTCGGGGACATGTACGGCTCAATGCCGTGTTCGCGGTTCATTTCTAGGTACTCATCTGCCGCCGACACAACTTCTCGGTACGGTTCGCCGATACTGAATACTTCTGACTCTATGGATATGGATTTTTTTAGCAGACTGTTCTCTGCTTGTAGCGAAGCGACCTGTTCTTTCAACAGCAGGACATGTTCTTTGTAGCCGTCGGACTGTTGCTGTAGCCGCCCGATTTCATCCATGTCACTGTAATTACTCATTCCTGTCTCCTAATTGTAGGGTCGGCGGCGATTCTTATTAACGCCGCCTTTTCTCTTTCTAGATGGGTGTTTTCTACTTGTAGCCGTTCAACTTCGGAGCACAAAAGGTCAACCGTCTCCGAGTCAATAACCCACCCAATATCACCAGTCGCATGCAAATTCCCGGCGACCAAACGACCCATGGCGACGATGTCTACCGTTTCGCATATGCCCGTTTGTATCGCCAACCGGCGCATCTGGCTCTTAGATTTAGATTGAGTCATAATATCAAACAGCCCTTCAAGGTCTACTGGCTCACTATTTGGTTCGCTCATCGGGCGTCTCCTACTCGCTTTTCCTTCCAGGTTTGGATAATATCGGAAATAGTTTCCAGCGCGTTTTCTATGTTGTCGGGGAGAAATCCCATGTCTGTATCAAACACCCGTTTAATCGTGACAAGCGTGCCTTCGTTGTTATTCATAACATCCCTCTCTCCGTCGTCGGATTCGTAATAAACGACCAGTGAGCGCAGATGGTTGACTTCCGCCCGTAACGCTTTATTGTCTGCCTGCAAATATCTGATGTGTCCGTCAGCCATCCCTAGTTCATCGGTTTTTAGCCGTTCATCTACTTCGGGTTCCATGGCTTCCTCCTGGAGGTCGTTCAACAGTTTTATCCCAACTAATTCAGATTGTAGCCGTTCTATTTCAAACTGAAGCGAGTTGGCGCGGGCGCGTTCGGCAAACCAGTCGCTGGTTTCAAGAGTTTTAATTACCGTGCGCTGGCGGTCAATTTCTTTCTGTAGCACTTTCATTTCTACTTTTTCCAACCAGTGCACTTCTGCCTGTAGTTGTTCCACTTCTGCCCGCAAACACTCTAGTTCGCTCCGGTAATTGGCAATACGAGATTTAAGGAATGCTGTTTCCGTAACCGTAATCCCATTCACTTGATATTGCGTCTCATTCATTGCTGTCTCCTGTCTGTAGGTTTCTGCGGAATCTGTCTGTGACACTTGAAATCCGTTGGACATCACCTTTGAAATCATGTTTAACCAAAAAATATTCGTCGGCATAACTAGCCCAATCAATCAGACATTCTAAAGCGTCTTGTGCCGTCGCTAAAAGAATCGTTTGGTCTGCTTGTAGCCGTTCCACTTTTGCCCCTAGCGTGTTAGTCATCTCTATCTGTTTAGCGAGTTCCACACGATGCCATTCCACCAACGCTTCTAGCCGTTCCACTTCTCTGTTTAACATTCCGATTTCTGCCTTCAGGAGTTCCACATTTATTCGCTTTGCCGAAGGTTCTAGTTCTTGTAGCCGTTCCATGTGGTCAGCCCACTCATTAAAAGTATCAGTGGTAGGACAGCCCTCAAGCGCGTAAGCCCGCATCTGGGCAACAATGTCTACTGGTTCACTCATTGCTGTTCTCCTTCTTCGTCGATGGCTTTTAGTGCATCTGAGAGACCAACCGAAGCATCGCGCTGAGCCCTGTCCATGGCATGTGACGCATCAAAATCTGCTTTATCATAGGCTTCTTGAGCATCGCGGAGTATTGCTTCGGACGGAGCCACTAGCGCATCATAGATTGCTCTAGCCGTGTTCAGCGTTTCCCAATAAACACGTTTGGCTTCCGCTATCCGTTCTGCTTTAGATTTCATTTAGTCCCTCCACTCGGTGCCACTCTTGGATTCAATTGATTCCAAGCCGTCGTACTCGTTTATTTTGTACGGACCATCAACGGTTACAACGACCGCATTCTCCCAGCCGCCCCAATACAACTCGTTAATGTATTCTGCGTCCCAACCTTTTTCAATAAGGAACGCCAAAGTCTCGTCTTCTGTTAAACCCTTTTCAACGCACTCAATTAGTTCTGCGCTTTCCGCAAGGTCGTACGGGTCTTCGCCCTTTTCGCCCTCACCCCACCACGACACAAGCCCTGCGCCGTAGCCCGGCGAAATCACTACTTGTCGCGGGAATGTTTTATCTTTCTGGCTCACTTTGCTCTCCTTCTAGTAGGTGTTCTTGTTTCAGGTTAATACATGGTTCTTCTAGTACAAGACAATCTACCGACCAGCGCCGCGAATTACAAGTATTATTTTTTAAGCCGTCTTTGTTGGGGTTTAGGGGGTCGCGCTCGTCTCCAGCCACTAGGGCTCGCCTGACAGGCATCCTGACGGCATGCACGGACGCACAGGGACGAGACTTGATGCGCCCGTCCCAATATGTGGACACAGACGTAGAAGGGTGTGCCTGTCCGTGGAATAGGACATTATGACATTTCAAGCGATGCCAACTAGAAGTAGAGCAATCATATGACGCAGTGAGACGTTTCTGCCAGCGCGGTGAGGTGTTTCCCGCCCAATTGAGCAGATTATCGTGGTTTCGTTGAGCAGTTTGTAGACACAATCAACTCAAGACGACATAGAACCGACATAACAGTTGCTTTTCGGCCCATTTTTAGTGACATTTCGGTACTGTATTTGGCGTGATGGTTGCTTTCGCACCCGTTAAGGGATAGTAGTTGCGTTAAAAGTTATAAATGCGACCATAGCGGCAGTAGTTGCGTTTAACAATGTGCGAGGTTTCTGCTACAAAATGCTCGCATCGTTGTGTTTTTTGGGTTTGGACAGGGAACCGCTCTCCAACTACATCACTTCTAGATACCATGCGCAAGCGTTCGCCATTCGCCGACGACCGAACGCTGATTCAAACTGTCAGAAGGAAGGGGGTCGAATCTACCAACCCTACATTCCTCATGGTGGCATGCCTCTGTAGGGGTACATTCTTCAGGGTGCTACAGGCTACGACCGATTATCCCGTGCGCCCGTACAGGCTGTGACCGTTGGTTTAAATACTAAACTTCGTGCGAAATAGTGCACAGGTGATGATAAGTAAGCCCAGTATTATCAAATAACGCACAAGTGATAAGTCAGTTGTTGCGCCGCGAACAACAACTGAACCTGCCGCGTATCAAAAAGAAACGATTTAATTAGTTAGAGCAGTTCACCGACAGCCGAAATGTAATCGTACGAGCGCATCCTGATAATGGGAATGGACGGACACAAACGATGTCATCAGGATTCCTTACAAGTTCAGATTGTGGTGTTCGAGATATGCCGTCGCATCCCGCAAAGTGAGACCTAAAATCTCCGCAAACTGAGACATTTGGATTTGAACAATGTCGGCAATGCCTTATGGTGTAAGGCTTTCCAGAGAAAGTATAACAGTTCAGGATTTTTGACGTTTTACCTTGTATTTACGGCGAGAAAGTAAAACAGATACACATCAAAAAAGAAACAATAGACATACTTTTTGAGCGATACTTGTGCCAAACACCCCAGAACCTGTACTGGCGCTGACCGACTCGTGCCAACTAGCGCCAAATTGTATGCTAAACCAAACAGGAGTGCGATTGTTTGGTATATGATACAAAATCAGCGCTCCAAAAGCACAGATAAGTACCATCCAAAAGTTCGTTTCGGCAGTAGAATCCAACCATGAGACATTGGGATTGGTATACCAGCGACCAACATTATGGGCACGCGAACATAATTGAGTACACCGGTCGGCCGTACGCCAATGTCTCCGATATGAATGATGATTTGGTGGCTCGTTATAACCGCGTCGTTAAGCCAGACGACAACGTGATGATACTTGGTGACCTGTGTATGGGCAAGCTGAAGGAAAGTCTTGAGTACGTGAAGTTGCTCAACGGGCGCAAGACTCTGTTGGTCGGGAACCACGACAAGCCTTTCGGCACCACCGGCGATAAACAGAAGCGTTGCGAGCAAATGTACCTTGATGCGGGTATCGAGGAAATTCTGTACGGACAAGTCACCACACTGGTTGGCAAACACCTAGTTGCTCTCTGCCACTTTCCTCGTTCGGGCGACACCTCAACCTACGAAGACCGCTATGTTGAATATCGGCCCAAACACAAGGGCACGCTCCTGCACGGACACACACATGGCAAATGGCGAGTCAAAGACGGGCAAATAGATGTCGGCGTGGATTCATGGAGCGGAACTCCGGTGAGCGAAGAAACCCTGGCGGCGCTCATAACGGATGGATGCCTAGACGCAGACAGGCTCTCATGGACCCCCTACGACTACGAGTGAGCCCGTATTGGTAGATTTAGTAGGTTCGTTGGGTATATTCCTAGTAGTCTAAAAGTCCGCCAGATTATCCTTTCGCAGGCTCAACATTACCGTTTAGCGGGCCCCCACGCTACCATCCGCCCCCTCGCCGGACTACTTTTCGTCCGATTCCATTTCGGGCGTCACTAGACTCCCATTTCGTTTTTTACGTCTAATCCCCCGCCGGTAGTGCGTCCTAGACCCCACGGTGCTTTTTAATTCCGCCACCATGGCGGAGTAAATGGCGGGGTATCTATGACTTAGAGACAATACAAATCACAGTTATACAAACTCCAGCTTGTGTATCTACGATTAGGTATGGTCTGGATTTTCAACTCCGGCTATATATTTGGAGCGTAATTTAATCAAAGTGTAAGGTGATAGGTCCAACGTGTAAGGTGTAGGGTTCGCAACCGATTTAGTAATTCGCTACGAAACCATTGCGCCTATTGGGTTTGGGCGGAGAAAAGTTTACTATACTTTACTTGTTCCTAGAAACCATGCTCGGAAGTCAACTAAGAAGCGCTAAGACAATGACGGCTTCCTACTAGGTAAACCGGCACTTAAAATAAAACGGCATGTACCGCTTTAAACCGGCAATACGACACTTGCGTCTTTTGTGTTTGTCGGTCTAAACAGCAAGTGCACACCCCCACCCCTTTGGAGCATTTTTCTCTCCAGACCCCCCCCTCTTTGGCGGCTTTTAAGATATTATCGTGGCGGGATTAGCGTCTAAATGCCAGAATAACGCCTTTCTCATATGGTTGCAGGACTATCTCGTTTATTGGTAGTCCCCACCTTTTAGAACCGTTTTAGCATCTAAATGGCAAAGCCCGGCAGTCTCACCATTCAGACACTGCCGGACCCTACCCAAAGCCCACCGGTAAGGCGGGCTGAGCCGTGAATCCTAGGACGCACGGGCGGTAATTGTCAGCGTATCAGACCTTGAACCGATGGAAACTTGCCGCACGCAAAATATTTAGAACTTAATGAGACACCTACTCACACCACGAATATTCCCACCCTCCCAAGTCACGCTCGCTGGGTCAACAAGTTCAAATTCTGGAATCCGCTCAAGCCAGGTTTGTAGCGCGACCCGCACCTCAAGCCGACCTAAACCACTACCCACGCAACGGTGAATACCCGAACCGAATGCAAGATGGCGATTGTCTTTTCTGTCCAAGATTACTTCGTCTGGGTTTTCAAACTGGTGCGGGTCGCGGTTAGCGGCCGAGAATGACAGCAGCACACGGTCGCCGGCCTTCATCGGGCAGCCCTGAAACTCTGTGTCGCTATTAACAACACGAGCCATAGTCGCTGGTGCATAAACGCGCAATAATTCTTCAAGCGCAGTGGGCCACAAATCAGGATTGTCGCGCAATTGTTGGCGGTGCTCTGGGTGCTGGGCCAGATGCCATAGTGTTGATGCTATTACCGACCATATGGACTCAATTCCCGCAATCAAAAGTGTAATACATGCGCCGAACACGAAATCAATTGGTACTTTCTTCCCATCAACTTCCGAATTCATCAAGTAAGTGATTAGGTCGTTTTTGCGTGGATTGTTTTTGCGGTCCTCTATCTGCGTCACAAAAAAGTTGATAAGACCAAGTTGTGCGTTCTTTTGGTCTTCCGCGCCGTTCTTTTTTGTGCCGCTCTTGCCGTCCATTTTAGATGTCCACTCTATAAATTCCGATTCCATCCCAATGGGTATATCAAACATGGTAGCCATCACCCGAAATGCAATAGGTTTCGTATAGTTAGCAACGACTTCCGCCGTACCGCCGCTGATGAAACCATCAATCAGCATATTGCATATGTCGCTAGTACCCTGTTCGTATCCGTCAATTACTTGCGGAGCGAATAGGGATGAAATTATCTGTCGTTGCCAGCGGTGGTCTGGCGGGTCGGATGTGACTGGCGGAGCAGTCTCAGGGCCATATCCGGGCGATGGAGGTAGAACATAAATGGAGCGTGATGAAAATGTTGCAGGCTCCCGAGCAATAGCCACGATATCTTCGTAGCGAGTAGGCATCCATGACCCTCCCCACCTTTCGGTATGAGCTACTGGGCACTGCGACTTGCGGATTTCCGAATATGCCGGGAATGGATTCTTTATGAATTCGGGGTCAAGGATGTCGTAATCCGTAAGCGTATCGGTTACTGGTTTTGTGGTCTCGTCCATGTCGTTAAGCATACCCTGATTCGGACTCGAAACTGTACCGATGGGCGTGACTATAGAGCTTGACCACTTCCCCCATTTTGCGTTTATACCAAAAGGAGTGCAGTTTTTTTTCCGTCGCACTCGACCTATGAGAAGTATTGTTTAATACGATATCCCCAGTATGGTCATGAAGGTTCATGGATAAGCCAAATTTATCTTGGAGATGGCGGATGATGGTGTTTTTTTCTGTATCGTGATTTTCAAAATCCAAACACATTTTCAACACATCTTCGTATTTAATGATTAAAACTGAATCTTTGTTTTCTAAAATAAATGTCATCATCGTGATGTATTCTTTTATGGTGCGCCGGAAACTTGTTCCGCCCGTCTGTCTCTTCTCTTGATTAATCGTGGAACTAATCGCTTCATAGGGGTTTCTTATTGGGCACAACGTAATGTGACTTTCATTTATCGCTTCTTTCATTAAATAAATATTATGAGTTAATGGTTCCGGTATCGCTACCTCTGGGAATACATATAAGATAATAGTCCTCAAAGATATGTTCCCCTGTCTAGGAAATCCGTCAACCAAAAATACCACTTTAGTTTTTTCGCTAATCTGTCTTTTTATGACAAATCGATTTAAATAGTCTTGACCAATATCTTGTTTGCTTCTCCATCTCGCCGGTGACAAAAACACCTAAACATCCCCAATGTGCCCTTCGGGAATTTCCCGGATTTTTGATTCTCTAACTATTTTAGGAATACTCGTTTGATAACCCCCATACGGACCCTGCCCATACCAGCACAGGAAGGTATGCCGAACACCGGAAGTCACCTCGGTCACTTCGTGGCACCCAGAAAAGGCGGACGGATATATAATTGCCGAAAGTGCCGGGGTTTTGGGGGTAATGTTCCACTGTCTAAAATAAAGATTACCTCCAACATAATTACCATTCAAAAATACACCAGCGGTTAGGGTATTCATGAGTGGGGCTAAACGTGATGGCTCATTCCGTGGAATTGTGTTATCGGAATGGGGGCCCATTGACTGTCCCGGCTCATACTTTGCTATGTGCCCATTCGTTCTCCATTGAACACAATCGTTGGCTGCTGGGAATAAATCCAAATACCCCAAAAGGCATTTAGACAATGTCTCGTCGATGGAGTCCACAAAAGAAGCATCAACATCAGAAATCCCCGGATAATGCAAATCCTGATAGCGCGTTGGTTGTGTGTTTACGGCTTCGGGAAAAAACTCATACCCCCCGCTATTCGTGATTGCACCAGTCTCTTCGTTGGTATGCATGGAATCCAAATCGCTTAATGATTCAAGGTTGCTTATAAAACCCGATACCTGTTCTTCCGTGACATCTAACGCATTTTCAAATCCGACTATTGCATGTCCATAATGATGTACTCTCACGAGTGCATCCTACTCACCAGAGTGTGACCGGGGTGAGAGCCAGATGGGTCGTGTTGTTCAAGATATAGTTTGAAATTTTCCCGCAAATTAGGCATATAAACATTTGTCGCCACTTTAACGAATTCCGGTTCTGTAATCGGGTCAGTGACATCTTCGTTTACCGCGGCATTTGGTGTGCCTTGCGCATACCAGCCGAGATAAGTATATCTATTTCCACGCGTGATTTCTTTGACTTCGTGTGATGCCATAAAATTTGACGGGAACATCATTATATCTCCCTTGTTGGGAGTGTAGTCAATATCTAAATAATTAAAATAGTGATGACCCCCATCAAAATTGTCATTAAAGTAAACTATACACGAAATCGTGTTTCTTGTGGCGAGTTGGTCACTGGGCTGGGTAAAACCATACGCATAGTCGGCACTGGTGTCTGAATGTAGTCCTAATAATTTTCCACCGAATTCCGTTGAATATGCGACAAGATGCCCCTTCACTTTCCACCAAATATTCTTATAGGCAAGTGGGAACATAAACAAATATTTCAGCAAATACGCATCTTTGTGTTGTTCAATTAGGTTCAAAAAGTCAATCACATTACTATCCGTATTGTGATGGATAGCAGAACCGCGCCGAGGCATATTATTAACCGCGTCAGCATCAAAGAAATACCCGCTTTTGTTTAAATATCCCGTTTTACCTGTTTCGGGGTCAATCGCAGATGCGTACATCGCATCTCTTTCTGAACTAACTTGTCGTTCCGAAAACCCGACCACCCATTCTTCGTCAAAGGAAACAGCGTTCTCAAACAGAACGACCCCACCTCCCAAATGGTGAGGCTCAACATCGTTATACACACATCTGCTAATTGTCGCCATAATCCACTATGCTATCAGAATGGAAGGTAGCCCACAAGAGCAAGCGCAAATAGTATGGGATAAGGTCATCCTAACGGAGTTTCTAAAACTACCGAACCTCGTTGAGGTTGACGGGTATAGGGACTGGCAGGACCGCACCGTACCTGACCAAATTGAAAATAAATACTACACATCGGGGAGAACAGGGGCACAAGCGATGGAGGCCTTTTGGCGCGACATCCACGACGGGAACATGCCTAACATCTTGAATGAGTTTAATATTCCTAATCCACTAGGGCTCATACATTCGTCAAGCACTCTCGCAAAACACCTAGTTGTTAGTGGAAAGGTGTTTGTTGTCAAAACTGACTAGTGGTCATTGGGTCTTTCCATGAATGCCCTGACATTATTTGGTGATGCGTCAACACTCCCATACTTGTCGGTTAGGTGCGCTGAAAAATCCGAAATAAGGCTGGACAACCACCATTGCCCGTGGCTTGTGGTCGCTGGAGAATCGCTATGCGACGGATTTATTCCGCGTTCGCTATCTGCCGACCCCTGGGCGAACCATGTCAGATAAGAGTATCGCCTACCTCGTGTCACCTCGTGTATTTCATGCGCCCCAATATAATTTGCCGGCATTAGCACAACCGTTCCAGTTGATGGAGCAATGTCAACATCAAAATATGGCACGGTCATGTGCCCGCCAGAAAACGAATTTTCAATTAAAACATCGTCCGTTGAATCATTAAAGTAAACAAGAGCAGACAGTACATTACGCGTTGCCTGTTGCTCTCGTGGCTCATGGCCATATCTGTAATTAACGTCATTGTCTGCATGAAAACCAAGACTTCCGCCGGTCGAATAACGCAAAACATGACCGGATGATTTCCACCACAAACATTGCAATACAGCTGGGAACATTTCAATATAGTGCATCAGCGCCCGATAAATGACCCGTTCGCATTCTATAAAAAATGGATGGTCTAATTGGATAATACGAGCGGGTGCCTTATGTATTTTGTCAAGGTCGTATATAAACCCACCCTTATTTATAGCGTGTTTCGGCATTCCGTCAGCACCATTAACAATCGTATATGAGGACGCAACAGCATCCTCCACTAAACCGTCGACATAAGCGAGCACCTCATGTTGCGCAACCATCAGGGCGTTCCTAAAAATCACAGTTCCACCGCCTAGATGTTCTGGCGTTAGTTTGTATTCCGTCACGACAAACACCCTATCACTCCATGTAGAATGCCTATATGAACATAGGAATATCCGCACCAGGGCGCATGGGTGTCACCGTCGCTCGTATTTGCCAAGGAAATGGATATGTTGTGCACTGGGCATCAGAGAATCGGTCCTCAAACTCAAAAGAACGAGCCCAACAGTTTGGGTTTGTGGACTGCGTCACCATTACTGAACTCGCACTGGTTTGCGACATAATAATTTCGGTGGTGGCAAACGACGGCGCAGTCATGGACTTCGTGGACAAACTGGTAAAATCTAACTTTGCGGGTGTCTATATCGATGCCAACACGCTTCATACGGAATTATCAAGAATTGAATTATACAAGAGAATTTTGCAGAGTAAATTTCATATGGTAGAAATGGCAATTAGGGGATTCATTGTTGAGGATGTCAGGACGGAGTATCCAGAATTAAATAAATTATTTATTGAGAAAAATGATGAATCTTTTCTCCGACCCATTTTGAGCCATCCGGATTGGGAAATCCGTATTGTGGAAATGGGGACGGCAAAACAAATCGTGCGCGATTTAGATGCAGTTACTAAAGCAAACGATATTAATCTGCCAGATAAGCGTTGATGTCGCGCAGCATCAGAGATATTGAAACATCGGCACCCGCTCTTTGAATCATATTGGGCCAGGTTTGTCCTACTCCAGCCGTCCGTGGTGGCAGGGTTTCCCACCCCAACTTTCGGGAATGGTCTGGATTGTGGTCCCTACGTCCATCGGGTTGATATTTTTCTTTTCTCCACGGGAACATCGTGCCGTCTATCCCACGTTCACCAAGAAGGAATCCATTTTGATAGCGTTTTACACGAGTACCAGTTTTGTCAACCAGGAACTTTGTGAAGTTGCCGGTTAGTGGAGAAAATGTCATCGCTCCTACGGCAACGTGTTTTTCTTTCACATTTGACCATGTGACCAACTCGTTGTTAGCGGGTATTCCGTTTTCACACATTGTTGCATGATGTGCCCCCGTCAGATACGACCATAGGATGTGTTGTTCCTGTTCTTTTACCAAACCGGGGACGAAGTCGGCATCATATCTGTGTTTATCGTGGCGACCGTTTGTCAGTTCGGAAAACTCATAGGTCACATTGAAATGTTTCTGCGCATACTCTTCCGAGGCTTCTCCGACGGTGCAGTTTAGGGCATTTTCATCAATATACGCCTGAATGCCATTTTGAAACTCGGGATATCCGTGACAGGCAAAGTCGTCAACGACTACCGCCAAAATGCTGAAATTATCATCGTTCTTATAGATTTGGTTAATTTCTTCCAAAACATTATGCTGGGGTATATTTCCACACCCAGCGGCGACATTGAACAATAGTGTCACCTTGCCTTTTTGGCTACTCAGAATATTCGTTTCTTTTCCCGATGCCGAGGACAGGCTTATGTCGTAAATAGAAAACGGGAGAACTGTCTCGTCCGGTGACGCAAATTGGGTATCCTGTTGTGTTCCCATATAGGTATTCTACCACTCCAACACGAATGTTACGCTTTGGTAAATGTGGTCAGCCCTCCCCCTGATGATGTGTGTATGGTTACTCCGTCGTTTGCAAGAAGAATCTGGTGCATAGCGTACAGCCCGTCACCAAAGTAGGTCGTTGTATATATATCTCTGGCGTGGTTGCATGAAACTAGTGCCAAGACTCCGCCAGATGTCAACGAATCAATCATTGATTGAAGCAACCTTTCTTCTCCGCAGATAGACGGTGTTTCAATAATTATGAATGTAAATTTATCAGCATCCGGAAGGCTACTGCCCAAGTCGGATGGCAAAAATACGGAATAAGGGATAGTTGATTCTGCACCGAATTTGCCGCGAACAAACTTTTCATAAATATAAAGGGTTTGCGAATTCAAAAAATTAAGATTGCCAGTGTGTCCCATGCCCCTGGTGACAATGTCGGCAAGGTCCAACGCACCAAGACCGTGTATTAAATAATTAGTTTTATCTACCAACATCATGAGTCGAATTCTGTCATTTACTGCATTGTTAGTAATGGCGTCCAATGGGACACCGTTTGACGCCGCAACGATATCATGCGCCACAATTCCGATGTCATCAGCTGTGCGCACCTTGATGCGCATATCAAGAGAGTAATGAGAACGCGACTCAACAACATCCCGCGAAATAGAGCGCACGGCATCATAGGGGGTCATACCTAATGCATCAAAAAATGGGTCACTAGACATCGACAGGGAAGCAACGGATATCAGGTAGTTGTTATCCATTGGCGGCAATTTCCGTGGAAAGTTTCATATCCCAATACGATAAACGTAGCCGTTTCAATATAAGCCAACGGGTGCGTCCGAGCGCCATTGCCGAAGCGGATGGGCATTTTTCTGGACCAGGGTTCATCGTTGTGTTGGAATCGTAATGTTCTCTCATGGAGACAATCACTTCGTCAATATCAACACTTTCTGCCGTGCCCCCGTCCATGCCGCATGCAAACATCACACACGCAAGACTATACACATTGCTTTCTGTGTCGTCGGTGGGGCTATATAATTCTGACCCGCTGATTCCGCGTATTTTTTTCACAGCGGAGCCGCAAATTCATTTTCTCTGAATATGAGTCCACAAATTATATTCGGTTTACTGGGTTGAAGTATTTTTACGGTGTTCTTGGCATATTTTACTATTCCCTCCGTTTGGGATGTTTCGTCCACGACAGGAACATCGGGGGGAAATATTAAATCGGAGAATGACATGACTCCCGCTTCGAATACACCAACTGCGCCCAATATGGAACTACGTATTTTCATGATTAACTCCTGAGTAGGGCAATTGCGTCGACTTGTCGTCGTAGCCTCTCGTGATTGTAGTAGTCGCGGTTTAAATCATCGTTGTCGGTTGCGGTGAGGGGGTTTATGTAACTATCCCCGATAGCGGCAACATCTACGCCCAGCGTTGATGCGAGCAGTACTATTGAGTACTCCAAAAACAACTCCGCATCCGCCTTTGCCTGCGCTATGCGCTGTAGGGAAAGTGCCATTACTCCTCCGTCGATGCTATAGCGGCGTTAACATGTGCTAAACCCTGGATGAGCGGCAGAATACCTTTTTGCCAGCTAATCGGGACCCCGTTGGTGTCATTTTCAACGACAAATGCGTTTTCGTCAAAATCGGCAGGAATTATGCCGTTCATCAATAGAACAGTAAAAAGGTCGTGCTCTAGCCGCTCTTTGGCGTGCTGGTAAATTAGAAATTTTTTGGTACCCTTTTTCACAGTACTGAATTCCATTACTCTACGTCCTTAATTTTGATGGTTGACCAACAGTTTCGTCTCTATATGCCTCGTATGAACATGATAGCATCTTGGACATGGCATCCGTGGCGAGGAGAGGGGGTTATTTATGCTAATAATTGATTCATTTCTTGACGCAAATACAAGGGCGGAGATGCTTGGAACAAGGGGGTTTTTCCCAGAATCAATGGGGGACGAAACGAACATCTCATCCGTGGATAACGCCTACCACGCCAGAGATGCGCTATATTATTCCCCATTTTATTTCTGGCAGGGTTGGCAGGAGTCCGAGGCTGATACTCTAAAGAAACGAATTATTCGTAAGATTTGGGAACACAACCTCCCGTGTCCCATAGAAGAGATTCTGGGGTTTGAGTATTGGACTCGGGCATACAAAACCGGTCAATATCATGGCGTTCACGTTGACAACGACACATTCTTATATACGGACACAGGGATATTCAACGGCCCATTGATTGGTGCCGTATATTATGGTGCGGATAACGAAGACGGTGGGTTTCTTGAAATCCACAAGCCGGTACTCATTGATGGTCTTAGGTCGGTACTGGAAAAGGGTATTAAGGAAGATTTCCTTTCCGAGGAGTCAGAGAGAGAAAGGGTAGCATATAGCGGCAACAGGTTAATTATTTGTGATTTTGGACATCGTATGCACGCGACAACCCCCTTCCCCAGTGGTGGTAGACAGGCGTTGGTGGTGAGTGCGTGGCGAAAAGATAATCCCCCAATAGGGTTCAGTAGGGGTGATTTCCGCCATGAACCCGCCGACGCTACTGACGGTAAAAATTTTGCTCCAATCCAAAATAGGATTCCCTTATATACGGAACTGAGATTTAACGTTATAACGCCATACGGGGATGAAGTTTTTATCCTCACTATCCCCTGCAACGGAACGCCCGCTTCAATGAACGGCTTGACCGCAGTAGTTGACACAATTGTTATAAAAAGTTACACCTTTGACGGAGTGGTCTTTCGGGCGTCGTTCAATGTTGATAACCCCATGAACGCCAAAATGGAAATACTTCTAAATATTGATTCCGCAATGAAAACGATTAGGGGTTATGTAAATATTGGTGAATATCTACATCTGGCGGCGATGGGTGTATTAGGTGCGACCGTCACCCCACAAAACGGGGACACATGAAATCGGTTTATGATGAAAAAATAAGGTCGATAGATGGTTCTGACGATTTACTCAAAGGAGTGGTCGGTAAAACTTGTCTATTCGTCAATATTGCGTCCAAGGCGGGATATACCCCAAAATCTCATAGCAAGATGTGGTCTCATGCGCGAACGACACGCCATCTCTGGGAATTACAAAAGGTTCACGAGGAGTTTGGGCATCGCAATTTTAGTGTCGTGACATTCCCGTGTAATCAGTTCTATAACATGGAGCCCCTGGACAATCAACAAATACATTCATACATACAAAAAACTTATCCATTTATAACATTCCCGATATCCGAAAAAATTGATGTAAACGGAGTTAATGAACACCCTATTTACACAATTTTAAAAGGAGGCGAGACCAGAAAGGTATCGGATAACGCCGCTAACTCATCTGACCGTGCCCTAGAGAATCAGAATCTAGCCAATAATGCTATGTCGCGTATCTCCGGAAATTACGAAAACCTTATTGTTTCATCAAACGGGCAACTCGTTTTCCGTTTTAATATGAAAAATTGGCCGATGGCGGATGATGCACTAACTAATGAAAGCGATTTAACAATTAGGAAAGCAATAGCGTCATTGTTGACTGAGTAATTTCTCTTGTGCCAATTTAAGGCTTTGTCTGTGTCCTTCGTCCCCTTCCAGTGGTCTATTCTGGAATGCGGGATTATATGATTGTCCCGACTTGTCGTAGTTTCCCGACGCACAGTATTTGTGATAGTCGTCATATATGGTATCCATCCAATGAGGACGACACCAATCCTCACAATCATCTAGTTCTGCGACGTTGATACAGACCGACTCATCACTATTCCCTTGTGAGTAAAATTCCAGATAGGCATAGCGGATGCCATCCGTGACCGTCTTGACCCCATGGGATGCTATGTAATTAGTGGGGAAAATCACTATATCCCCCCTGTGTGGAACGCTTTCTATGCCCAGATATGGAAAATACAATTCCCCGCCTACGAAATTTGTTCCGTCTAACTTTTCTTTTGAATCCACCCCATCGTTGATATATAGCATGACCGCAATTACTTGGCGCATTTGCATCTGTCCTTTGGGGACATACCTTTTGCCCTCGGTGGCGCGGTAATTAGAATCGTTGTCGTTGTGGACTCCCAAAAAGTGTCCAGGGCTATACCGTAAAATATGCCCCCGACTTCGCCACCACAACGTATTAACTATTAACGGATACTCGTCTATATATCGTATTAAACACTTGTATATGGAGTCCTCCCATGACTTAAAAATGGTTATCATGTCTTCATCAGTATTTTCGGTTACGGGTGCCAGAACGCGAACCGGAACTTCATTTTGATGTTCAATGGAGAACTTATTGCCATCTTCATTAATGGCATAGCGCTCTCCAATCTCATCAATGCCGTATGTCCACCGTTGTTCGTGCGATGTCTTGCCATTTTCGTCTATCCATTGCGACACTCTAGGAAAATCAATATTGACAACATTTGAGAATCTAACCACCCCCCCGCCAATGTGGGTTACCTTGAGATTTTCAATTTCCAATATTTCATCAGCGCCGATAGTTGGAGCGGCGTGACTATAGGCGTGGAATATATTCACGATATTGTCTGATTAGGAACGTGGAGTTTGGGTAAACCCGCGAATGTTGGGCCAATTCTTTTATCATCTGCATCAACCCCTGTTTTGATTCCGTGGGTCCATGTCCATGGATTTTCCTGTTGATTTTTACTTTTTTGTTGCCCATATTTAGCACGAGCAGTCATAAGTTCTCTATCATCCCATAGACTCCCAGAAGACACACTGGCATTAATCATGTCTTCAGGATTGTAAATTGAAATAAAGGCAAATGGCATTCCTGCTGGGAAAATAACTGGCTCGTTGACTTTAGTGAGTGCCCAATTCATTTCATATGTGTCCGGCCACCACCAACTAGGGATTGATGCCGTAAGGGGTCTCGCCCCTTCAAGAACATAATTCGGAGACCCAGACATCAATGTGCAATATGGTTCATCGGTTCTAAGCACCCACCCCATAGTAAAGGAAACCATACTGGCTATATTTGGGAGTGCCTGTGACCTTCCACTTGTGGTCGTGGCTCCCGATAAAATCGTGACATTGGAATTTGGATGACCATCCCATTCGGCTACAACTTCTTCTTCTAACCGGAGTTCCCACCCGGACACATTTGCAACCGTCATTGGAAGACATTGATAAGCGTGTTTATTATAGGTAGCGTCCATCCAGTCACGCTTAACTCTGGACTGCGCAATCACCGGCGGGTGTTGCGTTGTTTTCAAAAAACACACATTAACCATCAGAAGGGTCCATCCCTGGTGGCGACTGGACGGTCTTTTACTTGGTCGGCCAGCGTCTCATCAATATTGTAACCATTGGCAACTTTGTGGGTTCTGTCATTCCAATCAAACATCGTTACGGCGGAATACTTTGTTCCCTTTGTAACCTGTTTGGCTGCATGTGCATAAATGAATGTGGAGGGGAATAGAACAATATCTCCACGCATAGGTTTGTATGTTATATCTAAATACGGGAACCAAAGTTCCCCTCCGTCATAATCGTCATTAAAATACATACATGAAGATAGTGTGCAGTTATATGAGAATCCGTGGTCGGAGTGCACCATAAAGTGCTGACCAGAAGTGTATCTAATGTAATTAATTGCCTCCATGAAATTCATATCAATGTTATAGATGCTCTCATACTGGTGTAGACATTCTTCAAGGGGGGCAACCGTGTCGCGATAAATATTTCCCATTTCTGTAAATTGAGGGTAGTTATGAAGGTTGTTTATATGAGCTTCGCCCATTTTACAGTCAACGC
>Ga0209491_10005307_pt1 | contig 18965 bp, 21 predicted proteins | sample BON02_FD_187213 | JGI IMG/M metagenome (GOLD analysis project Ga0209491, IMG submission 187213) | Freshwater microbial communities from Lake Bonney liftoff mats and glacier meltwater in Antarctica - BON-02 (SPAdes) (version 2) | ecosystem: Environmental > Aquatic > Freshwater > Ice > Glacier... | reverse complement strand
TACGGATATCTTTGACTACCCGCTCCGCGGGTACCTTTGAGTGTTTTGCGTTCATCTTCGTTCCTTACAGTCACTGCGATGAACCCAAAACACTCTCCTATTTTATGCAGCCAATCTGTCTATTGAATGCTGACGGCGAACATCCAGCGCCAGGCTGGATTTTCTTTTTAAATGTCTATTTGAATGTCGCATTCAGGCGAAGACCGAACTGCCGCTTGTCACGGAGACCGACACGAGCTCCCTCGCGGGTGAAATCAAAGAAGCCACCGGGCAGCGTGCGTGTACCAAAGCTGGTATCCGCAAAGTTTTGCGCCGTTGTCGGTGCCGTTTCGTTGAAGAGGTTGGTTGCGAAAAATTCCAGGCCGTAGCTTTCGCCGCGCAGACCAAGCCGCACATTCACGTCTGTCGCAGGCTGGACCCGCGCGACATTCGCGTTGCTGATATAATATTCGCCGGTAAAGAACAGATCCGTGCGCAAGAACCAGCTGTCAAACATGTCGCCGAACGCGTTGAAATCATCCTCGTAGGTCGTTCCGAGAGACAACGTGATCGGTGGGAAACGCGGTGCTTCCTGACCTGAAACATCTGCGGCCGAACCGAATATGTCGCCAAAGTCGCCGGTACCGCCGATCGCCGGGAAGGATGCGATGGTCGAATTTATATACGCAAATGACCCTCGCATCGAGAAATTCTCGCTGATATTCAACGCAGCATCAAATTCGATCCCGTAAATATCGCTGGTCGAGCCATTAGATGTGAAGTTGACCGTCCTTATCGGATTGGGGGCATTGGGAAGCGTGTCGGCAATCGTCACGATAGATGTGTAGATTTCATCGCTACGCTGCATATAAAATGCCGCCATGTTGAAAGCGAAAATACCATCGGGATGTTGCTGTTTCCAGCCAATTTCATAGTTGGTCAGCTTTTCTTCACCGAAAATCGTGCTTGCTTCAGGGGCCTTGGCGGCCAGTTCGGCCAGTTGCGTTGTATCCAGCCCGGCAATTTGCGGATTGAACCCGCCGGGAAGATTGCCTCTGCTATAGGTCGCGTAAAGCGTTGTGTTGTCGCTTGGCTGATAACGCAATGTCGCACGCGGCAAGAAGCTGGTTATCTTTGCGGGAGAAATTGGCGTAGCCAGGCCGTTATTCACATCTCCGGCGCTAATCCGATCTTCTTGGTACCGTCCTTCCAGTGTGATCGAAAGCTGATCGGTGAATTCATAATCAACCGATCCGAAAAAGCCGAGGGTCTCTGCGCCAGAAGTAAATGGTGTCGATCGGAATATATCGCCAAAGAAAATCGGGAAGCGGAAGATATTGGCATTGCCGCCGAGTTCCGCAATATCGATGTTCACATAGCTGGCACCGGCAGAAATATTCAGACTGTCGTCGAGAAACGAACCGGATAGCCGGCCTTCAATTGTATAATCCTCGGTTTCACGTGCGGTAAAGCCAGTGAATGATGCGTCTGGTGATGTATCAAAGTCAGCAAAAAAGCCGAAATTTTCTTTATTATATCCACCAAGAAAACTGAATTCGATATTGTCGGTAAGGTCGACGCTACCTGCGGCGCTTAGTCGTAGCGCATCCAGATTCAGCCCGAACTCATCAACGTTCGTCGGGTTATATTTAAAGTCGAATATGGCATCGCTTGGATCAGAACGAGCATCATTCAGGAATCCGCGAAATGCCTGAATATCGGCCAGAGACGAGTTGAGCCCGATCTCTGCCGCAGTGGGCATTCTGATCTGTCCGCGGTAGACTGATTCTGTACGGGTGCCATTTAGCGGTGCTGGTTGAACACTGTCATTCAGATTTACCGTTCCGTCGGGATTGCGCAAGAAACCGCCATAATTGTGAAATACCGTACCATAAGAGTAAACCGCCGCGGCCGGGCCATCATCAATTTCCTGATAGGAGGCGCGCAATTTCAGGCGAAAGCTGTCGCTCGGCTCGATCAGCAGGGATCCGTTTATTGACCATTGTTGTTCGTCCCCCAGTCGTTGTCCCGCTACCGCCACATTATCATAATGACCTTGCTTGTCGCTGTAACTGCCGCCCAGTCGGAAGGACACGCCGTCCATGAGCGGGCCTTCAACGCCAGCAGCAAAACTATATTCGTCTCGCGTGGCCGCGGTGGCACTTAGATCGACGCGGAACTCATTGCTCGGGTCCTTGGTGACATAATTGATCGCACCAGCGAAAGTATTCCGGCCAAAAAGCGCAGATTGTGGACCCTTGATAACTTCGACACGCTGCAATTCATTCACGCCGATGGTTTCAATTCCGCCGCTGAGATAAACACCGTCAAGGAAAACACTCGCTGTTTGCTGCAGTGGGTTGCCGCTCAAAACCGAGATGCCGCGAAAACGGGGGGTGCTGTTAATCCGCGCAAAGCCGTTGAGGTTTTGGCCACCGGCTTCCACGAAAGCGCCCGGCGTCACCTTTGTGATTTCGGTAATATCGGTAAAGCCGCCTTGCTCAAGCTCCTGCTCACCGACGACGGAAACTGCCAATGGCGCGTCCAGTAACGTTTCTTCTTTCTTACGCGCGGTAACAATGATTACATTCTTGTCAGTGGCTCCTTCGTATCCGGTCTCCGCCCGACCCTGCGCATACAGAGGTGCTCCAGCTAGTATGGTGGCGGCCAGCAACGAAATTTTCAGCATCTTAATCATATAAAATATCCCCCAGAGCGAATAGCCCGATCTTAAAATCTCCTAATTGCTAAATTGCTGTGTCAGAGAAATTTGTCCAGACAAATTTTGACATTCGAAAATTTCCTGCCACAACCTGTCATAAATATATCACTAATCGCACTCACTCAGGATGATCATCATGGACAGTTTTCTAAGGTTTGCCGCCATTGTTACGGCTCTTTGCTTTTCCTCGATTGGCCAGACGACGGAAAGACCGAATGAACAGATCGCCGCTGCATCCTCGCCTTCCGAGGCAAGAATCGAACGGAAATTTGTCTCGGGACCATTTGGTCAAGTGCATGTCAGGGTCGCAAGCCCGGACATGATCAAGGCCCGACCACCGGTGGTCCTGTTTCACCCGACGCCTTATTCCAGCAATTATTTCAACGGGTTCATGAAAGACATGGCCAAAGACCGGATGGTTATCGCCATAGATACGCCCGGCTACGGTGATTCTGACTCCCCGGAGTCGCTGCCCACGATCCGGGATTATGCCGAATCGGCGGCCTCAGCGCTCGACAGTCTAGGTATCGGTGACTCTAGCAAATTGGTCGTTGGTGTTTTGGGCTATCACACCGGCGGCCTGATCGCCGCTGAGCTTGCGCTGATCCGGCCGCATCTGGTGCGCCGGATTGTCCTGGCGGGATTGCCATTCTATACCGGCGAGGATCGCAAGTCAGCCTATGACAAAAATGCCAAGCCCGATGCGATCGCTAGAGATGGATCCCACCTGTTGCCGAAATGGGAATTCGCAACCGGCGCTGTCGAGGCTGGCCTCCCTCTCGAACGTGCCCAGGAACATTTTAATGATGCGATGCAATGCTATCCCGATTGCTGGAAAGCCTATCACGCCGTGTTCACCTATGAATCCGAAAAGCAGCTGGTTAAAATTACCCAGCCGGTTTTGCTGATGACCAATGCAAGCAGCCTGAAAGAAGAAACCGAAGCCGCGCAAAAATATCTGGAAAACTCCACGTTGATCCATTTTCCCGAAATCACCTTGGGTGGCTTTGATCTTCATAGCAGCGCACTGGGAAATGCGGTGCGGAAATTCCTGGATAGTGACGACAGCATAAATAGGCGCAAATAGCGTTTGCATTGTGCCAGCGGATCGGTAATTTGTCCGGACAACTTTAGGAGAGAATCAAATGCCAGCCTATATGATCGTAACCGCCAAAATTATGGATCGGGATGCGTTCATTTCCGGCTATGGCGCCGCCGCCGGCGCGCTGGTTGAAAAATTCGGTGGCAAATATGTGTTGCGCGGACCCGGTGCCCAGTTGCTGGAAGGTGACTTCGGAGATGGAGCATCCATGGTGATTTCCGAATGGCCCGACAAGGCAACGGCAACGGCTTTCTGGAAAAGCCCTGAATATGCAGAAGCCAGAAAACTCCGCGAAGGCATTGCAGATGTCCAAGTTCTCTTAATCGAAAGCCCAAAAATCAATGACTGATATTATCAAACGCACAACCCTGATGGTCCGCGATGGCGATCGTGCTTCGCATTGGTATGAAACCGTGCTTGGCATGACCAAATGGATGGACACGCCATTTACACTGTCCGGTACGCAGCTTGCTGCTGGCAAAAAAGGCGACCAGACCCGCCTCATCATTCTCAAATGTCAGGACGACCTGATCGGAATGATCGGTTTGCTCGAATGGCTAGACCCAAAAATGGATGCGCCGGCTGATTTGCCTACCGAAATTAGATTCGGGACCCCCGTTTTTGTGGTTGCGTCGGAAGATGCGAAGGGCGCTTTAGAAAGAGCGCGCGAGCTCGGATCACGGATACACTGCGAACCACGTGAGTGGACTGTTACCGGCGCTGATGGCAAACAGAAGGATATGATCGGCTGTTCCTTCTGGGATCTTGACGGATATTTCTTCGAGGTAAATCAGGTCGTAAAGGTTCACGATTAAATGATCGCTGACGGATTGGAGGCATTTGACGCGCTTGCTGATGACAAGCGGATAGACGATAACGCCAATTATCAATGGCGCGTGGCTTCGCGGCCCGTCGGCAATGTCGTGCCTTCCGATTTCGAATGGACGGTGAGTGAAATCCCCGAACCGGCGGAGGGCGAAGTGCTGCTGAAAACGCATTATCTCGGGCTTGCGCCGGTCATGCGCTTTTACATGCAAGGCACGGGCGCTGCTGGCGAACGGGTTCTTGAGCCGGGTGACGTGATTCACGGACGGGGAGTCGCGCAAGTCGTCAAGTCGCGTCACCCGGACTGGTCCGAAGGTGACATGGTTCAGGGGCAAGTGGGTTGGCAAACCTACAAGACCTCGAAAATGACCCCGCAGGAGAAATTCTTCGCGATGCCGAACAACGGACTGCCTGCCGCTCTCGGCTCCGGCGTTCTGGGCATGACCGGTCTTTCAGCTCATGCAGGCCTTTTCGCCTGTGGTGATCCGAAAAATGGCGACCGGATGGTGCTTTCTGGCGCTGCCGGTGGCGTCGGGTCGATGGTAAGCCAAATGGCGGCCAATGTTGTTGGCTGCGATGTTGTGGGCATGGCCGGTGGTGCGGAAAAATGCGCCTTCATTCGCGATCATGGCTGTTCGCATGCGATCGACTATAAAGCCGAAAATATCGAACAGCGTCTCGACGAACTCCTGCCCGAAGGAATTGATCTCTATTTTGACAATGTCGGCGGAGAGACGCTCGCGACCTGCCTCGAACGGCTGCGGATGCACAGCCGCATCGTCCTGTGCGGATCGATCAGCGAATATACGCGCAAGGAACCTTTTTCGCTGCCCAATTATACCCGGCTGCGCGCTACGGAATCCCGGATGCAAGGCTTTTTCGTCTATAATCATCTCCACAACTGGGAGAAAGTGATGGATGATCTGGCCGGTTGGATACAGGATGGAAAGCTGAAGCCGGTGCAGGATATCGAGGACGGTTTCCAGAATATGCCGCGCGCACTGGCAAAACTCTATTATGGCAGAAATGTCGGCGTGCAATGTTGCTCGGTTCGCGGCGAACCGACTGAATGGAACTAAGGATAATGATATGACGATCAAACAGTCAGTGCGCTTTCAACGCGCCAATTTTGTAGTTGAAGATATCGACAAGGCGCTGACTTTCTATCGTGATGTGCTTGGTTTTGACGTAACCTTTCGCAAGGGCCATAACCCCAACAGCTATTCGATCCCCGTGTTTGAAATTCCCGACGGGGCGGAGCTGGATTTCGCAATCCTTTCGCTGCCCGACCAGCCCCGCATCATGGCACTGTCGGGCATCAAGAATGTGCCGCTCGAACCCGTTCCCCATCCCCGGCGCGGCGCTATTGTGCTGGATGTTGCCGATCCCGACAAGGCTATGGCGGAGAGCGCCGCATTGGGGCTGAAGGTTTACGACGAAGGCCGGCTTGAAACGCATGATGGCCGCATTGGCCGCGAAATTGGCATTGTCGATTTCGATGATAATCTGGTGGTCATTTACCAGATTCCGGACGCACAATCATGAGCGGCAAAGCGGCGGCGGATGCGATAGCATCTCCGCCGCGCACGCCTTATCCCAGTGCAGCGGCGGGCTGGTTTTTGGTGATCATGCTAACCGTCGCTTATATTTTCAGTTTTGTAGATCGATACATTCTCGGTTTGCTGATCGAACCGATCAAGGCCGAATTTGGCCTCACCGACCGTTCGATCGGCTGGCTGCTCAGCGCCTTCACACTGGTCTATGGTTTTGTCGGCATTTTCATGGGCTGGCTGATCGACCGCGGCAAACGCATCTGGATCGTGTCGATCGGGGTGGCCCTTTGGTCCGTGGCAACCATCGCGACCGGCACCGCCAAGAATTTCGTTCAGCTATTTGCCGCTCGCATGGGTGTTGGGATCGGTGAAGCGACCTTGAGTCCGGCAACCTTCTCGATGATCGGCGATAGCTTTCCGACCGAGAAACGCGGCAAGCCTATTGCTTTCTATTCCTCGGCCCTGCCGATTGGAGCCGGACTCGCCTCTCTGCTCAGCGGCGCAATCATTGCATGGACCGCCTCTGGCGGTACCCAATCATTACCCTTCTTCGGCGACCTGTCACCGTGGCGCTTCACATTGATCCTCGTCGGTTTGCCTGGACTGTTCTTCGCATTATTCTTCCTGCTGATGAAGGAGCCTGCACGGCGGCCCGCTGTAGCGGCACCCGACGTGATCGGCGGCAGTGGCTTCACCGATGCGTTAAAATATATCTGGCGCAACCGGTTGCTGTATCTTGGCTTTCTGCTTCTGATCGGCACGATGACCACCATCGCCTATAGTCAGGGCTTCCTCGCACCGACGTTCGAACGGACATGGGGCTGGTCACCGCAGAAATATGCGTTCGTCAATGGCGTGGCGCTGCTGATCATCGGTCCTATCAACATGTTGCTGATGGGAACAATCTCCGACTGGTGGACCAAGAAGGGCGTGAAAGACGCATCTTTGCGGCTGATGTATATCGGTTTTCTGATCATGGTTCCGACGGCTTCCATTCCCCTGTTCATGCCGACCGCAGAGCTGGCTTTTGCGATCCTTTGCATCAACACCGTCGGCATCGGTATTGTGTCCGCGATCGGCGTAACGGCCCTGCTCGTCATCACACCCGCCCAGATTCGTGGGCAGATTGTCGCAATATATTATTTGTCGATCAGTTGGTTCGGTTCCCTCGGGCCGATCGCGGTCGGCGAATTGTCTAGCGGTGTATTCGGTGAGGAAAATATCCGTTACGCGGTTGCTGCGGTTCCTTTCATCTTCGGCATCATACCCTTTCTGATGATGCCACTCACCCGCCGCCTATATCGCGAGCAGTTGGTAAGACTGAAGGATTCCACAGAATGATCATCAAGGGATATTCCGACGGTCCTTATGGCCAGATCCATTGGCGAATGGTGGAACCGGAGCAGGAGCCGACGCAGCCAGATCTCTATTGTCTGCAACCTGCGCCGTTCAGCGGACTGGCCTTCACTTCGATCATGCCCTTTCTGGCCCAGAATCGTCGAGTGATCGCACCAGATTTCCCCGGTTATGGCGGTTCCGATGGTTTTAAACTGGAGCCGTCGATCGCTGAATATGCCAAAGCGATGATGGCGGTTGTGGAAGATATGTCGCTGGAGGCGCCAGTTGACGTCACCGGTTTTCACACTGGCAATCTGGTCGCGGTCGAGATGGCGATCGAAAATACAGGAAGCGTCCGGAGAATGGCACTGGTTGACGTGCCGGCGTTTGATCCGGAAACCCGTGCTAAATTTCTACCCACCGCCGGCAAGCGCTTCGAAATCACCCCAGACCTCCGATGTCTGGAGGCGGCTTGGGAAATGGGTATGACCAAGCGGCTGGAAAGTCAGGGCCCCGACCGGAGTTTCGAGATGTTTGTCGAGCAGTTGCGCCACGGTACTGGCAAGAATGCGGCATTCCACGCAGCCTTCTCTTATGATGTGGAAGGCCGGTTACCACTGGTGTTATCCCCTGCGTTGATATTCGCCTCGCAATCCGGGTTGCTGGACGCAAGCCGCCGGGCTGCCACGCTTATCCCATCCTCGAGGCTGGTCGAGCGGCTGGATATCAAGCGGGCTGTGCTTGACGAAGCGGCCGCAGAAACGGCAATGGAAATACTGCGCTTTATCGATGAGACCGGCGCATGAAGGTCTTTGCGGTCTATTGCACCGACAAACCGGGCACGGCGCAGAAAAGGCTCGATGCTCGCGATGCACATTTTGCGCATATCGAGGCGACGCTTTCGAATTTTTTCATCGCCGGCCCGCTTCGGGATGAAAATGGCGATACCGTCGGATCGCTGCTGATTGTGAAAGCAGAAAACGCAAGCGAAGCACGCCAGTGCGTCGAAGCCGACCCCTATTTTGACGCATCCATATGGGCCGACATCCGGATGACGGAATTTGTCCCGGCCGCGGGCGACTGGATCGGCGGCAAGATCTGGTGAGATGCACGCGTTATAAGCAGAAGGAACATGCACTATGACCCGCATCAAGCCACTGACTCTGAATGAGCTGCCCGACGAGACGCAGACAGCACTGATGTTTTCCGAGAATCTGATGGGCTACGTCCCCAATTCGGTCATGACCATGGCGCATTGGCCGGAGTTGCTGGCGGCCTTTCGCAGACTGGTGTCGGTCATCTACGGTCCGAGCGCGATAGACGATGGTCTGAAGCGTATGATCGGTGCTGTGGTTAGCGCGGCGGCGGGTTGCCAATATTGTATGGCGCATACAACGCTCGGCGCGCGGGACTCTGGTGTTGAGGAGGACAAGATTGCCGCGGTCTGGGATTATCAGAACAGCGAATTGTTCACCGCTGCGGAGCGCGCCGCGCTCGATCTCGCCTTTGCCGCAGGGCAAGTCCCCAATGCCGCTACCGACGAGCATTTCAACGCAATGGACGGGCATTTTAACGAACGCCAGAAGACCGAAATTATCGCCGTGATCAGCATGTTCGGGTTTCTCAACCGCTGGAATGATAGCCTGGCGACCGCACTCGAGGACAAGCCGTTTGAATCGGCCAGTGCTTTATTCACACCTGAACAGTGGCATCCGGGGCAGCACCGTAGGAAGCCTTAGCGTCGGCTAGCCGATTTCAATCAGTTCCAGCAATTCACCGGCAGGTCCCGTGATGGTGCCAGTCCGCCGCCCGCAATAGGGCGCTGCATCACGGATCAGGGGTGGCGATATCCAGTCGACGTCGATCTGGTCCAGATCATTTACCGCCAGGCTGACCATCGCATTGCCCGGTGGCAGCATGCCTTCATGACGCCCGCGATGCTTGGCTTCTTCAGGATAGTCATCCACTTCGATAATCGGCAGCCGGCCGTTCTGTACCATCGTCAGGTCAGACAATCTGTCCGCGGGTTTGCCGAAAGCATTATTGATCATGCTGTAGGCCAGCGTGTAGGTGTCAGCCTCGGTCAAGAAAACATGATCGCAATACCATTTCACAGTGGCGGCGCGATCCGGCGTGGCCAGGATGACAATGAAGATATGATCGGTTGGCGAATGTGCTTTGGGTAGATCCGTAGAAGGCGTGTCTTCGCGGACCTCGTTGAGATAGACCATCTCCCGTCCGGTCCCCAGCACCTGCATAGGAACGAAATAGGGTAGCCCTTCCAGCTCCTTGGGCGGGCCGACGATATCGAATCCGCTGCCCTTCAGACGGTCGGGCCAACCGAACACATCCTGCACGGTCAGCTCGAAGGCCGCCCAGCCGTATGTCGTTGTCGGTTTAAAGCCGGGATGATTCGGCTGTTCGACCAGACGGATATGACAATCGGCGCCGCTGACCGGTTGCAATACTGCCATGGCTGAGGCTGCGCTCTTCGGGCATCCCCAGCTCTCCGCGAGATCGAGGGGAAGTAAGCCCTGTTCGACAATGGACATGCCTAGTATATCGCGATAGTCCCGCAGCGCAGCCTCCAGATCGGGCACGACCGAAACGCCGCCCAGTATCGAACCATGTTGTAGATTGTGGGTCATTTTTCGTTCCAATCCTTCTACGCAATCGGGAATTCTGCGTTTTGCATCTCGTCTTCGCGATGGCCCCCCGCCTTCGCGGGGGTTGACGCTTCGGAACGCCGGGGCATTCCGTGGCGCGTCAAAACTCCGGCTTTCTCTTCTCCAGAAAGGCGCTCACGCCTTCCTTGAAATCATCGCTTTCGAAAGCGGCGTTGAACAGCGCTCTGGATGAAGCATCATCGTCCGCCTGTCCTTCGAGGATGCGCTGGATGACATGTTTGCTCATCCGCTGGCTGTGGGAGGATACCGAGGCCATGGTCGTCGCCATCACCCTCGCCTCGTCATGAGGTTCATCCGCCAATATTGTTATCAATCCGATCCGCAGCGCTTCTTCGGCAGAGATGATCTGGCCGGTGAACAAGATTCGTTTGGCTTGTGATGGTCCTACCGCATCGACCAGCAATTTGGTGTCGTGCAGCGGATAGACGAGACCGAGCTTCGCCGGCGTGATGCCGAAGCGGGCCGCCGGACCGGCGATCCTGATATCGCAGGCCAATGCTATGCCGCATCCACCGCCGATGCAGTCTCCGTCAATCACCGCAATAGTGGGCTTTGGGGCCTGCGCCAGATCATGTTGGACCTTGCCGATTGCTGCCTGATTTTTCGCCCGCCAGATCGGATCGGTCGATCCTGTGCCAAATTCGCCGATATCGGCCCCGGCGCAAAAGGCGCTGTCTTTCGTGCTGGCATTGACGGTCAGGACCCGGATGGACTCGTCCGCCATTGCGTCGGCGAGCAGGTCCGGGAATAGTTCCCACATTTCCTGCGTGAACGCATTGCGCTTTTCCGGACGATCGATCAACAGATGCGCGATCTTGCCGTTTTTCTCGAGACGCAGGCTCATGCCGGATTCACTTTCGCCAGATGCTGGGCAATCTGGTGCCGGGTGGTTACCCAGACATCCTTTTTCGAACGGACGTGTTTGAGAAATTCCTCGAGTGCCCAGATACGGCCGGGTCGGCCGATAATCCGCAGATGAAGGCCGAGCGACATCATCTTTGGGTTGCCTTCTTCGCCTTCGCGATAGATCTGGTCGAAATTATGCTTGGCATAATCCAGCCAATGTTGCGGAGTCATCGCGGGATCGGTCCACATTTTCATGTCATTGCTGTCGAGCTGATAGGGCACGATCGCCAGCGGTTTTCCGGGCACAGTCTGCTTGTCCCAGAAGGGAATATCGCCCGAATAATCATCCATATGATAGGCGAAGCCCTCCTCGATCAGCAGCCGCCTGGTATTATCGGTATGGAGATAGCGCGACAGCCAGCCATAGGGACGCACGCCCACGGTCTTTTCGATCGAGGCGACGGCTTTGCGAATGAATTCGCGCTCTTTCTCCTCGTCCATCTTGAACTGATGGACCCAGCGATAGCCGTGACTGACCGGTTCGTGCCCCAGTTCGGCAATCGCCTGCGCAATCTCCGGATGGTTCTCCAGACTCATCGCGGCCACGGTCCAGCTGGCCATGATGTCAAAATCCTTGAGCAGTTTCACCACACGCGGCGCACCGGCCTTGATCCCGTAAAGATAATTGCTCTCGTTGCCATAGTTGCGGATCGGCGACTTGATATGGATCCCCAGTTCGTCGACCGGTTCCATTCCGCGATCACCGCGCACGATTGTCATCTCGCTGCCTTCCTCGACATTGACGACAATGCTCAGCGCCATTTTCGCACCATCCGGCCAGTCCATGCGTTCCTGTTGCATCAGTGCATTTCCTCCCCGCCGGACACGTTGATCGCCTCACCTGTCACATAGAAAGCATCGTCGCTCGCCAGCCAGGCGCAGGCCGCCGCTGTATCGCTTGGTAAGCCGGGACGTCCCATCGGGTTTTTTGTGCTCATGTTGGCGAGATAGGCTTCGACTGATTCGAACCCTAGAAGTTTGGAGAAATATTCGTTCTGCTGCGCGCCTAGGCCGGTTGTCACATGGTTGGGGCAAACGGCGTTGACGGTTATGCCATGCGCGCCGAGCTCGACGGCACTCGCTCTGGTCAGGCCGACCATGCCGTGTTTCGAACTGACATAGGCAGGAAGATGCGGAAATCCGGTTTTGGCCGCTTGTGAGGCAATGTTGATGATCCGCCCGCCGTTGCCAGCCTTGACCATCGCTTTGGCTGCGGCCTGCGTACAATAGAAAGCGCCGGACAGGTTCACACCAATCACCTTGTCCCATTCCTTTGCGGTATCGACCTCGAGCAGCGGCTTCATCATGAAACCGATACCGGCATTGTTGACGAATATATCAATCGCTCCAAAAGCGGCGATCGTTTGATCCATCAGCGCCTGACATTGCACTGCATCGCTGACATCACAGGCAATGGTCGCGACCTTGGCTCCCCGCCCACGCAGTTCGTCAGCAACGCCTTCCTCCTCGTCACCGATGGCGAGATCGGACACGACGCAATTTGCCCCTTCATCGGCAAAGCGCTGCAATATCCCTTGCCCGAGTCCCTTCTGTTTTCCGGAACCGGTGACGACGATGGTTTTCCCTGCAAAGCGCTTGGTCATCAGATATCCTCGGTCAGAATGAATTGCGGATTATCGGCGAAGTCCTGGAACGGGGCCGCTATCGCTTGAAATTCTTCGGTGGTGATATCGGCAACAAAATCATCCATGCCCTTGATGTCGAGGACTTCAATATATTGATAGGGAGATGCCTCGTCCGAGCCGAACAGGCCGGTGGCCTTGTGGACCGTGAAGCCGTTGACCGAACCGAGCTTGTTGACGCCCGGGATATCGGCGGTTTTGGCCCAATTCTCGTAATCGGCGGCGCTGACGCCCTGTTTGAGATTGAATATAACGATGATGCGCATGATCTTTTTCTCCTTCATTTTCCGTAAAATAGTGCCGGTTGATGATAAGCCGACAATTGCCCGTCGAGTTGTTTTGCCAGTTGCAACAGTCCGGCTTCGTTGCCCGCTGCACCGACAAGCTGGACGCCGATCGGCAGGCCTTCATCATTCAATCCGGCCGGGATGCCGATCGCCGGCAGGCCGGCGATATTGGCGAGACAGGTGAAATCGGCCTGATTGGCAGGCGCCTTGTCTGCGTGATCAAATGCCGCCTGCGGAGCCGTGGGCAGCAGAATCGCGCCATATTGTTCGACCACCGCGTTCACCGCATCGCTGACCTCGGCCAGAATTTTCCGGTCTTCGGCAAGATCGGAGGCGCTGCGTTCGGGGCCAAAGGTCATCAGAAACTTGAGGCCATCGGATAATGCGTCCGGATTTTCGACGAGCGGACCTAGGGATTCCGATAAGGAGAGCGAGGTCAGAATGAAACCCGCATAGCGGATGCGAGTAAGCGGATAGGGTAGAGAAAAACGGTGCATCGCATCCAAAGCGGCGCACGCATTCTGATATTTTTCCAACACCGCGGCTTCGCATTGGACATCCCCGAGATTTTCCAACAATGCAATATTTTCAATAGCTTGTGGATCATTCCATTTCATCAGGACGCGTGAACATGCTTCCAAGTCGTCCAGCGAACGCGCCATTGGACCAATGCTGTCGAGGCTCGCCTCGGCAATCTCCAGCCCGTCCTGACTGATAGCCCCGCGTGTCGGCTTCAAGCCATATATGCCGCAATAAGCCGCCGGTATCCGGACCGATCCCATCGTATCGGTACCGAGGGCAACATCGCATAGTCCGGCAGCAACCGCGGCCGCGCTGCCCCCCGAGGAACCGCCGGGCGTATAGCCGATATGGTGGGGATTCTGAGTCGCGCCAAAAAAAGGATTGTCAGTCTTCGCGCCCAGCGCGGCCTCTTCCATATTGAGCGTGCCGATAATCGCTGCGCCCGCCGCACGAAGCCTGCCGACCGCATCGGCATCCTTGACCGCGATCCGGTCGCAATAGCCTCCTATACCGCCGGTCCAGGGCAATCCCTTGACCGCAATATTGGCCTTGACGCCGATGGTCAGAGCATCGAGCGGACCATTGCCAAATGTCGCGTTCTCGTCAAAATCGACAAATGCGTTTAGTGCGGCATTGGCTAGTGCAAGTTCATCCCAGTTGATCATCAATCGGTTCACAGCCCCCGTTCGTCGATCAGCCTGATCGGCTTCTGCCGGACATCGATCTGGCTGGCCGCAGCCGTGCCGCCGACGCCGACCAGATCGATCGCGATGTCGATGCCGAGGCCTTTGCGCAGAAGAACTGCAAGCTGGCCTGTGTCCGATCCGCCGCGACTTTCGAGCACCACTTTCATTTCGTCACGGCCTGTCCGTCGTCAGATAATTTGAGACTGTTTGCATTTTAAAACAGGTGAGTGTTTGGGTTCATCTGTTGGGTTGATATTATGCGACAAGCTTCCGGTGATGCAAGCGCCTTTGTTCGATGGTTTTTCGTTTGATCCTTTCGCGTTGTTTGAGGATGGCTTGTGCTCTGCCGAAGTAGGCGTCGGCGGGCGTGACGTTGTTCAGGCTCTCGTGATAGCGCTGATGGTTGTAATGTTCGACGAAGGCCTTGATCTGGGCTTCGAGATCGCCGGGCAGATAGTAGTTTTCGAGTAGGATGCGGTTCTTCAGGGTCTGGTGCCAACGCTCGATCTTACCCTGCGTTTGCGGGTGGAACGGTGCGCCGCGAACATGACGCATCTTCTTGTCAGCAAGATATTCAGCCAGTTCGCCTGCCACATAGCTGGGACCGTTGTCCGACAGCAGCCGAGGCTTATGGAGCACATGCACCGACGCACAGCCTGAAGCCTCTAATGCCAGCTCCAGCGTGTCGGTAACATCTTCTGCCCGCATATTGCTGCACAGCTTCCATGCGATGATGTAGCGGGAGTAATCATCAAGGATCGTGGACAGGTAATACCAGCCCCAGCCAATGATCTTGAGATAGGTAAAGTCGGTCTGCCACAGCTGGTTGATGGCTGTGGTTTTATCCTTAAACTCACTGGCGGCCTTCATAACGATGAAGGCAGGGCTGGTAATCAGGTCATGCGCCTTCAACAGCCTGTAAACGCTGGCTTCCGAGACGAAGTAGCGTTTGGTGTCGGTGAACGTCACCGCCAGCTCTCTGGGCGATAGGTCAGTGCGCTCCAGCGCCATATCAAGGATGTCGCTGCGCACCTTGTCAGGGATGCGGTTCCAGCCCCGCCTGGGCCCGGGGCGGCGGTCCTCTAACGCTTCTTCGCCAAAGCGCAGATACAGATCATACCAGCGGTAGAAGGTAGGCCGGGCAATGCCCAGCCTGTCCAAAGTTTGTTTAGCAGGCAGGTGGGACTGCTCAACAATGCGGATAATTTCAAGCTTCTCAGAGGTAGGATATCTCATTCTTCGTCTCCCCCATCCGCGATCATGCTTTTTTTAAGCAGCCGCATCTCCAGCATCTGCTCGGCCACAACCTCCTTTAAATCACGGGCCTCACGGCGCAGATCACGCACCTCATCAGTGTTGGCAGCCCGCGACGTATCGCCTGCCAACCGGCGCTTGCCAGCTTCCATGAAGTCCTTTGACCATTTGTAATACACGCCCTGCGCAATGCCTTCACGCCGGCATAGCTCAGCGATACTGTCTTCGCCGCGCAGGCCTTCCAGCACGATACGGATCTTCTCCTCCGCACCATATTGCTTACGCGTCGCACGGCGGATGTCTTTTACCACCGCTTGCGCGGACGGCTTTGAGTGTTTTGCGTTCATCTTCGTTCCTTACAGTCACTACGATAAACCCAAAACACTCTCCTATTTTATGCAACCAATCTGTCTATTGAATGCTGACGGCGAACAGTGATGCGTCTGTTCGACCTTTTGCCGCCGAACGGAACCGACTCCCTGTTTTGGCTCATCTTCTCTTTCAATGTGATCGATTTGGGACTGATCATTACCTTCCAGATAATGGTTCATTCGATGGTCGCCGATGTGGTCGAACAACATGAGCTAAAGACTGGCATAAGGTCCGAGGGGGTATTCATGGCAGCATCAATCTTCAGCCGGAAATGCACTCAAGGTCTCGGCTTGATGGCCGCATCATTCATCTTGGCCGCAGCCGATTTCCAGGCTGGCGCTGACGCTTCGCAGGTGTCGAGCGAGGCCGTCTGGAAGATGGGGGCTTACTATGTCCCCGCAATTCTTAGCTTGTGGTTCTGCATGATGCTGATGATCGCGCCATACAGCATCGATCGCAAGAAACACGAGTCCAACCTGCGTAAGCTTTCGATGCGAAAGATGGAGGTCTGATGGGGGCTGGAAGTGCCGGGCCGCAATTGCAGCCCGCGCTGGGAGCGCGATGCAAGCTCGTGGGCTCTGGCGCAACGTGAATGTCCGCTTCCCATCCAATTGCAGATTTTCAGTGATCGGTAGCTAAATTCCAATTCCGGACCAAGGTCCAACGTTCACCGCAACAAAAAGGGCCGCCGGAGCTTCCTCCAGCCGCCCTTTCTATCTCAGATGCTGAAAATTCAGCCCTGACGTTCGCCGGTCATCGCCATTGAACCGAATGCACCGGCATTGACGTTGCCGACCAATTGGTCGGCGTCGATGGTCGCGTCGCAATCGAGCGTCATTGGCATCGGCACGGTCATGTTCATTTTCCAGGTCAGCTTGTCGCCGTCGATCTTGCCTTCTTCGACATCCATCGCGCCCATAGCGCCCTGGTTTGTGCCGGTGAAAGTGCTGCCGTCATCGCTTGGGACAACGGTAAAGGTGCTCTTCTGGTCGCCCATGGGGCTCTTGGTTACGCAATCATAAGTTCCTGCAACAGACATTCATTTTCTCCTTGGTGAATTCTCAGGGGTGAAGTGGTAATTTAGTTATTCGCTGGATCCTTCGCGTATTTCAACAGGTAAGCCCAGTTGGTCAAGTTGCGGCGCGACCACTGCCGCATCGCCGACGATTACATAGACCAGATCGTCGCCGCGAAGATAGGCCAAAGCCTGCGCATCGAGTTGGTCGGTAGTCAGGGCTGAATACCGGCCCGCCAGTGTCTCGTAATAATCATCCGGACGGCCATAATTGATGATGTTTTCCAGGCCGCCCAGTACTGCACGGGACGTTTCGAAGCGCCCGGGTAATTCGCGGACGTTACCATTGATGAGCCGTTCCAGTTCCTCGCCAGTAACTCCTTTACCGCTGGTGTAAGCGGCCAGTTCCTTGCGCAGTTCGGCGATGGAATCGCCTGTGCGGTCGGCCTGGACCGGAGCATATATCAACAGGCTGGTTCGATCCAGTGGCTGGCGCAGGATGCTGCGCACGCCGTAAGACCATCCCTTGGTCTCACGCAGATTCATGTTGATCCGGCTGAGGAAACCGCCGCCAAATACTTCGTTAGCAGACCCGAGCATCAACAAATCGTCCGTGCCCTTCTGTTCCAGCACACGGCCGGCCAGGATCACCGATTGCGGTGAATTGGGGCGGTTAATCAGGATGATTCGCGATGTTTGCGATGGGACCGGGGCACTGAAATCTTTAACCGGGGCAGGGACATCGGGCGCGGCCCAATCGCCAAAGCTCGCCTCCAGCAATCTCACTGCTTCGGCCAAAGTAGTGTCGCCCACGATGAACACCCGGGCCATATCGGGGCGGATCCAGACACGGTGGAAATCGGTTAGTTCTTCCCGCGTCAATGTGCTGACCACGGCAGGATCGCCGGTACCCGTGGGCGGAATGCCGTAAGGGTGCTGCGCGCCGAACAATTCGGGTGCCAGGGCCCGTTGGCCGATCGCGCCCGGGTTGTTCATTTCATTGCTGATCCGTGTCAGCTGCTGCGTCCGCACCCGTTCCAGTTCATTCCGGGCGAATGCTGGGTTGCGAACGTAATCGGCCAGCAAATCAAGCGAAGCGGCCAAATTGGGCTCCATCGCCGCCAGGCCGACTGTGGTCACATCGGCATCGGCATTGGCATACAGCACCGCACCAAGGCGTTCCTTGGCAATGGCCAGCTGAGTGGAATCGAGGCTGGTGGTGCCTTCGTTCATCAATTGCAGCATCATTGACTGCAGGCCGAGCCGGTCTTTCGGATCGGCGGCATAACCCGCATCGAAATTCATTTCGACATTGACCACTGGCACAGCGTCGCGGCGGGCAAAGTACACTTCCATCCCATTCGATAATGTGGCGCGTTCGATGTCGGGGAAGTCGAGCGGTTTCAGCTCTTCCATTGCCGGCAATGTGGACCGGTCGGCTTCGATCGCCGCAGTTGCAGCCGCCTGCGCTGCGAAAGGACCATTAAAGAACGCAGGCTGCATACCGGCGCCGCCTTCTGGAGCAGTGATGTAACCGCCGCGGTTTTCGCCGCCTTCGGTCCGGTCACCCGGTTCTACAGTCAGTGCGAATACCGGACGCGAGAGCCATTTGGAGGTCACCGATTGGACTTCTTCCGAAGTCATTGCCGCGGCGCGCTCCAGCGCCACCTTATAGGCGGATGGATTGCCCTCATACAGCAGCCCTTCGGCCAATGTAGGGGCTTTGCCGCTGAAGCCGCCAACCTGTTCCAGCCCGCGGATCTGCCCCGCAGCATAGCTGGTGGTGGCACGCTGCAATTCGTCTTGGTTTGGCCCTTCAGCCATAAATTTGGCTATTTCCGCGTCCAGTGCGGCAGCGAGCACATCCTGTGCAACCCCGGGTCTGGCATCAGCATAGACCACGAACTGGCCTGCTTGCGCGAATATCTCTGCCCGGGCGACTACGCTTACTGCCAATTGCTGTTCGCGCACCAAAGCATTGTCGAGCCGCGAACTGGCGAGGCCGCCCAAAACCGTGCCGCCCATGGTCAGAGGCAGATAGTCGGGATTGTCGAGGCCGGGAATGGCCCACATC
>Ga0209491_10005305_pt1 | contig 18978 bp, 3 predicted proteins | sample BON02_FD_187213 | JGI IMG/M metagenome (GOLD analysis project Ga0209491, IMG submission 187213) | Freshwater microbial communities from Lake Bonney liftoff mats and glacier meltwater in Antarctica - BON-02 (SPAdes) (version 2) | ecosystem: Environmental > Aquatic > Freshwater > Ice > Glacier... | reverse complement strand
CCCAAGGCCGGCACAGTGGTGCTTGAAATGGGACAATCACCATTAGGAGGAACTTTCCCTGCAGTGCTCTCATCCGCACCGCAGAAATCCGGAGGTGCACGGTTCAAGATCCCAACTCTCAAGCCTATGAGCAACCATCCCGGAGAGCATGCACTGAACGGTGACGATGTCTCTAGCGCCATCCTCATTTGCGACAGACAAAACCCTTCCCAAGCGCAGCAACCTATGACCCATGCCATGCTTACGACTCATGCCATGCTCTCCCCCCAGCAGGCTGCCACGGCAACCGTCGGTTATATGCCTCCACATCAAGACTGCATCGACATCGCAGATTTTTTGGCACAAGACTTCGTGACCGAAACCCGGTCCGGGCTCTCCCTTACACCAGAAGGCACGGAGCACCATCTGCGCCTACATAATAACACCTGCGGCCATCTTGTCGAGAGGCTGACGGCAATGCTGCTACGCACGGACATACCTGCCTCTGAAAGACACACTCTCGGCTTGCTCTCCAAAATCTCCCAGCACATTATACTGGAGATATGGCCGGGTGAGCGGCTGCGGCGGGCAACCACAATGAGAGTCGACTGTCTTCTGGGTGAATTGGCAGAGTTTGAAGCACGACGTCTAGATTTTATAATTTCGACTAGGGCGACCCTGGTGGAGGTATGCGAGAACCTGTATAATCCGGAGGGGGCGTCCACAGCCACCCATCTGCCACAGTGTGTGCATTTCCTCGACTTGAAGCTGACGGTCATATGGATCCAGGTGGCGCTCCCGGAAAATCTCACAGATCCCCGCTTGCAACGAGCCACTCTCCACCAGACGTTGGGTCTACTAGGCGGTATTAACAAGATCTTCCTGTTCAAAACTCGTCCGGAAGGGTTTGTAATTTTCGATGGCAATCTGCACCTTCCCAATATTGATGGGATCATGACACCGCAAGGCATCTGGATTGGGATTAATAACCCCCACCACCCCTCGGCTCCAATAAGCACCGCCTCTTCGCCTCATTACCCTACATGGAGGCCGGGCATCGGCTCCAGGGTGACTTTGGTTGGGAAGCACTGTGAGGTCACGGTAATTGCCATTGAAAAGAAACACTGGCCGGAGGAGTGGGTGTATCTGATATGGAGGGAAGATGTGTACCGGCTTCCCTCGATCCTCCACTCTCTCTTATACAGGAAAGAGTTGATGCCCGGAGACAACTCCTACCGCATTAAGCCCACCGCATTGCAGCCGGCTGATGGCGAGGTGGCCTACTTTTTCAACAATTTTGAAGAGCTGACCAAGGTGACTGTTATCAGGCTCAACAGGCCGGGTTTTTTCGATACAATCCGCCTGGTCCTTACCCCTGATGGCCAACTATCTCGGGACATTTTTCAAACCATTTCATGCCACCGCCTTTTTCAGTTGAGCGAGACACCTGCTTTGGACCCACTTCATGCCCGGATTCGACACGACTCGGCCAAGCTCCTAGAACTTACCCCTCAGGCCGAAATGAGCCGAGAACAAACCACGGGTCCTGGGGCTGTTATTATGGACATAGCCCCTAGCCAGGATTCTCAGAAACCATTGACCCCTTTCGACTCCACGCCAATGTTTAGCACGAATTGGAACAAGAATCCGAGACCACAAAGGAGTCGTGACCAAACCCCTATTGAAGCTGGTCCTCGGGCGATGATCACGGAGACAGTTCCTAGCCAGAAGTCGCCGAAACTGTCGGCCCCCTTTCATCTCACGTCAGCGGGGAGCTCGCACCCGCATAAGGCCCCAAGGGCTAAAAGGGGGCGGGCCAAACTTGAGTCTGAGCGAGCCCCTTCGCCTGAACACGACAGTACGGTGGTCATCACCAAGAAGCGCCGAACTGGAGGGATACCCATCCCTTTAATCCTAGTACGATGGCGTAACTTCACCATACCGTGCAAATATACGGACCGGCTGACCCCAGCTATGCTGATCGATGCTATCCGTCTCAGCCCACTGGTTGGCCAAGACACCCTGGCTAAATCAACACTTACTCTCCCGAATAATCTGTCCGCCACACTCCACCTGCATGCCACCCTCTGCTCACAAGGCATCTCCGCAGGCGCAGTTGTGACCCTCATGACACGTTATGCTAAGGTCCTCGACCCGCATGGCAGCCAACACTATATCGCATACCAGTCTGAGGACAAGATTCAGGGCTTTATTGAAGCCATACAGCATGTTTCACCTAACCTTCTGCTCTCTGAGCTTGAGGTTTACCATGAGGGCTCTCCCTTGGACCCCAACCTGCAGGTCCAGGAATGCGATCTTCCCCAGGAACCTTCCCTCCAAGTGCGCTTTAGGAGCCATCTGGATGACCAATCTCACCAAGAACCAGTCTTGACCGAGTCAGCCCCAACAGCCGGAAATGTCCCAGGGGTAACGAAGACCTCCTTGCCACCCGTGACAGGATCCCCAGCTGCGAACTCAGACACTGACCCATGGCCTAGACGACTCATGGTCGACTCGGTCGCTCAGCCCCTCCCAAACCTTTGTCCAAGACCTAAGGGGGCGCACCCATGTTGTACCCTTCCTGTCTACCGATTCTATTGCCACAAACCTGCTTCGATGTTCCCTCAAGCTCTCTCTACCACCCTTGGAGGAAATATACATCCTAGCCGGTGGAAAAATCCTTAAGATCGAATACACAGAGCTCGATAACGGTCTCCACTCCGAGCCGCATTTGACGATTACGCTCCGGTGCAGAGGAGGCATGAACAAGGGAGTCACTAGCAGCTCCAGGGGCAAAGGTCGAGGGGGGCAACGGGCTTCGGCAGGGAGTTCGCAAGGCATGGGTGGGGGACAGACTACGATGGAGAACAGCCGTCCACCTCTAGACAAGGTTGCAAAAGGACGAGGTCGAGGACTTCGGCCCGACTCCAAAAGACCCACGGTACTCCACACGCAGTCACTGGACGACATGGACGATATCAGCCTCCTCGGCCTCACCATGGCTAGGATGGATGCCTTCCATACCCACACGGCCAGACTCTGTCAGGAGCGTTGTGAATCCTCCTATACTGTCTTGGATTCTGGCCCCCCTCCTCTTGCTGCAGATCAGGATAGACTGCCAGAGGTTAGGCTCAAGGCATCCGAGGATCAGCCCAATCAAGTTTCCTCAACCCTCCAGGGCGCATTAGACCACCACCATACGACTGAAGTACCCTGGAACCCGATAGGGACAGAACCCCTATCGGGTACTAGATTAGAGCCTGCAGGAGAAACTACTCCGGGCCCGTCGACGGGTTACCCGGACCAGTTCAATCGAGTTCCCTCAACCCCTCAGGGCGCACTACCCCTGCTTGAGCCCAAAGCCACAATCGACTCTCCTTCATCTATGTATGGCTTCCTGGGACTGGAGCTCGCAAAGGTTGTGGGGAACACATCCCCAGTCCCATTGGAGGCTTCTATGGAGCCCCCAACCCAGCCGGAAGGGGAGGGCACGACTACTCCTATCGACAACCACGACTAGGGGTCTCCTGAAAGGGAGGGACACATCGCCGATGGTTCTGATAAAGGTAGGCTGAAGAAGGACCCCATAAACAGCAAACCTATCTGTCGGACTGATCCGCTCCCGGACGCTGGCTTTAACTCACCAACCACTATCTTAGACTTAAAGGTATGGCCACTACTCCCCAGGCTAGGCGCCCAGGACCAACATGGTCCTACTCTGCAATCTTTTGCGCTGTCCCGGGCTAGCCCTGCCGACTCTCCAACGGCCCCCCCTATGGATACTCAGCAAGCACAAACACAACCAGAAACAGATCACAGCACGGAACAAGCCACAAGCTCTAGTGAGGGAATAGGCTTGGCCAATGGGGTCCCTCAACCTATTACCTCTGATGCCGAGACCAATGCACCGAAGGCTGGTCAATCCATGCCTGCGAGCCCTACCCTGACCGGACGCAAGCGGTCAGCGAGAAGAAACAGACCTGCCGTATCTAGCACGGCCTGCTTCAGCTTCGACACATCTATCTTGGTAGTTTCTCAGGGATACGCATGCTGGAAAATGATCCATAAGGTGACACGGGGGGAATTAGTGGTCCAGTCGCTTCCCTCGGGCCACATCATGGACCTCTCTGGCGCCCTCACAACCCCAGTCAAGACCCTCTGCTACTTCGATACCAAAGAGGGGGGAAATGACATGGTGTACCTGGGCACGTCTACCATTACACCAAATCATCATATCCACATGGCTGAGGGCTGGATGACGGCCTCCCAGGCCGTGGACGATGGCCAGGGTACAATCCGCAGATCCATACTCGCGAGGGTGTTCAACCTTTGCCTGGAGGGAAGGGGGCAATATTCTCATCAACACCTCACCCCAGCCGGGAGTAATGATATTCACACCGGCAGCAACGATGGGCTACCTCTTTCTACCGGCATCGGGCTCCCAACAGTACAGTGCCCTTTCATACCCCGCAGATATCCAAACTCAGCTGGGTTCAAGACAGGACTTGAGTTATGGACACGCACACTTCCGGGTCGGGGCGGTGGTGACTCTTCCTAACGGAACACTCCTATTTGACAACGTCACAGGCGACATGCCCCAAGAAAAGCCCCGAACACTTTTACTCGATCACAGCCCGGGTGCTAATGGACCAAGACAATCTGTCCCCCACTCGATGACCATCTTGAACAGAACGCAGACCAGTGGCGTACCCGACCAGGGTCACCGGGGAAAAGTCAGTTTAGTACCCTCGGGTGCCACTTTGCTTGGCCCTCTGTCAAAAATCCTGGAGAAATCTCCACCCAAGTCGTACACGGAACATGACACAAAGGAACTGGAGCCCAGCCCTGCAATTCCCACCTGGAACCTACCACCCCAAAAGAATCCTCACCCAGACACCACCATCCCTTCTTACCCGACGGCAGAGCCCCCACCGGGTCAAGATGTAGTACAGGAGTATCGGCTCACACCTCACTTCACCAGCGACACACACATCTTGATTCTGATGGCCGGAGTGGCCAGCTGGATCCCGATAGGGAAGGCAAGGCGCGGCGACACTGTGATACAATCCCTCCCCTCCGGAAACATCGGGGAATTGAAAGGAGCCCAGTCGGCGATCCTCGAACAGGTGTGGTTTTTTAAGGAAGGGGGAGAAGACATCGACATGATTCGGATTGGTATGGCCTGTATCACCGCGAACCATCCCGTCCTCACAGATGATGGATGGATTCTAGCCAGCCAGGCTGCACCAAAAGGCCATGGGCAACTTCTCGACAGGGAATATTTTCAACTCTGTGGCCTCCAACTAGCCACTGGTGGAAACATCCTCATTAACATCTCTATATCCCAAGACCTGGCCCCCGTATACATCGAGGTTGCTACTATGGGATACTGCTTTTCACCACCTTCCGAACCTCTCAACGGGAGCTTCCCCATCTACGCGTTGCAGAGGACTGGCCCTCGCGACGACTGTAAGACCCCGACCAAACCAAGTTATTCCCAGGTCACCACACTCCACTACAAGGGAATATCGACGAGGCCATTCCTGCCACCTACACTCCTCATCCCCGAGAAGCACGCATCACCCAAGGTCATGGACGATAGTGAGAAGACGGCAAAGGAACATAAAAGGAAGCCTATGACTGACATCTCCGCCACAGCCCATCTGGATGCCAAGACAACACGGCGAACTCCGGAGGAGAACAGCGGCGGCCTTGACACAGCTAGGACGGGGTCCCAGAGGACTAGTCCTACGGGAATCCAGCACGGTCGTCGGGAGGGTGTTCAGAGGGACGGCCCGGAGATTGTCCATGAGGGTCATGAGGCAGTCCGCCGGGTACAGGACACTCGAGAGGGGGGCATTGGACATGCTGTAGAGGTGCAATCTCATCTGAGGATTCCGGGCCCAATGCTCCCACGGGCCCCAGCATCCTCGGGTGCTGGAGTAGACCAGGCGTTGACTGACCAACAGCTCATTAGGCACATTATGCGCGACGCAGGCCTCTCGCACCAGGACAAACAACTACAGGTGCAAGCCATCTGGGCGGGCCACTTCGATAGGGTCAACATGCCGGCTTCCTTTACCAATCACAGGGCTGGGCCAAGTCCACCAATCACACCCCCAAGCCCTGCAATGAATGCCCTTATCGAACTAGAGGTCCTACCTCTCGAAGACACGACAAACACAACTCGCCATGTTACCCCGGCAATCCTCACTCTTGCAAACAGTGATGGCGTACCTAACCCTCAGCTGGAAGGAACCGGGATCCCAGACTCGTCCCCGGATATTCTTATCCAAACCCCAGGAGGGCAGAATGTGCCCGAACACGAAGTACGCTGGGAACCCAACCCACACACCAGGGATGGGGGCGACAACCTACTACTCCTTGAGGTCGTGCCTGGTCATTATCTCTTTCAAGCCAATTTCTTTGCGGTAAATCTCTGCAACTTGGCCGAGTCCGACCTCCGCTCGCAGTTCTACAAATTCCCCCCTATAGAGGAGGCCAGCACTACCTCCAGTCTGCCATCTCAAGGGGGTAACGGTCTCACTCCGGAACCACTATTTCCACGGGGTCACGGTAGAACGATCAAGAGACGGGAACGTTACGCAGCTCAAAGACTAGTACGGGTCGCCGAGGAAAAGGAACAGATAATAAACAGTGTGATGAAGGAGTTAATGAATAGTGTTATGACTATTCTCAGGAACAAAGCCACTGCGCCTAGCCCCAGTCATAAACTAGGACGACCCGACACCGATCTCGGGGTACCTTTTATGTCTCAGGTACCTCCCCTCATTGCGGGCGGGGCCACCCTGTACGACCATAATTTCTATTATTATAGGAACGGCAACCCCAAACCCAAAATCGACCCGACTGCACGACCTTTACCCCGCGGTTTGACGAGCAAAGAAAGGAAGCGCCGGAGGGGAAGGAAAAGCAACAGACGGCGAAACAAACGGGGCAGGCCATCTAACGAGGTCTCGAAGGCACCCAACTCTACGATGACTGAAAAGACACAGGGAGGAGACGAACCCACCCTAACCGGAAGTGATGTTATCTTCCCTTCTCCTTGCCAGCACACGGATACGATACTGGGCTCAACCCCTGCGGAACGGATGGCGACAGAGGGGGCTGCATGCTTCGGACCAAATACAGCCCTTCTTGGCCAAGATCCTCTCAGCTGGGAGGCCAGCATTACCTCGAGTCTGTCTTCTCAAGGGGGCAACGGTCCCACTCCGGAACCACTACTTCCACGGGGTACCAGCAGAACCATTAAGAGACGGGATCGTTACGCAGTCCAGCGAAAGGTACGGGACATCGAGAAAAAGGAGCAGATCATAAATAGTGTGATGGAGCAGTTAATGAATAGTGCTATGAAGATTCTCAGGGACAAAGCCACTGCGCCTAGGCCCAGTCATATACAAGGACAACCCGATGCCAATCTCGAGGTACTCTCTATGTCCCAGGGACCTGCCCTCATTGCGAACGAGGCCACCTTGTACGACCACAACCTCTTCTATAGGAACGGCAAGTCCAAATCCAAAATCGACCCGACTGTACGACCTTTGCCCCGCGGCTTGACGAGCACAGTTAGGCAGCGCCTGGGGGGAAGGAAAAGAAATAGACGGCGAAACCAACGGGACAGGATTGACGAGGCCTTGAATGCACCCAACCCTACGACGACTACACAGACACAGGGAGGAGACGAACCCACCCTAACGGGCAGCGATGGCATCCTCCTTTCTCCTTGCCAGCATACGGATACGATGCTGGGCTCAACCCCCGCGGATTGGATGGCGACAGAGGGGGCTGCATGTTTCGGACCAAATACAGCCCTTCTGGGCCAAGATCCCCTCAGCTGGGCTACACATGTACCTGTCGACACGCTCACCCGCCCCATCGCTTCCCTAAAAAAGGGAGACACTGTCCTTGCTGAGAAACATGACAAATTCTTTGTGGCCAGGGTCACATGTGTAATTACTTTTGAGGTTCCCCAAGCAGCCGACTCGACGGCCAACAGGGTTCTTCAAGACACTACCCTGTCAACGGGACTGGGCGTCACACTCACCAGACACCACCACATTCGGAATTTTGGTTATATCCGCCTTGATAAGCACGGCAGATGGCAGCTTGCCGCTCAAGAGGCTGACACACAATGGAAGGTTGCCGCAGATTTTACCAGACACCCCACCCGCACTAGACAGCCACACACTACCCCAGTCACAAGGGTATTCAATCTTGTTCTTGACCCCCCGGGCAATGTGGTCATCCTCGCACCTAACCATAAGATATATATCTCTGCCTCGCTTGGCTACCACATGAGACGCGGCAAAGAACCAGAGGACAGAACGGTACAGATGGGAGAAATCCCGGTATATACACGGGGCGATGCCTTACAGCTACAAGGGCTGTCGGAGTTCAGCCGAGGCCTGATACAATGGGGGCATGGGGCTGCCACTAGAGCCAACGATGGTCGCCTCACATTCCACCGGCATAAGATGCTCCGACGAGGCTACAACCACTTCCACGATCAACCCCCTGAAACCCTCAGCAATATTATTGATACTCTCCTAGTCACGGAAGACAACATGTGGCAACTGCGGAAATGGAGACAGGTCTGCCAAAGATGGCAACTCCACATCGACTCATATATACAACCCGAGGGTCACTGGCAACGCCATCTCAGGAAGGAGCTCCAGGATTTATGGCTGTCTCTATACCGTTGGGCAATTGCCCTGGTACAGCATAAGGACGTCGAGTTAATGAATGTCGGACCATACCCCGCACTCAACCTTCTCTCCCGCGACCTGGGTGAGGCCTTAAAACGGTTCGGTTTCAGCAGGGCCTTTGTGGGAGGGGTGGCCTTGATCATATCTATATTAACAAGACCCAACGAGCCATTCTTTGTAACCCTGGGACCAAACATTAACTGGGCCAACGTTTACCCGTGCATACAGGAACGCCATGCACTTCAATCACTTCTCTCTGCAGGTTTATCGCGGCATGGGCTGGCACCGACACCCTGGCACTCTAGCAGAACGGGACCCGGCACAATCCCGCCAGGGTTCTCCGACACATACCCCGACACTCTCCCACGTCTCACGGAATACCCAGACCCGGTCCCCCCCAGGGTGGCTAGCCTGACACAAACCATTCTCCCGATATTCCAGGACCCGCCGTTGGCAAGGACCGAGGCTCAACACCGTGGACTTGATATTCTCCAAATCCTCCATGCTCTTCTTGACTTAGGCAACCCCACTGAGAATGTTCCCGACCACCTCTCCCTATCAAATGGCGCAATCTGGGACTTCCAGCATCACCACAGAAGTCTCATCCATGATCTCCGTGAGCTTCTCCCAATCCTATTCTTGACCCACCAACAACGACCCTACCGAGCCGAATTAGGCCGGGTGGGCAGAGCCCTCTTGGTTGAACTCCTTTCCCTTCGGCGTTCCCGGGCCGCTGCCCGCCCAGACCCGATCCACGTACAACACTTTACTCACCTATGGCTCATTCCAGTCCCGGGCCGCACTAGGCAACCCACTATGGCGGCCGATTGGGCGGACACACTGAGTATCTGGATCCACCCACATGGAACATTGGCCAACCAATTTGGGCATCGGGAAGATCAGGTGGAGACGTGCGAGGGTCTGGCTGACCCGGAGCGCCTTGAGCAGTGGGACCGGGACAGTCAACGGTTGGGTTTCTCATTTTTGAACCTTCTAAGCACGACCCCTGAAGCCAACCCGACACACGACAATCACTGGAGAGAGTTTGTGTTAGCTATGTCCTTCTCTAGAGACCTGCTTGCCTCCCTCACCCATGCTATCGCCCACCCACTGACGGACAACCTTGTCACAGTGAGCCTCCAGGGTATAGAGAGTCTATATACGGAATTGGAAGCGAAACCATGGACGCCGGAGGAATCGGAAGTGCTCACCATGATCAATCTGATCACCTCCGAAGGCCTGCTGTCGCATGTGCTGATTAAGACACGCCGGCAGTGCCAAAGCCAAGAGTCTCAGCCTTATACCGACGCAGCCCTCCTTTTATTAACTCTCAGCCTGAGGGCAAACACGGGAGAGGCCAGGATTCGGATGGAGTTGAGCCAGGCCGTATACACACTCAGCGTAGAAGGGGATGTACACACCCTCGACCTTCTTCTTGGCTGGTTAGAGGACGCGCTCCCTGAATTTCACTGGATGTGGCCCACGGTAGGCCAGGCTAAAACAGTTCCCTTACTGATTAGCCGTTTGGACTCCACCTGCCATCAGACCCACAAGCTCTCGGACATGAACAGTTGCCTACGGGCAGTCGAAGTCCTATGCCTCTTGTGCCAGGATTTAAGCTTCTGTAAGGATATTCTCGAGATTGGAACCCATCGGCTTTTGCAAACGGCGGACAGGGCCCGAAGGATGCAAATGTCTCGACCCAACGAGCATGACCCCATCCGGAGCCGAGCCCTAGACATCCAACTAACCATCATTGAATGCGTTAACCGCACGACAGCAACGAGACCACAGGCGGACCCCCCACCAGGGAACACCAGAGCGCCCCTCAGGGGCTGGTCGGTCGAGATTACATGGCAATGGATTCTCCAAACCATGCTGGCCCTGAAATCTATATCCGCCCAACAGCGTCCGCATAGAACAAATATTAACTACGCTGCAGGGCTTCGCACCCTCCACCACCTCCTAACGATCGAATTCCATCTGACTACCCAACAGCGGGTAAACGCCTGGCTTCTCTTGGGAAGGGAAGAAATATCCGAGCTATATGCTCATTTCATATGCGCTCAACTCCAAGAAATAGATGGCAACGCTGTTGTCGGCATGGCGACCGTCCTGGAAGGACATACACAGGCGCTGTCCCGGGTGAGCAGACAACCGACGGCTACAGAGGACGTAATATACCGGAGTCTTGGGCTCCTCGACATAATTTGCCCACGGGGTTGGATACGGGACAAGGAGGCCACGGGAGATATGCCGCGATGGATCCATGAGCAAACAGGAGTAGGCCAATGGGACTTCCCTAACCTCATGAAATTCGAGATCAATGTGATGTCTGGCAGACCTCTGCAACCCAGTACAATGGAGGAGTGGAGTGCCTTCCCGACGGCAATCTGGGCTCCCATTAACTGCCCCCTACCGAATCTCCTCCACATCCTTCTCCAACACCACCCCCTGGGTAGCCTTCCAGAGTTTCGTGACAACTCAATGATAGCACTACAACAACGCTCTCCGCAAGGTTTTTTCCTAGACCCTCACTTCTTCAACCCTGGGTATACCCACGAAGACAGAAAGAGCAGACAGATCAGCCACCTGATCTGTCGGGCAGCAGGCCTACAGATACCAGGAACCCCACTACCCTACTACTCCTACCCATGCCAAGACCTCATGAGCCATCCAGACCGAACGGGCACTACCCAAAGACCGGAAGGTTTGCAGGAACTCATCCAAAGCACCTCCTTCGGTCTGACCATCTACACCGTCCTATACCCCCAGGGGCATTCGGGCTTCCAGAGCCACGGGAACCCCCTCACATCGAGCCCATTCTTATTTGACAAAGCGGATTTCTCACCTGTTTACAATATTATTCAGACATTCAGCGATAATCGGCTGAAAAGCCAGGCAGCAGCAAGCATTTCTGTCCTATCAACCAATGCACCAAACGTAATTCAGATGGACACCGACCTCAACCTCCCACCGGAACCCCGACGCCTATGGGCCTCGGAACAAGGCGAGGGAGACAACCTGCTTCAGTGGCGAAACGTGATCCTAATACATCACGGGTCCGATACAGGATTTACACAAGCCCCGCCTCGATCTGGAGTGGATTCCGTCAGACCAACTCATCCTGAAGTATACCATGGGCATGTCCTGCAAGTAATGATCGCAGCTCTGTCGACAGACAGCATTGGCCACATGATCCAACAGGCGCTAGAGCTGTGCTATCCACCTGGCCTCATAGCCCCAACACCCGACACTCTGCATTACACTCTGGGGAACACCCGAGCCACCTGGCATGGACACACGACCGACAACCCTCCTATGACACCCAAATGAATACAGGGACAAAAAGAGAAATCTTGCTATCCCATGACGACAGACTGGAACGTATCACCCTGGGAAAGGCCACCATCTATGCGTTCCTTCCCCCTCCACCCCCGACTTTGGTGATACCTCCCCTCAGCGAGGAGGAAATTACTGAAGTCCAACAGACGGAACATGCTGAGCAGCCAAGCCAAGATAGCCAAGAACAGGACTTACTCCAGGAGGAAACCCCCCCGACTCACCAAATATTCGTCCGCATCCCAGACACGTGGACAAACAAATCTAGAAGACCGGCCTTCACCCAGACGATACCAGTTCCCGCTTCCCTTGAAATTCTCAAGGCGAGACTTAGCGCCCTATTATCCATCCCCACCCACCACCTCAACATTCTATACGGGGGAAAACTACTTCACTCTCGTGCCCCACTCGCACAACAGGGAGTGGCCAAGGATATCACAGTATGTCTAAAGATTGGCAGCCTCCTGGGGGGGGCCGATGCAGATATGATCGATTCTCCTCTGTTGGCAGGCTCGGCGCCCATGCCCATGCACAGACCGTCACCTACCCACTCCTATGACACCCAGGCCTCCATTGAAGAATGGATCGACCGACTGCGCATGAATAGCCCCCTTACCCAAGATCTTGCCACAGTAAATATGCTGATGACGGCTCTAAACCTCACCAAGGAACAGGCGACAACAGCTATCACGGAGGCCCTTAACGAAGCTGATGAGGAAAAAACGACGGATGACTCACGGTTCAAAGAGGTCTCTGATACTTTCCCGGAAAAATTCCAATCTTTCTTGACAGGCACAAACACCCCCCACCCCACCGGACCAACCGAGTGGACGGGCTTCACTGACTCCTTTAAAGTATATCAGGGCAGGATCACCCGCCATGTCGAGCATGCAATTAACCCGGCACGTAAGAGTAGATTAGCAAACAAGGCCAACGGCAAACCCAAAGACCCCCCAACCGGAACGCTTAAACAGAGCGAAACATTTACTCTTTCGAACCTGAATATCTTCTCCGTCACGCCCCTCATAACAGCCCTCTCCGAGGCCGGCTTTCAACCAGGCACTTCGGGCCATTGGCACCGTGATATCACCTTCCGGCCCCCAGATCATCTTGACCCCAGAATGGGCACCGGATCGGCCACCATTTCCATCCTTCGGACCCCGGCCTCGGATAAAGCCCTGTTTGACCTCTACGTCTCGGGAACACAAACCCTCCGGATCCAAGGCCAAGATTGCCAACCTACTTGGCATCTTCACCGGGCCGACTCGATGGCGGAAATTGAGGAAGACAGCATTGTACTAGAACCCTCATCAATCGACGCAAAAATAGAGTTTCAATTTGCCATAGCCATGTACAGAGCTGCAGGAATTGCCGAATCAGACATACTGGACAATATTATGTTCCAATTGTCGGCAGCGGGACTTTGGCATGTTGCGGAATTACACACCTTAGCCAGAGGCACGTGCATGGCAAACCTGCTCACGGCTAAGGGTCAGGGACGCTCTGGGTTTATCCGCATCGGAGCCACATGTGGCGGAGCGCACGGACAACAAGGTATACTGAGCCATATTATCACTAACTTCGAAAACTCCACCTTCAGCATGGATCTCATGGCTATCCGCAACCGCAACATGCCTCCTAGCGAGGATCCGGGCCCACACAAAACAGGCCTACCTCTCACCCTCTCACTACGAATCTTGCAACAGAGCACCCAGAGGGAGAAAAATTCAGTAGCCGCCGTCACTATCCGCATCAACTACCCCAAAATGCTCACTATGCTCCAAGCAGATAACACTGAGATGGGAGACGGACACGCGGCCACAGAAGCCAAACTTCTTCTACGCTTTAGACAATTGATTACCTACTGTCTGAGCCCACGCCTCAATCCTGACCTATTACAGAGCGTCCTTGATAGTATGGATGTGGAAATAACACTCTTTAAAGGGGACATTGTCTGGACCCAATCAAGGATCATTCTTCTCTTTAATAGACAGATAAGAGCAGGAGGACACACTCCAGAGGACCTCTTCCCCCTCGAACAGGTTACTCTATGGGCCCTCCAAATTGCCCTGATGATAGGGATCCGCTCTAATAAACCGGAGGAGTACCTATTACACTATTGCCCTCTTACACGTTACGAAACAACCTTATCTGGTCATTCCTCATATCAAGACATTCCTGGAGAAGCATGCACTATAGTCCGCGTTACGGCCCGAGCTACAGGAGACTGCAGCAACACCGACCGCACCCCCTTTTACCCAGTTGGCCAGAACTTGGCCAAAGGGAGTTCGACAGGGGTAATAACAGGCCAAGATATTATCAACGACCCCTTAGCTGCCCTACTCTTCAAGACTCTCACCAGCCGAACCCAGGGCAATATGAAATACGAGCAAGCCTTTGGGGGCACGGCCGTAGCCCTAGCCCGCATACCCAAAAACATCCGATGCCTAAAGGACTCGAAGAAGACTATTACCCCCCGGGAGAGTCGGATTTCCATACGAACCCCGGACCAAGAAGTGGGATTGATACACTCTCGAGCGGCTGCCAGGGTGGAAGAATACGGCCTATCCCCTCAAAAGGGAACTTCCATCGTCAGTACGCTTAGAAACATCCAAACAAAACTTAACCCGATGCTACGGCCTTTCTTGACCGCTTCGACCCGCGATCTCTCTCAACGCACCTCGCGACAGATCGCCAAACAGATTTCCAACCACTGCAATCCAGCACTGATCGAGGAGAGTGTCTGCAAGATCATCAGGACATGGGTAGACGACTGTGATAGCCCCTTCCCCATCCCCCTGGGTCCTATTGAGCGGGATTTAACTCTCTTCAATCTGACTCCTACCAAAGGGAAAACCCAGGAATGTGTAGATTCTGCATCCCACAGAATACTGCTTGGAGCAATGTCCTTCATACTGAACCTTGAGCCGGGATTATCCGTAAACAGCGCTTGTGAATTATATCACCAACTTGTAATGAACCCCATCCAGGACCCTCTCACTAACATCCGACTGGCTTGGGCGGCGGCGCGACTTATGGCATGGCTGCTACTAGGCCTTTGCCAATGCTCCAACACTACATGTTCTTGTGCTAGCCCACTCACAAAACAGACCCTCCGTCATCTCGAGGATGCTCACACCTTGATGTACTGCAGGGAGCGGGCCAGAAGCCAGGACCATGCCACCGTCTCCAAACAGTTTCAAATCGATTCAACCTGCTTCGCGCGCCCTATTGCGTGCCAAACCCACCCATGTCTCATGGTGGGGGAGCTTCGCTTTTTCAAGGGCTACCGCACCCTCCATGAAGACCTGATGGCCACGGTATACTTCCCCATCCACGGTTCCTTGAAAATTTTGATGGACTCTAACGTGATTACCCCCTTAGCGGCTCGGGCCGACTGGATCCAAACCGGCCCGAAATTTACACTCGGAGACATGATCTCCTCCTTGGCAACACCGGTCACATACGGAGTTGTCCATGGCTTCGTGACACAGGCCGATAGCACTGTTGCTGTTCTCTGGACTGACACTGATAAGTATGCACAATATCGCCCAGACCAGATCCAGCTTGGCACTCTGGGCCTACCGGCATTGGACCCGTTGAACCCGAGGACGCAGAGTGCGGGAACGTGTCTCTCCGGATGCACGCTGTTGGCTAGCCCTTCAGGTGGCATCCCCATGCGGGAGATACGCGCCGGCACCTACCTTCTGAATGCCAAGGGGAAATGGGTGAAAGTCACCCATGTCTACTTCAGCAGGGAGTGCTCAGTGATGGTCCAGATTTCCGCCAACTGCCACTCCACTCTCACCCACCCGCTAATTGATACCAAGACTGCCAGACGGAAATATCGCAATCGGCCGCGGCCCGCTCCATTCGTGACCGCGGCGGCGGAATGGCATACCCGCCGACACACCGACAACCACCGATTCCCACCCCCGAACGCCCCTCACCCGATGAGCGAATACCTCCACCACTCAAGCCCACATAACCTTCGTAGGAGTGGTGATATGTGGGGATTTAGTACAGCACAAAATCAAGCGGTGCGAAGCTTTGACGATTCTTCCTGCCTTATTTGCCCAATCGGCCACGCCGGCTGGGCCCAGGTGGATATAGCCAAGGCACTCCTCAGCTGTTGGGGTAGAACAAGACATCTTCCGGATCCCAGACCCGACCTCGACGAACTCCAGGAGCAGATGAAGGCCATCCACGCCTTCCTCAGCGGACCGGAGGCAATTCGAAAGCTTGCGACGAAGCATGTCATACAGCAGGCCTCTTCCCCTGCTTCCCCCCTCCAACCTGGAACTGACGAACTACCGATCGAATTCACGAATGGACATGTGCAGCTAGAATGGGATCTAGGCCGATGGATGGTGCGCGACTGGAAGCCCATTGGGATGTCCCCCTTGGGCAGGGCTTGGATCCAACCGGAGGAGAATCTGCTCTCAGCCTTGATTCGGTCCCCCACTCGACCCGAAGATCCTGGAGATCCCGCGCCGACAAGCCCTAGGGAGGCCAATCCGGAGAGGGGCGAAGAGCAAGTCCAATCCGGGCCCCCCCAGGACATCCACTTACAGTTACAGGCCGGAACACGCCAGAAATGTCCCCACGAATGTACTGAAATCATAGTGGGCTATTTGTGCAAGATACAGGGGCGCACTCCCTTCCTCCGCCGACTACGTTCGATAAACAAGCCATGGCAAATGACCATTGACTCCATGCCATGTGCAATCTTCGACTTCAGCACCACCTGCCAGAGCAGTGTCCAACCACGTGATAGCTTCAGGTTGGGGACGGTACGACACGATCGCGTAATCTACTATAACCGTGAGGCTCACGAAAGGTTAAAATGGGACGACTTTCCGATGTCAGGTGAATGCTCCCCGGACCGAGGCCTCGGCCCTTCAGGAGCCCAGATGCTCAATAACTTGCGACTGCTCCCCACGGCCTTACTCCAGACATCGCCCCTCCGAAATAGCTTAGTGCATCTTAACATCAATGGATGCCAATCGATCAATAAGAGTGCAATCGACGCCCTCCTGCGCCTAACCCAGGGCCACCTTCCCAAACTCCAGCGCATTCACATGCAGGGACTCCGGCTAGAATTGTGCCAACAAGCGGCCAAATCTTTCCTCCGCGAGAAACTGAACATGCTTGACAGCGTGGGGACAATGGGAGCCTTCACATTGGGGTCGATGGGAGTGGCGCTCCCGAATGGGGAAAGGGGCGGTTACACGCTCGGACACGATCTTACTGCCTCACACCTGACTCAATGGCTCCGGGAGTACTCCCGGGACTCCCAAATCAGAATCCACCGGGCCACGAATATCGCCAACCTCCACCCACTAGGAACACCAGGCTCCCGGCAGCCACACAACCCTGATATGAGAGTCCCCTTTCACCATTCCGCCAACATAATCAACATGCCCCAAGTGGGAATGTTTAGGAACGAGGACGGTACCCTCCGAATCCCTCAGTGGAATTGCACTCTCTCAGGCACCCCACTAGTCCCGGCAGTAGACCGCTCTGAGCCAGAAGCCGGCCTTCCCCAAATTTTCACCCCATGGTCGGACAATGAAACACAACTGATGTACAGGCTCTTTCCAAACCCAGACTCTCTGTGCCTCAACTTTGGACGTACCGGAGTGTTCCAATGGAACCACCCAAACTCGTCAACTATGACACACACAACGGAGTGGCCCCAACAAGTCGCGGGACACACCCTTAGGACCCTCGAGTTGGCCGGACCTACACAGACTCGGATGGAACCCCATCCACAAATGCCGTACGCCATCTTCCGAAACATGGGCCCCCATTTCGAAAGCTACGCCAACAGCGGGATTCCGGATATTATAGGTACCAATCTCGACCCATACTGCAGCGTGAGTGAACAAAGACGCCAACTTCTTTACCTTCTGCCACATCTCCAGCTAATAGATGTGGGCACGGACTTGGAACACAGACTAGGGGACCTTCAGACGCTGACCCAAACCATATGGTCCAAAACAGGGCAAAGGCCCCCTTCTCACCCCGACCACCCCTCCACCCGAAGATCGACGACATTGACACGAGACTCACTCCGACAGGAAAAACAACAATTGAGCCTTACCGCTGAATGCGTGATCCACATCCTGTGCAACACCGACTTAGCTTATCGGTTGACGGATCGAGGGTATAATGTTACCGGTCTCGACTATCTGGGATTTCCGTATGGCGTGTCCCCGCGGGGACAACCCATGATCCTACACGGATTTCTCGGAGACGAATGGGAAAACCTTAATAGTTCGCAAGGATGGGGAAATTGGTTTGAAAGCATCACAGGGGTATGCAAATCCTGGCATACAGTGACACAGAGACGCAGGAGTAACCCATCATATATCGCGATATGTGACTACCTTTGGGGCACACGAGGGGGGCTCACAAGCGAGACCAGGATCCTCAGGGAAATCAAAACTTCCCACAAAACCTACACACAATTACATGGTATCTGTGTAGGCAAGGGATCATTAACATCCAAAATTCAAGCACACGAGCTTATAAATATTCTGTGTGATCTGACCCCGACTCTCCAGTCCTTATCCTTGCCAGGCACCGACACAGAAATTGGACTGAGGGCCGCAAAATTGCTGGCGATACGAGGGCTTGCCTTGCGGGACAGCATTGAGCTGGTCACCTGGCTACACGGCCTGCCTGTCACAGGTGCAAAGGGGTTCCTGAACTTGATGAGAGACTCCCCTCGAGCAACCGTGCTCCACGTCCTTGAAGGATGCGAACAAATTGCGCTGCTTACCCTGGTTACGCAAGGATTCCTCCCAAAAACACCACTTCGGGAATTTGAGGGACACCCGGTTGGACAGCAGCGGATTCCTTTCGTCTTGGAATTCAGCCGAGACCTCTTCCCAAGGCTTACCTACATGCAGAACTTGATCACACA
>Ga0209491_10005300_pt1 | contig 18991 bp, 10 predicted proteins | sample BON02_FD_187213 | JGI IMG/M metagenome (GOLD analysis project Ga0209491, IMG submission 187213) | Freshwater microbial communities from Lake Bonney liftoff mats and glacier meltwater in Antarctica - BON-02 (SPAdes) (version 2) | ecosystem: Environmental > Aquatic > Freshwater > Ice > Glacier... | reverse complement strand
TATATATAGGAGAAAGGGGTGTGACTGGTGATTATGGTGTTTGGCGGTCGCAGTATGTGTATACTGCGTATGTGTCCTGTTATCTGCATTATACGATAATTGTTTAGGAAAAAAATTCGTGTTATGACGTGGGAAAGGGCTGTGTGCCATGTCTACAAAGGCGAGAGGTTTGTGTCTTTGCCCCGCGCCCCCCGCCCCCCGTCCGCGAGCAAACGCATACAGCTATATATGCATACCCGCGTACACACGTACACACACCTGTTCACCCGCCGCTGGTGGGCCTTTGCATTTAAAAAGGACTCAAGAGTTGATTACTAAGCTTTCTGTGTTATCATAAAATGATTGCACCAAAAAAGGTGTACTCGTAATCAGTATTGTGATTACAAGCTGTATTGTAGTCGAGCCCGCCCCTCGGCGTTCCAGCGAGGATTGGCCTTTACAGGCCAAGATATTGTTTTCCTGCGAGGCTGTTGTGCGTTGTGCATGAATCAACCATCCGTTCACCCCCCCCAACCCGCCTGCATTACCCACCCTGGCGCAATATTATTGCACGATTATTGGGCAGTATACGACCCCTCCCTCCGAACTCTCGTTTGTATGGCACCATACGATATTGGTTATAATAATATCGTGTAAAGGCCAAAAGAGCGAGGATGCATGTGCCGTTTGCCCCCGCGCGTCAGCCGCGCGGGTGCAGCAGCAGCAGCAGTAAGGCGTGGAACAGGCTATGTTTGACACTAACATGAGTTCCTAGATATATAGATAGTACTTCCGAGCTCCGAGCCATGTAGCTACACGTAATATCATATATGTGACACATAGATACGGCACCCCCACTATCACTATCTAGATACATATATATATATATAGACATAATTTGTAATTTCTTTTGACTCGCAGTGATCTACACTATTCCAACTATCTATATATCTTGCAGTCTGCCGCAGTGAGGGGAGCGAACGCGGTAGTTATCTGGTAGATAATCTGGTTGCTATCTAGTAGATAGTAGACTTAGTAGACCCTGCTGGTACCACTTTAAGTGTTAGTATACTAACACAATACCTTGCTTCTGTTATTTTTTTTTTGCTAATTACTGATGAAAAGTAGAAATCTACGTAGACGGTATCTACGTCCACATCTCAGTTATATGTTTAGATAATTCGGTAATGTACGGCGGCAATGTGAATGCGACTTTTGCGCTATGCGCTATAAACTATAAGTATAAGTAGCTACATACCAGACCTTATTATTAATTAGTGGCCACTACGGCTATGTAACCCGATTACATAATGCTTTGAAGGCATCGATAGCTTAGATAAGTAGATATCTACTAGACGTGTTCCACGCCTTATAAGCAGCCATCAGGCAGGCAGCAACAGCTACGCAGCTACTCGCTACGCGCGCTAGACGCTAGACGCGACTCGTGCTCGCTTGGATGTTCCGTAAGACCTTACGTAAAGTCAAGGTCTTACGTACTTACATAAGGTCACTCACCCCGACCTTACTTACACACGCGGGCGTAAGGTCTTACGTCTTATACGGGTCAAATCGTTAAAATGAAACTGGTTTATTCTCAGTGCACTGACTCAGTGTGTAGAAAAAAGCAAAACTCTAAAACATAACTACCGTAAGACTTACGTAAGACTTGCGTATGATCTTACGTAAGTTTCAGGGCTCCTGGACCTTACGGTTACGGTCTTACGTCTTACGGAACATCCAAGCGTGCTCGTGCGTCTGCGGCCGCGTGTGTGTGTGTGGCGTGTGGCGAGGATCGGTCGGCGGAGAGTCGTGGCGGCGAGATAGATGCGTTCAAAATACTATGAGTAGCTCTAGGAACCTACTGCGTTCTATTAGTATAGCTCTAGGCCTGTATAATATGTAATATATGGATCTCCAACGGCACCCCCTTACTGTATTATAGAGAGCTGATAAAATACCAAGGGGGGGACCTTTTTTTTTTTTTTTTTTTTTTTTTACTAATCTAATCGAGACGTCGTCAAACGCCTTCTGGCCATTATCCGACCATTGCCCTTCGCTGCAAGATCCCATGGCGCCATGCCGCTCTTGGAGCACGGTCGGCTACGGGTGGCCCACGCACTCCTTTTACTGCGTCTCCAACGGCTTCCCGCCGAGATGCCCTTCGTTTCTGATCTCAAGGGCGCACTGGTTCCCGGTGTCAGCACGGCCTACTCGGACAGCTTCGTCGATGGACTGCAAGGTGCGCCCGTGCCAGGGAGGGCTGCGGCGGCCCCGGCCGCGTGGCCAGCGCCGAGCCGACGCTCTGATTATCGTCACCGCCTGGTTTCTTGTCCACAGGCATCGCTTGTGGGGTGGCCGGTCTAGCGCCAACTGTGCTGCTGTTCCGCTGCCCCATGCTCATCCTGGGCTCGTGCATGTGACCGAGTCCGACACGTAGGCCTAGCTCACCGGCTTGTCCTGGGTTGGCTCCCTACCTACACCCTGCCGCCGCGCGGTGCTGTCGACCATCAGCGAGCTCGTCCGACGTCGATCGCCATGAGCCCGCGTAAGCAATGAGACGCGCTGCTCACCATCAAGACCCTGGTCGGATGGTAGGACACGCATGAGCAGAATCTGCGAGAGCAGCGAGCATGGGCACGGCAGGCGGCGGGCCTACTCCATGGTGAGTAGGTTGACGGAGCAGGCACACACCGGTAGGTGGCAGCTCCGGCGGCCGGGGCTAGTCATGGCAGGCGGCGGGCCTTGTGCGATGGTGTGGAGTAAGGTGGTTGGAGGAGCAGCTCCGGGCGCGAGGCACACACCTATAGGGAGGTGGCAGGTGCCGGGGCTATACATATGGCAGGCGGCGGGCCTTGCGCGATGGTGTGGAGTAAGGTTGGAGTATCCGGGGGGTTTGGCATTTGTTATTGCATTTTGTTCTTGCTCTAAACTCTGACAAACAGCAAGCAGGTGTGCACGACGCGCCTCTGGGCACCTGTTGAGTGCTGAGTACCTGATCGTGTCCACAAGTTGTGATGTGCTCGCGGGAAAGCGCGCGCATCGAACGCGCGTGCGTGTGTGATATTATAATAATGATTTATCTACCCAAAACACATTTTTAAATAAAAATATAATTTTTCCTATATTTATATTTTATAATTTTTTTTTCCCCCTACACCTACACCCTATAACCCCCCCCCCACACACACCACAACAACCAACCCACAACAACTCACACTCTCACACTATACACAAAACAAAACCACAAACCCAACTATACTCATACTATATACTAATAACTTCGCATTCAAAACACCTCACCCCTCACATAAATATACTATATAATTAATTATTAACTAATTATTTATTGATTGATGGTTTTGTTTGTGTTTATTGGTTAATAGTGGTTAGTGTGTTAGTTAGTTATAGTTAGTTGTTAGTTAGTTAGGGGGGTGCGGGGGTGGGCGGGGGGCGGGGGGACTTGGGGGTAAAAAAAACGCATGCCAACAACTGTGACTGTGACGTGCTGGCATTCTGGCCACCAGCCAGCCTTTTTGTTAGTTTTTTCTTTTTCTTTATCTTCACCGTTTGTCTTGCTTTGTTCTTGTTCTTTGTCTTCTCCTAGCTAGCTACTAGCTAGCTAGCTCTAACTGACTAAGCTAGCTAGCTAGCAGCTAGCTGCTAGCTCGTCGTAGCTACTTATTGCTAGCTAGCTAGCTAGCAGCTAGAGCTAGAGAGAGAGAGAGCTAGCTAGCTGCTATAAGTGGCTAGCGCTAGCTAGCTAGAGCTAGGTGCAGATAGATAGATATATATGTAGATAAGTAGTAGAGTAGTATAGATAGATAGATAGATATAGATAGATACAATAGAGATATATGTAGATGCTGATAATACTTGAATAAGTAATTAAGTATATAATAGTAATAGCAGTGCGTACTATATTATGTAAATGTAATATATATATATATATATAGATATAGAGATAGAGATAATAGAGAGAGAGGGGACGTAATCTAGCAGAGAGTAAACATCGTGTGACGTGTGAATAGTGAGTAGAATACATAAATATAAATGAAGAGTATACACACAGTATATAGATAGATAATATCTAGTAGAGCTACGAGCTAGGCTGCAGCCACAGTGAGGTGATCAGGTGTATGTCAATCATGACTTTTGAAGGGAAGGGCAGGTTAACCCCAAGTACGTAGTAGGCTCAGATAGAAAGGAGACATTGTACTGTAGAGCGTCGGGCGTTAACCTGCGAGCAGGGGCCCATAGCGCTGCATGGCGCATGATCATATTGTTGTATAACATGCTTCAATGATGACATCCAAGAACAACAACACCTCCACCTCCACACCTCCACCTCGCCTCGATTTCTCCGGGCCACTTCACATTGCATCAGGGCATGCGCTATGCGGCGCCGCACGTCGCCTCCCAGAGCCGTGCACTCCATTCGGTGGCCAGCGCCCACTGCTGGATTGTGTCGGCGTTGCAAACCGCACGCTGACACGGTTTGAGCAGGAGGACCGACACGGCCAGTCCCAGTCCCTTGCCGCCTAGAAGCTGCGGCAGCGAGCGCGCCAGCAGGCCAGGCCAGTTTTCCGGCAGACGCCAGCTGCCGGCTCGTAGGGCTGCGTCGCGTGCCTCGGCTTCGCGCCGCCGCTCGTCCGCCGCCTCCTTCTGCATCGCTTCCAACTCGGCGATGCGCGCCTGCATGCCTTCAGTCTGCATGGCCTCGCGCTCGGCCATCGCCCGCGTCGCGGCGAGCAACGCCTCGACCTCATTGTGCCCGCCCTCCAGGCGTCCCAAAAGCTCGCGGCAAACCAGGACAAAGTCGTTGACGTACCGGTGACCGGACTGCACTTGTTCGAACTTGAGCAGCGCGGCTCGCACCGCACGAGACGTGAGCGCAGGAGTCTGGGAGCGCGTCAGCGCGTTGTAGAGCGCGCGCTGCGCGTCCTGATACAGCCTGTCCTGCGAATCCATCGTGCGGCGGCGGCGATTCGAAGGCGGCTCGGCAAGGAACTCAGGGTTGACCTGGCCAACGCCCGCCCGAGGCGGCGGCGTCCGGAACGCTGCTCCCTTACGCCCAGCCGGCGAACGCAGCCTCCGCCCGGGCTCAGAAGCACTGGCATCCGCTTCCAGCCGATCGGGCTGTGAAGCACTAGTATCCGCCTCATGGGCTGGTGGTGAAGGGTCGCGCTCAGGCGGTGAAGGCCCGCGCGTGGCAACAGGCTTCGAACTGGTTTCCGCATCCCGCCGTGAAGGCCCGCGCTTGGCAACAGGCTTCGAACTGGTTTCCGCATCCCGCCGCTCGGGCTGAGACGCACTGGTGTCCGCATCTTGGGCAGGTGATCCGTGCCTGGCAGCAGGCTTCCTCGGACCAGTAACTTTGCGGCTAGACATTTTGTCAAATAAACATGTCCATTAGGCCCCATTTGTGTGGGTCGCAGTTCATACTCTTTCGAGCACACGACACACGGGGAACTAATCCGGAGTGGCTTTGGGAGCCTAAGTGATGTCGTTCATCTCCTGTCTAGGTCGGGCTCCCATGGACAAATCAATTGGGTTCGACCATTCACAGGGGGTCACAAACTCGTCACTCCGGCTTCCGTGAATCGGCCGATTCACATCATATCGCCGGCCGGGTCAACCAGAGCTAAAATGAACCGCTTCGCCTCCCTGCTCGTGGGCGCAACGGCGGCCCTAAACGTCGGGCCACGCACCCCGAGCGGCGTGCGGCGCGCCGTGGCTGCGCCTTCGCCTGCGATCTTCGCCGTGGGGCCGATGGATTGGAAGGAGGAGCTCGAGGCGCTACTTTCGCCCAAAACGGCGGCCGAGGACCGCGGCATTCTCGCGCGCGACCTGTTTGCGCGTAGCGCCGAGATTGCGGGCGATGTGGCTGGGGCCGTCTCTTCCGGCCGGCCAGACGATCTGCTGCCCGAGCAGCTGCGCAAGGACTTGAGCAGCGTCCAGCGTCAGTTCCAGGAGGATCTCCTGCCCAAATTGCCCACCCTGCTCGAGGGCAGCGGCCCGCAGACGCTGCAGGCGGCGGCGACGGCGGCGGCGAGTGGTGTGGGCACGCGCGGCCCCGCTGCCTTCGCCGCGCTCCTCGCCGACCCGAGCCGGGCCGCCGAGCTCGCGTCGCAGGGCCTCGCGGCATCCGTCTCGCGCGACGTCGAGGGCCTGGACGCGCCCACGTACGTGACGCTCGAATCAGGCGAGGGGTACGAGCTGCGTGAGTACGCGCCGTACGCGGTGGCGTCGTGCGACATGGAGCTCGCCGAGGGCGCCGACCTCGTCGTGCAGCTGACGGCGGGCTCGGCGGCCTTCTCGGCGCTGGCGGCCTTCATGCTTGGCTCCAACGGGAGGGAGGAGCTCCTTGGCGTCACCACGCCCGTGCGCATCGACGTGGCCTCGGCGGGCGCCTCCGCGCCCTCCACCATGTCCTTTGTCATCCCGACCAAGTATTCGGCCGCTAGCGCGCCCGCGCCCACCGACCAGTGCGTGCGGCTGGAGCAGGTCCCGCGCCAAACCCTCGCTGTGGCGCAGTTCGCGGGCCTCGCGACCGACGGCGAGGTGGCGCGCCAGAAGGAGGCGCTGCTCGCGCGGCTCGAGGCGGACGGCGTGGTGCTGCTCGAGGAGGAGTACGCCGACGCCTACTCCGTCTTCCAGTACAACCCGCCCTACACGCTGCCCTGGTTGCGGCGTAACGAGATCGCGGTCGCCGTCGCCGTGAACAAGCCGCCCACGTGCGACGAGGACGTGGAGGAGGAGTGCGTGCCGGAGCCGGCGGCGGTGGCGCAGGTTTGGGAACTGATTGTGGACGAGGAGGAGGCCACGGTGAGAGAGGGGCGGGAGGAGGGGGCCACTGATCCGTTCAAGTCCTACGGAGACGACGATACCCCATCCGATATCGATGTGTAGGTAGCCGTTGACGCGCCCTGTGCGCTCTCAAGCTCATGCTGCTCCACAAAGGTGCAGGCCCGGCGGCCAGCGACCACAGCGCCACGAATGAATGATGCTATCTTGGCGATGCCGTGGCTCGCGCGCGGGGCGACGAGACCGGGCGGCATTCTTCACTGCGCTGCGCTGGCGGCGGGCGCCCGCCTGCAAAATAGACGACTCGCTACTCGCACGCACATGACAGCGTGTTCCACACGACTCTACCACTGCCTCACCCGGTCCCGGTGTCTTGCCGGTGCTGAGGGATGAGCATGATGGTGTGTTGGCGTGTTGGCGTGTATGCTACCATACTGTGAGTTGTACTTGCGTACGTTGTCGCGCTCATGGGCTCACACGCGCATGTGCGCAAGTCTGGGTCTGGTGAACTGTGTACTGTGTCCTGTGGGTTAACCCGAATAGCCGTGTTTTTACAAGCCAAGGAAGCCACACAGGACACATAGCAGCTAACTCAGCTAATAGTAATAGCATAGCAGATGGCCATAGCCATATAGCCATATAGCCGCTGGCCGCTGGCCGCTGGGGTATAAATATACATAATACACCTTGTACCTTGTACTTGTACCTTGTATCTCGTATCTCTGAGTTAGAGTTAGAGTTATTATTAATTACGTATACGGGGATGAGATATATACGATATACATATATATATATATATGTGTAGACTAGTGTATAGTGTAGGATGCCGAAATGCTGAGGATGACATCGGATGAGGATATGACATTGAATGACATTGTGTATTTAAAAAAAACCCCACATATATAAAACACATACATAATATATATATATACATATATAGCTATATATATGTATAATATTATTATTATTTAAGATTATAACTATATATATATAATTATATGGTAATGGTAGCAGTTTATATGATATATGTGATCCCCTCCTCGAGGCCCTCGAGCAGCCCGTCCGGAGGCAAAGACCCCAGACTCAAGCTGCCCCAGGACGAGACAGAGAAGAGCGACCCGAGATGACCGCGACGCTCCATCTATCCATATGGAAATCTTGGCATCTCAGTCTCAGTCTCAGTCTCAGCTTGTACTTATACGTTCGGAGTTAATAAGCTCATCTTACATCTTAAAGTTAAAGAAGAATCTTATCCTAAAAACGTTCGTATGCGATATGAGCCTAGGAGTAGGCTGAGAAGGAGTAGCGAGTAGCAGGAGCACGTCATACGTCATAGTCTTAGGCCAAGAGCAAGAGCTAAGAGCAAGAGCTCACAAGCTGGCGTTAGAAGTTAGAAGGACAACAAGAGGTTATAGCTCAACCCCTCCCGCCGACTGTAGACTTGATGACTGCCACGCCCGTGAGCATTGCTAAGGAGCCTCCAAAGCTCAAGGCCTGGCTATAAGCCCAGTCGCTTAGAAGGAAACGGTTATTTGACCCCCGCTCCGGCTCCGGTCGCCGGTTGAGAGGAAGTAGGTGTACACATTTATTCACAGTGGTGCGAAAAGACAGGCCCAGCCGCATATCAGCTCAGGGACCGGACGCCCAGCCACACCCCGGCGGCTAGCAGCCACACAGCAGCAGCCCCACGGCCACGATGCCACGCGCCAACCAGTAGCAGCAGCAGCCCCACGGCCACGATGTCACGCGCCAACCAGCAGCAGCAGTAGCTCAACAGGCCTGCGTCCCGCATTCTCACATCACAACAACCCAGAGACGCGATCGTTGTAAATCTGCTCCGCCGCCGAGTCTCCGCCTCTGGATGCCTCCCTGCCCTCCGCCGCCAGCGCCTCGGACTCGACGCGCCTGCGACGGAAGAAGCCCTGCATCAGCCCGGCTGCCTCGGCAGCCAACACGCCGGAGCTCACATCCATTCGATGGAAGGGGTGCTCCGTGGGACTGCGCATCGCACCCACAACGGCACCAAGCCGCGGGTTCGGCGCCGCGTACACGAGGCGCTCCACACGGAACGCGAAAATAGCAGCGAGGCACATCGGGCACGGCTCAACAGTGACGTACAGCGTGCTGGGCCGCAGGTTCAGGCGCCAGTTCCCGGTCGCGGCCGCCGCCGCGCGCAGACAAAGCATCTCCGCGTGGGCCGAGGCGTCGCCTAGCCGCTCCACCTGGTTGCGGCCCGATGCCACTAGCTCGCCGTCCATCGTAAGCACTGCACCGATGGGAACCTCCCCGGCCTCCCCCGCAGCAGCAGCCTCGGCCAGCGCGTACCGCATGAAGGCGGCGTCAAAGTCGTCCGCAGGAACAGAGCTCGTCGATGCCGAGCACCGTGAACTCGACGTGCGAGACAGCAGGCGCGGCCGAACTACCGCACGCGGTGGGCCAGCCGCAAGTGCGAACTTGAATAGCAAGGCCAGCGCCATCGTGCCGAGGACGGAAAACCGTTCACAGGCCCGGCCGCGCTCGGCCGCGCTGACGGGCCGCTGTGAATGAATTTCCCGCGGATCGGATTACGTCGACGACAACAAGAGGTGCACAATGTCGGCTGACGTCCCAAAAAGAAGCCTCTTCTACCAGATGGCCCCACCTGCGGTAGCCGGCGGAGTCGCCGTGCTGTTCTCCTACCCTCTCGATCTGACAAAGGTGCGGCTTCAGCTCGACAACGAGAGAGCTGCGCGTGGGGTCAAGCGCGTCTACTCGGGCTGGTGAGACAGCCGATGCTTGTGGTCCGTGGCCTAGTTACAGCTGCCCCACCTATTGCCTTGGTGCGCCGCGTCGGTGTCGGCTCGAGCGCCAGCGGCGCGCTCTACACGCGTAGAGCAAGGGCGGTGGCTGGCCTCGTGTGCAGCTTCACCTATAGTCTTGTTGCCCCGCGTCGGCTCGAGTGCCGGCAGCGCGCTTGAGGACATGCCGCTTTCCCCGCAGGACTGACTGCATCACGAAGAGCTTTCGCGCCGAGGGCATTCGCGGGTTGCAGCGCGGGCTGAGCCTCGGCGTCACGCGGGAGGTTTGCTTCAACGCCGTGCGCATTGGGCTGTTTGAGCCAGTGATAGACCTGCTCCGCGGGACGGGCGCGCGGTCCGGTAAGCCGCCCTCTGCGGCGGAGAGGACTGCCGCAGGGCTGATATGCGGCACCCTTGGCGGCTGCTGCATCAATCCCGTCGAGGTGCTCAAGACGCGCTTTCAAGCGCAGGGCGGTCTGACTGGCTTTCAGCACGGCTACGCCAGGGGCCCGGGCGCGGCGCTGGTGGAGCTGTGGCGGGAGGAGGGCCTCGGCGGCTTCTTCCGCGGCATCGGCGTGTCGACCCTCCGCGGCCTGCTCGGGCCGGGCGCCCAGCTTGTTGCTTACAACGAGCTGAGCGCAGCGGCGGTCGAGCGCGGGGCCGTTCCGACTGCGGTCTCAACTCACGTTAGCTGCGCTCTCGTCTCAGCCGCCGTCTCAGTCGCCTGTGTGAATCCCGTCGACGTTGTGCGCACGAGGATCTTCAATGCGCCGGTGGGATGGTATTCTTCGGGCGTCGACGCGGCGCGGCAGCTGCTGACCAACGAGGGCCCGGCTGCCTTCTATAAAGGCGCCCTAACGCACTTCTTTCGCCTCGGGCCACACATGATCCTCGTCTTTTCGATCCTCGAGCAGATCAAGATGGTGATGCCTCAGTAAGCCAGGTTCGCAGTGACAGCACAGACACCGACAAAGTAATGAGCGCGTCGTGCGTCGTCCGCCCCGTTGCATGGAGCAGCATGTAGTTATGCAGTTGTGTGGGCTGGTATTGATGCGCCGGTTACTAGAGTTTCTCAAATAAAAACGTATCTCGCGTATACACTTTACACACCTCAGTGTGACGACGACAGCGACAGCATTGTTTGTGATATGTGCACGTGCTTGTGTGTGAACATTACTGGCACAGGGGTACTGGTCTCAACATGTGCGCATACATATTAACACACATATAATTATAATTACCAAGCAGACAGTTGTCAGGCCGTTGACTCAGAGGATCATCGGATCAGCACATTAATACATAATTAATTCATTTTCATTTTCATAATATAGATCTCGTGCTCGTGCTGCCATATCAATATTATTCAATATATTAAAAATAATTTATAAAAAAAATCGAGAATTATATCAGCCATTATCATTACCATATAATATTAGCCATATCCATCTAAATGATTAATACGCCCATCACCATTTTCCATTTTGGCCATCCCCGGGCCCCCGGGCCCCCGCCCGCTACACCTGTCTGAGTCTGAGTCTCAAGTCTCAGTCTGCTTACGTTCGCGTGTACTTTACTATTATTATACGTGTACTATCTACGCGTATACAGTTTGTGTGGTGTGTGTGTGTGTGTGTGTGTGTGTGTGTGTGATGGTGTGTGGTGTATACTAGTATACGCGCGCGTGCGTACGAGTACGAGTACGTACGAGTACGTATACGAGTACAAGACGTACGTCAAAAGTCGCAAGTCGTTATATATATATGTATATAACACAGTGTTTACCGCTGCTCGCTATATCGCTATCGCTTGTGCCACTGGTCACCAATAACCAGTAAGTGCCCACCTAGTCACGAGATAATATTTTTATTAGTATTTCTCTGCTCACAGAAAACAAAAACAAAAAAAAACGGAGAATCATAATTATAGTTTGAAACAGGAACAGGCAATAAATACAGCAGACTGCTGTAATAGATAAACATAAACATAAACAATGTACACACAACAAAATCAGCAAGTGGCGGTGGCAGTCGTTTCACGTACAGCGTACAGCGAGACAGATACGAGTATGCAGCGCACTCATCGCATTCATAAAGCACCACACACTGTTCGTGCCCCAGACAAAGACAAGCAAGCAGACCAGCCTTTAAGCTTTAAGGGTTCTCTCCCTCGCCGGACCGAAGCCGTTGCTGGCGCGCGCTCGCCGCAGCAGCCCCGAGCTGCGCGAGCCTCGCCATTGTCTCGCCCCTGACGGCGCCATCTTCCATAGGAGGCGGCCGAGGCGCGCGCGGCTCACTGGCGGCGGCGCGGGCCCCCGCACTGGGCGGTGCAGCGGCCTGCTCGTGCGACGAAATAGCCATCTCTAGAGCGCGCGGCGACGGCGGCACGAGCGGCGGCGGCGGAACTGAAAGCGACGGCGGCTGGGGCGGCAGGAACGGCGGCGAAAAAAGAGCAAGCTCGGCGTCTGACGGCTCTGCGCGCACTGCCTGGTGGGCCGCTGCGTCGCGAGGCTGCGGCGGCTGGCCGTGGAGAGTAGTCGGCGTCTGCGGCGCCGCCGCCGTCGCCGCCACCACCCTCTTTCCCTCCGGCAGTCCCGACGGATGCGCCCCAGAGGCCACCACCGCCGCCTTCGCCACCGATTCCCCCGTCTCCGCCACCTCCGTCTCCGCCGCCTCCGTCTCCGCCGCCATCGCCGCCAGCGGTGGCTGCGCCAGGGGCTGCGGTGCGTGCGGCGAACGGGGCGCGGTTGGGCGCGTCCACGCGGCGCGAGGTGGCGGCAGTGGCGTCGGCGGCGCGGGCGGCGCGGCGGAGGCCTCGAAGGCCGCGCGGTGCTGGTCGAAGGCTGGGCAGATGGGGCGTGGCCTGGGTTGGTCCGCGCCAGAAGTCGGGTCCGCCGCCAGCGTGCTGGGACGCCGCAGGTAGCCCGCGCCCGCAAAGGCCGCTTCATCCGCGCCCGCAAAGGCCGTTTCCTCCGGGCTGACTGCGCTCACCCGGAGCGCAGGCGCGCGGAGCACGGCAGCGATGGGCGTGGCTGAGGTCACGAGCAACGCCTCGTCGTGTTGCGCCGCAGAGTCGCCGGCCGGGAGAAGCTCGAGGCGCAGCGAGTCTGGGTCCAGTAAAAAGTCGTCCAAGATACCGCTGGGGGCGAGGGCCTCGCTAGCGACGCGTGCGAGTGCCCACCGGAGCTCACGCACGTCAGCGGGCGGACCAGGCCCGTCGGCGCAGGCGTGGAGGTCGAGGAGCGTCCGCGCCTCGCGCAGGGGGTAACCGTCGGAAGTGAAGAGGCAGAAGCGCACCTCCGCTTCCGCCGCCAAGTTTGGTTGGAAGGCCCCGCTCCCGCACCGCTGCCACGCCTCGGTCCCGTATGGAGGCGTCTGTGGCTGGGATGCGCATGAAAACGGGTCAAACGGAGCCACGCCGCCGGTCCCGTCGCCGTCACCGCCGTCGGAAGCATTCGCGCCAAACCAAGCCGACTCGCCCCTCACCTCGCCCCGCAAAAAGCGCGAAAAGGCGTCTCGCGCCATGCCGCCGCCGCCGCTCGGCCCGGGGCCGTAGTACCCGTCCGCTGCCGCTAGGCGTGCGGTTTCCACCCCGTCCGCCCGGCGGGCGTCGCGCTTGCGAAAGACCGCGGCAGCGCTCTCGCGGATCAGTCGCTCGAGCCTGGGCCGCAGGAGCCAATAGCTGAGAAACGCCAGCGCCGGAAGAATGACGGCGAGCAGCAGCACGCGGGCGAAGCTGTCGCCACCCGAGCCGCCTTCGCGCGCCGATGGTGGCGGGGCGGGTGGCGCGGGCAGGTGCTTGCGGTGCGGCGGCTGGGGCTGTGGCTGCTTCTGAGGCTTGGGTTCGGCGGTGCGCTCAGGCGCGCGCTGGCCTAGCGGCGGAACGTCTCCGTCTGGCGGCGGCGGCGGCGGCGGTGCAGCCGGCAGCAGGGGCGGAGGCGCGGTGGGTGAGGTCGGTGGGTCGAGAGCGAAGCAGGCCGGATGCATCGCGAGCGGCATGAGCTGCACGAAAGGGGACGATGGGGTGAGTTAGCAGTTGGAGACGAGGTGAGGGAGTAATTTTTTTTTCTGGTTCCGCACCTGGGCACGACAAGGAACGATGGGGGTGGGTCTGTAGTTGGAGACGAGGCGAGGGGGCGGCTTAGTCATAGTTCCGCACCGCTTCCCACGAGTCGAGACAGCCGCAGCCGCAGTCAGATCTTGAGCCGCCGCTCAAGCGGGAGCCGCCATCGCAAGCGGCGGAATGACACGTCTCGCGCAGCTGCGCCACGCCCCACCCCGCGCGGGTGGCCTCGCCTGCCGCGCGCTCGGAGGGTGCGAGGCCGAACAGGTGGACAAAGACGCGCTTACGGCCGAGCGAGAGCGCCGCCTCCCAAGGAGACGCGGTGCCACTGCCGCAGCCGCCGTGGCGGACGACCGTCGAGTCGGAGCTCACCGAAATACGCAGGCGCAGCTCTTCGTGAGAACCGCCACGCCTGACACCAAGGCACGCGCTGCTGCTGTTCGCACCAAGACTGCTGGAAATAGAGAGGGACAGCTCGTCCCAAAGCACCAACACGCCCTCATCGCTCCCAGTAAACGGCCGGCGGCGAGCGTCGGGTGGAGGCCGGGCAGCGGTAGAGATGAGAACGGCGTGTGCCGAATGCGGTGGCGCGCGGGCTTCCCGCAAGAGCGACAAGAGCAGCTCGAGAGACTGGCCGGGCGGTGGCGCCTCGGTGTGTGGTCGAAAGCGCAGCGCGCACGGCGCGGCTAGCGTGACAGCTGGCTCGTCGACGCGGCGTCCAGAGGCCCAGGCCGCGCACGTGCTGCTGCCGGCGTAGTGCACGTCCCAAAGCTCCGGCAGCAGGTGCGGCGCCGAGGTGATGAGCGCCATTGTCGGGTTTAGGTTGGCGTCCGCCGCGAGACCGTGCTCGCACTCTTGCAGTCAAATTCGCGCGTAAGCCGAACGTTCACAGCGAGCACTTCACAGGCGCCATCCCAAACTTTCGTTGATTGGTCAGCTCAGGCAATGACGATTGGTCAGCAATGAAACCAGGATGGGGTTTATCGCTCGACCAGACGATCGAGCTGCTCAAGTGGCGGTGCAAGTCGATCGGGTACGACGAGGAAGTTGACGAGGCTGGCATCCGCGCCGGCACGCCTCTCTCGTGCCTGCGCATCCTGCGGTTCGTGTTTTGCAACTTCTCCGAGGCGCTTGCTGAGCACCTCGAGACCAACGGCGTCGACTTCGACGAGGACATGGCCGACAGTAAGATGGTGGAGGACATCATTCGCGCATGGAGCTTTGTGTCGCCGCAGCCGCTCCTCGGGTCCGTCTCGGCGGGCAAGATGCTGGCCGCCGGGACGTGGGCACAGGACAGGCTGCTCTTCACGCTCCAGTGCATCTTCGTCTGCACCGAGAAGCACGCCGAGCTCGTGAAGAAGAACCTGAATGAGCTCAACGACGACGCGTGGTGGAAGGACGACGAAAAGCCGGCCAGCTCGCTGCCGCGCCACAGCGTCGACGCGGGCGAGCACAAGGACATGTTTTCGTGGATGAGGGAGGTCTACGTGAAGCAGCTGGACTCGGTCAACAAGCCCGACGGGGGCGACGCCGGGGCTGTGCAGCAAGCGGCCTGGGTCGAAGCGATGCTTCGGGACCAGGAGGTTGGCTGGAGCCAGGAGGGCAGCATGGTCGACGCCACCGCACGCACGACCGAGCGGGCCCCTGCGGTGGAGGGGTCGGAGGCTCTGCTTAACGAGACGGGGAGTTCCAACGTGCACGGCGGCGTCGAGGAGCCCTTTCGAGACTCGCTGCTGGACACCCCGTTCATTGACTGAGGACGAGCCGACGGCTCTTGCAGCTGGACAGCTCACGCCGATCTAGCCGTCGCATGTAGCAGCTTCACCTGGACCCTCAGCCCCTGGGCTGTATATTAGTAAAATTCAGGGATGCTTATATCCCGCTCCTGTATCTAGAACGTGTATCTCCCGGTCTATCTCGTCAGGGCCGCCTCACGGTATCTCACTAGATCGTGTATCTCACGGCCCACGGTATGTCGTGAAACGTGAAACTGGCGATATCCTAGATCAAGCGATATCCCGCGCTTTTGCCTGTTCTTTCCTCTCTGTTTCAATTCTTTGCAAGTCTTAGCTATACAAATGCATATATGTGCAGGTGTAGTGCATGTTGGTTGAAGACTGCCTTTTAGCCCGGTTTGCGTTTTTTGTTTTTAGAGATCTTGCTGTTTGCTCGTGCGCCGGACTTGCGACTTATATACTTATACTTATACTTATACTATTGCTGGTAAAACATTTTTCGCTTTTGCATGTGCGTGCCGTTGTGAAAAAGTTGTTATTGTTACTAGTAGTAGTAGTAGTAGTAGTAGTAGTTCATATTTATATTAAAATATAATTTCCCGTATACATTGTATATTTATATTGTAGGTGTCGCTTTTATATATTAACCACAGTCGGTTTCTTAAAACTTAAAATGTGTGCGCGTGTACGCGCGTGTGCTGGTGCCGCCAAATCTTTACATACATACATATACATACATATACATGCATACAACTTAAAAGTGCCCTGTCCCCTGTCCCTGAGTCTGTGTGTGTCTGTGCGCTTGGATGTTCTGTAGCATACTATATAGCATGCTACAATGCTATGTAGCCTCCATCAGATGCTACAGTGCTCAATAGCATAGCTCATAGCTCCGCTGTTTCTTTCGTTTTAGACCATTTCGCGCTAACCCGAGTTATGGCGGTGCTGCTTGCTACTGCTACTGCTGCCCACGCCCCGGCCCGGCCCAAAGACTGAAACCTGTGTGTTTAAATACCAAAATTTGCCTCTAGGACAGAGTGTATACTATAGTGTAGTATACTATATAACATGTATAGCATCCCCCGATGCTACAGATGCTATATGCTAGAGTTAGAGTCTACAGAACATCATCCAATCCAGGCAAATCTGTGCGTGTGTGTACAAAGACTAAAGACAAAGCAGAAGTGATTTGACTTCGTGTTTAGCGTTTAATCATAACGACGAAACTTTTCGCTCTCTACCTTACCATATTTATATATGATATATAGTCGAGTAAATATTAAACTGCTACTCACGGACAGCGAGCAAAGGGCAAAGGGAAGAGCCCATTTGGCCCAAATTTGGGCTACCGTATTCGTTCACGTGAACAGTTTGCCCGGCCTTGCCACTTTCCAGCAGTCGCGCAACTCATGGCCGAATCAGCCAAGGCACTCGGGCTTTGCATGATGGGTGGGGAAACAGTGCTGTCAGTAGAAGCCGCCGACTCTGCCAATCTGACGTGGGACAGCCTCACTGGCTGACGTCTCTGGCGCGAGAGGCACGCGTTCCTACTGATGCCGGCCCGCTGGTTGCCCGTCAGGTTTGGGCGGGGTTAACTGCTTCATCGCCTACTACATCTACACGCAGAGAGCTCAGGTGTGACTCCTCGCCCGTTCAGCCAGCATCACACCGCCGCTGCCGCTGTCTTCCCCACGACTCTCGCGTGCGGCCGCCATCGCTTGCAGGCTAAGGGGACTCCCGGCGCGCCGACACAGGAAGGCTCGAGCAGCGCAGGCCTCACTCTAGCCGACACGGTCGGAACCTGGCGGCTTGCTCGCGATACGAGAGAGGCAGCACGACTGACGGAGAGAGAAACAAGGGGTGGGGAAGAAAAAAAGCCGTGACGGCGAGGGCGCCAAATGCCGCCCCAAGCGGCCCAAAGCGAGCTTGGGAGACACGCGAGCAGGATGTTGCGATGTGACGCTGGGGTGAGGGGTGGAGGAGAGGTGATGCTGATTATGATGAAAAGGTCGTGCTACAGAATATTCACAATGTCTCTGGACAATGTGAGGCACTGCCGTTTTTGTGTCTCGTTTTTTTTCTTGTGTGCTTGTGCTGGTGCTGGGGTGATGCGACACGGCGACACGCGTCGGCTTCGGCGATCTCAGGTTCGGGACCGGGGACCGTAGGGGACCAGGGACCGGCGACGGCAGTAAGCTGGGATGGCGGTGCGCAGTGCCGCCTTAGTGGGCCGTCATTCGCTTGATGACGCTCTAAACATCTCTAACAACCTCCAACCTCAGCCTCAGCAAGCAACAGCAACCAACCAAAATATAGCAGCCTATATAACTATACCAAGTTGCGAGTTGCAAGAAAGAGCTGCCATATAATATTATCATTATTATACTTTAATAGTTACTATAATAATAATAATACTTACATCTTTATGTATTATATATATATATATATATATATATATATATATATATATATATATATATATATATATATATATATATTTATATATATATATATATATATATATATATATATACATATATATATATATACATATGTATATATATTTGCATATATATAAATAATTAAAATATAATACACGTATACCGTATATATATACGTAGATGTAGATGACGGAATATATATTGTATGCTAAACATATATATATTTTCACTCTAGAGTCCATCAGCCATCAACATACATCATCATCGATACTGATATGTATCACAACGTACCATATATATACCCACCCATACGGGGATCAAACCCAGAGCCATCAAGCATCAAGATCAAGAGAGTTGAGAGTATCATATTCTTAAAACATAGCGTGACACTGCTAGCTAGCAGTACTAGGAACCAGGACTAGGGGAGGCAGTAAGGCGCAGCCAGTCGCTCGCCACTTCGCCACGGCGCCACAGTCTCAGTCGTCAGTCGGCGTCGTCGGCAAGTGTCGGTCGTCCGAGCCGCTGACTCTCTAGCTCTCCTCTCCTCAATCCTCAATAGGCAATACCAATAGCCTCGCGCTCGGTCGCCGGCCGGGATTACTTCGAAATATATTAAATATTATATAGAGTGGCGTGTGTGGCGTTTGTTTGTCGTTTGTAGCTGTACTCTATGGAACGTACAAGTACGAGTGTTTTCATGTCGCCGTCGCGTTTTCATTCTCGCTTTCAACGCCTGTGTGTGTGTGAGAGTGTGTGCGTTTGTGTTGCGTACGCGTACCAGTGCGTGTGGTGAATACTGAAAGTACTCGAGTAGTGAATATGAATAGTGATAAATCATAAGTATTCATATTCATGAATAGCACCCATCATGAGTATTCATATTCATGAGTAGCACCCATAACGTAGTATTCACTTTATTAATAATAACTCGAGTTATTGTTAGTTGGCCGGAACATAAGAGTACTCACACCCGGTACTCACCAGTACTCACGCTAATACGCTATAGTATACTAGTATAACACAAAAAATGCCGTCAAAAAATGCGCTTTTCCTTCCATGAATATCCAATATTATTCAAAAAAATCTCGCACCTACCAAAGCCCCCCCTCACACACCTCACACGCACGGGAATTGGCGATGCACCCCAGGGGCCAGGGGAGGAGGCACACAACACACAACAACAGAGGAGGCACAC